>Ga0209395_1007659_pt1 | contig 11272 bp, 8 predicted proteins | sample GOMGulsemesocosm_3_FD_184635 | JGI IMG/M metagenome (GOLD analysis project Ga0209395, IMG submission 184635) | Methane-oxidizing microbial communities from mesocosms in the Gulf of Mexico - GOM9D Gulf of Mexico (SPAdes) (version 2) | ecosystem: Environmental > Aquatic > Marine > Cold seeps... | reverse complement strand
ATAATCGCTAAACCTAAACCACTGCCTTCACTACCTCGGGCTAAATCACCTTGGGTAAATGGCTGGAATACGCGTTCAAGTTCGTTTTCAGGAATACCAGGGCCTTTGTCTTGAATAGCAACATAAGCATATTTCCTCGATTTTTCTAAACCCGTAATCACTTGAATGTCATCATCCGAATAACGCAGTGCATTTTCAATCATATTGGTTATTACACGTTTAATAGCAACATGACTTAATGGAATATTTGGAATACTCTCATTTAGCTCCGAATGGATAACTCTTTGCTGCTTTTGTTCAGAACCAACCACTTCAGAAACTAATGCATTCAGATCTTCATTAACAAGCTCAGCCACTTTATGATGTCTCAGATACTCAATGAATTGATCGATAATTGCATTCATATCTTCGATATCGTAAATAATGCCATCACGTAAATAATCTTCATCATCAGACATCATTTCAGTTGCCAAGCGAATACGTGTTAATGGTGTTCTTAAATCATGTGATACACCCGCCATTAATAGGCGTCTGTCTTCTTCAAGCTCTTTAATGCCCTTAGACATTTGATTAAATGCACGGGTTACTTCGATTACCTCAATAGAACCTCGCTCTTTAAGCTGAGTAGAGTAATCTCCTACACCTACTTTTACAGCGGCATCTTGCAATGACTTTAACGGTCTATTTAACTGACTCGCAAATAACCAACCACCTAAAACACTCAAAACACCAATACAGGCTAAATAGAATGTAAGGAACTCTAATTGCGTTTCTTGAAAGCCCATCAAGGGTACTCGCACCCAATATCCTGGCGCTTGAGGGGATTCTACCCAATATACTAATTGACTGGCTTGATTGATTCTAACTCTTGCGGGACCGCCTAGCTGCTCTGACATTATGTTAGATAACATAGGATATTCAGATGCCATATCTAGGCCATTTTTAAATGCATCTTCTTCACTCATTACTTCAGTGCCTGTTGCCAAATAAAACTTCTCAGCAATTTCAGGAGATAAAGTAATGCCATCATTAACACCAATAAATACGGTTTTAACTTGTTTAGAAAGCATTAAAGTTACTTGTTCTATCGTAGGTTTTACGACATAAAAAGTAACTGATATATATGAAACGATTTGATTGATTAAAAGTAGTGCACCAACAAAAAATACAGTTTGCCCAAACGCACTACGCGGAAATAATCGCATTATTCATCACTGTCAGGAACAAATACATAGCCAAGTCCCCAAACTGTTTGTAAGTATCTTGGGTTGGCAGGATCTTCTTCAATCATACGACGTAAGCGAGAAACTTGAACATCAATACTACGCTCTAACGCGCTATAATCTCGGCCACGAGCAAGGTTCATTAGCTTATCACGGCTAAGTGGTTCTCTTGGGTGTGTTACTAACGCTTTTAATACCGCAAATTCACCACTGGTTAGCGAGATAATTTCATCGCCATGGTTCATTTCGCGCGTTGCTAAATTTAGTTTAAAGTCACCAAATTCAATTTTATTTTCTTCAGCAGCAGGTGCGCCTGGCACATCAGCTGAACGACGACGTAAAATTGCTTTAATACGCGCTAATAATTCACGAGGATTGAAAGGCTTAGGAATATAATCATCAGCGCCAAGTTCTAAACCAATAATACGGTCTACTTCATCGCCTTTGGCTGTTAACATGATAATTGGAATATCATTTTCTTTTTGGCGTAAACGACGACAAATAGATAAACCATCTTCACCCGGTAACATTAAATCTAACACTAACAAATGAAAGTTTTCACGTTCTATCAGACGATCCATTTGTTCTGAATTTCCCGCTGAACGGACGATAAAACCTTGTTCTACTAGGTAACGTTCTAATAATGAACGTAAACGCATATCATCATCTACTACTAAAACTTTGGTTGTTTCCTGTCCCATGTCCAACTCCGAACTAACTTTTGTTATTAATATGAACTAAATATAAAAGAAAATGACCATAATAAGAATCCTTTTATGATTTAGTTTGTTACGGCAAGTTTCATAATGACTGAATTAGCACCAAAGTCACCATAAATACGGCCTTAAGAGGTAATTACTTCTCATATTCAATTGCATTTATAAACCACTCTTTATTACCCTGTGGCGTTTTTACAATAAACTCATCATCTACTTGTTTTTTTAATAATGCTCTGGCCATTGGTGAGTCGATTGAAATCAAAGACTCCATTTCATCACCATATATCTCATCTGGCCCCACTATTTTAAATGATTTGATTTCGCCATCTTCATTTTCAATCTCAACCTTGGCGCCAAAAAATACTTTGCCCTCCTGAACGGGTGAGTATTCAATCACTTTTAAATCAGGCAATCGTTTTCTAAGGTATCTAACGCGCCTATCGATTTGGCGTAAAACACGTTTATTAAAGGTGTAATCTGCATTTTCAGATCTATCCCCCAAGCTTGCAGCCCATGTTACAATTTTTGTAATTTCAGGGCGCTTAACAGTCCACAAATAATTCTCTTCTTCTTGAAGTTTTCTATAACCTTCGACTGTTACTAAATTTGTTTTCACAAGTTTATATCTTCAATTAATTAAAAAAATAGGGTGCTTAAACATCATAAGCAATTACAACTTCCTTTCAAACACTCAAACCGTAATAAATGATGCAAATACGCTTTAAAATTGGACTTTTGCAGCACTAATAGAGACAATCTTATCCATTATATGGTCTATCGTAGCGGATTTTGAATTTAGCATCACTATTTTGCCAAGCTGATTCAAAAAACCCATTTATTTTCTAGACCACTTCATCTGATATAAGTTTATAGGTTCAAAATGAGCAAAATCGCATCTCAATTGGCACAAGAACTCAATGCCAATGAAAACCAAGTTAACGCAGCAACACAATTATTAGATGAAGGTGCCACAGTACCATTCATAGCCCGCTACAGAAAAGAAGCAACCGGCGGATTAGACGATACGCAGCTACGTTTATTAGAACAACGCCTTGGTTATTTAAGAACGCTAGAAGAAAGACGCGAATTCATATTAAATACCATTAAAGACCAAGACAAATTAACTCCTCAGTTAGAGCAAGATATAAAAGCAACTAACAGTAAAACTGAGTTAGAAGATTTATACCTACCATTTAAAGCTAAACGCAGAACCAAAGGCCAAATCGCAATCGAAGCGGGTTTAGAGCCATTAGCTAATAGCTTATTTTCTCAGCCGTCATTAACACCAGAAAACGAAGCACAAAAATACTTAAACCCAGAAAATAAAATTGTTGAGACTAAAGATGCACTTGATGGTGCTAAATTTATATTAATAGAACGTTTTGCTGAAGACGCTAAATTACTCGCTAAATTACGCCGTCAAATCAGTCAATACGGCGTTATTAATAGCCGCTTAGTAAAAGGTAAAGAAAGCGAAGGCGCTAAATACCAAGATTACTTTGAACACACAGAAAACCTTAAAAAAGTACCATCTCACCGTGCACTAGCCATGTTACGCGCACGCAGCGCAGGTGTTGTACAACTTAAAATAGTTCCCGACCCAAGCTCAGAACGCCCTGAAGGCATCTGTATTAATATTATTGCTAAACACTTTAATATCGATTTACAAAATACAACAGCAAGCGAATGGTTATTAAGTGTTGTGCAAACGTGTTGGAAAGCAAAACTATCACTTCACCTAGAAAACGAATTTTTAGGCGCAATGCGCGATAAAGCAGAAAGTGGCGCGATAGATGTATTTGCTAAAAACCTAAAAGACTTATTAATGGCAGCACCTGCTGGCCCACGTGTTACGTTAGGTTTAGATCCAGGTTTACGTACTGGCGTAAAAGCTGCATTTGTTGATGCGACAGGTAAAATGTTAGGCCATTGCACTATATTCCCACATGCACCGCAAAATCATTGGGATAAATCTTTACGTACTCTAAGTCAGTTATGTCGCCAACATAAAGTAGAGTTAATCGCTATTGGTAACGGTACTGCATCTCGCGAAACCGACAAACTTGCAGCTGAATTAATAAAAGCTGAAAGTGATTTAAAAATGAATAAAATTATTGTCAGCGAAGCAGGCGCATCGGTTTATTCAGCATCAGAATTAGCGTCAAATGAATTCCCTGATTTAGATGTTTCAATTCGTGGCGCAGTGTCTATTGCACGTCGCTTACAAGATCCACTTGCTGAGCTTGTAAAAATTGAACCTAAAGCCATTGGTGTTGGCCAATATCAACATGATGTATCGCAAAGCCTATTATCAACGAGTCTAGATGGCGTAGTAGAAGATTGTGTAAATGGCGTAGGCGTTGATATAAACATGGCTTCAGCACCTTTATTAGCCCGTGTATCAGGTTTAAATAAAACACTATCGCAAAACATTGTTAAATATCGCGACGAAAACGGTGTATTTACCAACCGTAGCCAACTTAAAAAAGTAGCACGCTTAGGTCCAAAAGCATTTGAACAAAGCGCTGGTTTTTTACGTATAAGCAATGGCACAGACCCACTAGATAGCTCATCAGTTCACCCTGAAGCATACCCTGTGGTAAAACGTATACTAATGAAAACCAATATCGAAGTATCTGACTTAATGGGCAACAGTGAAAGCTTAAAAGCCTTAAATGCTGATGACTTCACAGATGAAAAATTTGGTTTACCAACGGTTACCGATATCATTGAAGAGCTAGATAAACCAGGCCGCGATCCACGTCCACAATTTAAAACAGCCACATTTAAAGAAGGTGTCGAAACCGTAGCTGATTTAAAACCAGGCATGATTTTAGAAGGCGTAGTATCAAACGTTGCTAACTTTGGTGCATTTGTAGATGTAGGCGTACATCAAGACGGTTTAGTACATATTTCATCTATCACTAATAAGTTTATTTCAGATCCGCGCGAAATCGTAAAAGCCGGTGATATTGTAAAAGTAAAAGTGGTAGAAGTAGATGCTGCTCGTAAACGTATTAGCTTTACTATGCGTTTAGATGACGACATTAACCAAGCACCAAAACCTAAGCAAAGCCATAAGCCACAGGCTAATAAATCTCAAGCCAACGATGCTCAAAGAAAACCACAGCATCAAGCTAAGCCAAAAGCGCAACCAAGAAAAGATAGCAACAATGCCGCTATGGGTAACGCCTTTGCAGATGCGTTTGCCAAGCTTAAAAAGTAATTAATGAAAGGGCTTCAAATAACAAGTTTGAAGCCCTTACACCATATCATTAACCCAAAAAATTTTAATTCGGCCATAAGTTTAGAAAAGTAGAGTTAGTAAGCTGAAACTAGTCCAACTTAAATTACGTATCAAAGTAAACTTAAATCTTCACTTTTTCACTAGGTAAAGTCGGTGCTTCACTTGTATTTACTAGAGCTAATTCCAGTTTTTTAACTATACTTGACTTTGCTTTCTCGAACTCTTGATTGATCAATTCCCCATTATTCTTAGTCCAAATAGCATAAATTTTTTCATTACGCTCTTTTAGTGTATAAGTCTCTCTTTTGGCTCTCTTTATCTTTTTATTGTATTCTGAAATAACCTTAACATTTGACCTCTTTGATTGAGAAAGTTTTTTCCGCTCATGTAGCACTTTAGCAAGCTGTACATCTATTTCTTCCTGAGTTTTTACTGGCTCAGGGATTTTGTCAGAAAAAACACTAAAAGTATTTTTAAAGATCGGGATTGGTAGGCGCTTTCTACTAGCTTCTAACACTTCACCATCTGGATGATAAAACTCTACTGTTGCAGTTAACCCAACTTGATTCAAATTAGGCACTACATAAAATTTATAATATACATCAATAAAAGGTTCATTTACTGTCCACCTTTTTGAGCGTTTTTTATTTTTATCTTTAAATTTAATCTCTTTTATATTAACCAAGTCATTTTGGACAAAAGCTTCTTTTATACTATTTGAAAGAAGCCCCCTAAAATCGACCTCTTTAGTAGCTTTAATTAAAGGTTCAACCATATTATTTGCTTCACTTTCAATTGCAGCATTAATAATTGCACCAGCAAGAATTCCTCCAACAGCTCCAGCTCCAGCACTCCCCATAGATACACCTTGCTGGTATCCCATATCGTTAATTGACCCAGTTGGAAGATAGCCGTAAACAGGAACTATATTTTTTACTCCATAAAAATTTATATTCACTGGTATAGTTTGTTGTTGGTACTTTGTATTCATCGCGACTTGATCCGGAATTCTCGGTGCGGTGACACATCCAGTTAAAAATACAGTTAAGAAGAAAATAAAATATTTTGACATTTTGTATCCATTATTTTGTTTTTTTATCCAATAGTTGTTTACTCTATACAACAACCAGTCAAGGTAATAATTACCCCGGAGAATTATAGAACAATTACTTAAACCACACCAATAACATTTAATTTCATATACTTACAATTAGAAAATATGCACCTAAACCCGCTCTACACTACAGTTAAAACATCCTGGATTGGCATTATGAATTTGTATGTACTCTATTTCGGGATTTTCAAAAAAGCTTTGAATGCCTTTAATTATGTTTTCTTCACCTTGAAAAATAGCAGCATCACACATCATATTTTCACTGTTATACGCTCTTAGTGATAATAAACGTTGTTTTAGAATTACAGGTATTTGATTTGGTTTTATATCTGCAGTTTTGCCATGTTCACGTACAAATATTGGGCCTGATGCACGATAAGGCGAATCTACATCGTGATGATTAAATGGTATCGCTAATACCCGCTCACCTATCTCGGCTTCAGCCAAAGAGACACGACATGGATATCCCGGCTTGCTATCAACCGAGATCCATTTTGCTTGATGCATTGCTAACTCTTGTTGGCTCAGCTGCATTAGGTGAGAAAACGTATTGTCTAATAACGGTTTTATAATAAATTGTATTTGCATAACTGATATCTCTTTCGTCAAAAACATCAGTTTACGTTCACTTAAAAATAATACTCGCCAGTTTCGGCACTGATATTTTACTCATATTCCACCAGTTCACATTCTTAAGAAACCTGTATTGCAAGCCAAGGTAATAATTGCAATACTGATTTTTAAATAACCTATAATCGGTAATCTAAATGAAAACTAACTTATATGTGTTCATAAATTTTATATTTGTTTTAATATTAAGTGCCTGTGGTGGTAGCTCAGATAAACCAGTCAAAACCAACTTTACGGGCGTACAAGATACAATCACAAGCACCATAGATACTTACCTTGCTGCTAACCCCGCACCTAATGAGCCTGGCCTCAGCATCATTATTAAAAAAGATAATATCGTTGTTTATCAAAATAATACTGGCCTCGCAAATAAACAGACCAATACAGCTATTAATAGTGACACCGGGTTTCGTTTAGCATCTGTTAGCAAACCTTTTACGGCTTTAGCCATTATGCAGCTATATGAGCAAGGTTTAATATCTATGGAAGATAAACTACTCGATTATATTCCTGAGCTTTCATCCACATGGCAAGCTATCACTGTAGATCATTTATTAACGCATCGTTCTGGCATTCCTGACTTTTTAAATGATATATGGAGTGACAAACGCAATAGCGGCCTGACTAATCAAGGTTTAATCCAATTTTTTGCAAAGACACCAGAATTAGAGTTCACACCTGGTAGTAAAGGTGATTACAGCAATACTGGCTATGTATTATTGGCAGAAATTGTTGCCCGAGTAAGTGGTTTATCGTTTTCAGAATATATGCAGCAAAATATTTTTATACCTGTAGGTATGGATAACAGTTATATCACCAATGAAACAACGCCTTTAAGGGTCGATGATGCACTTAATTTTGCTGATAGAGATACCTACCATGGTTTCAAAATGTATACATATGGCTCTATGGCACAAGTGAGTTCTGCTAACGATTTGAATAAATTTACTCTTGCACTTAAAAACCACCAAGTTGTGAGCCAACAAACCCTAGAGTTAATGCTAGAACCGCACGCTAGCCTCGTTAATGGAGGTAATTATGGTTACGGCTTTGGCATTAGTGATAGCTTTGAACACAGTGGCTTATGGGATAGCTTTAATACACTCCTAAAATTTTACCCTTCCCAACAAATTGAGTTAATTTACCTATCTAATGGTGGAGAAATCTCCGACAGACATATGAGCAATATACAAAGACTCGTCAGAGATTTTTACAAGCTATGATGTTTTTAAAATAAGCTGTGCCTGAAAATATTGACCAAACTTAATGCAAACTAAGCTTGGTCAAATAACCTAACAATCATACCAAATACCGTATTTATCGCCTTGCCATTTTAACCAATGATATAAATAAGCAATTGAAAGCATAATTAAACCACCAGCTAAGGCTGCTTCATTAATTAACCCTAAACAACAAAAAATAAAACCACTAATATGACCTATTATTTCTATTCTGACAGCTGACTTTCGACTGGGTTTTACTTGTAAAAAGTTAAATACAAACCAACATTTTAATATGAAAGGTAGGGCTTCCCAGTTATCTGACTTTTTATCCATTTTAAATTTCTCCTGATTCAAAGTTGTTATATCAACCTCAAGTGCAGCAGCAAGACATTTTTGCGATTCTAAACTCGCATTTGAACCACTTTCAATGCGCTGAATTGTTCTCACATTTAACCCTGACATTTGAGCGAGCTGCTCTTGTGATAGGTGTTTGCATAAACGTAGTTCTTTTAGAATCATTAATTTTTGCCTCTGTACTTAAGAATCAAAAGTATTGCTTAATTTATTCACTGTCGGTTATGAATTTCACCCGACATTAACCCGACACCTTATAAATACAGGCTTAGGGAAAATTATGTTTAATTTACTTAATGGATTCACATTCATATTGTGACTTTTATTTTTAAGCCATGAAGTAACAATCTAACATATAAAAATTAGCTAAAGGGAATGAATAGTATTTGAAACACATCTGAAGATTATTAAAGAATTAAGCCAGTACTTCATTATTATAGATAACTCACTATAACAAAGTACTGGCTTATTTTGAGGGGGATTAAGAATTAGTAAGCAATGTGCCTTATAAAGATAAACCTAATTCATCTAATACTTGATCTAAATGATCCATGGCTTCTTCTGTTGGTCCAGGGTAATCTCCTGCGATAGGCCTATTACCCAAATAACCAATATCTTTAGTGCCTTCTGGGCTACAGAAAAATGCAGCTAATACTAATTGGCGTAATCGAGCGAATGCATTGGCTGCATGAATAAACTCATCACCTAATTTTGCTTTTTTAAAGGCAATATCATCAATTATTTTGAGTTGCTGTGCTGCACTGATATCAACAAATAAACGATTAAAACGTCTTGCTGACTCATCATCAAACCAAGCCAGTAAATTTAATATTTCAATTCTATCTGCTTGTTGTCTTTCATAAGGGGCACTTACCCATTCATCTATTACATCTGGCACTTTCACTTGTGTTGCTGATGGAATAGCACCTTCTCGTGGCACAATTACATCTGATATAACAGCCACTAAAGTTAACTGCTCAGATGTAAGCGTTTTTGGCCAATAAAGCGCTTTTGGTGCAAGTAAAATCGGGTCTTTGCCATATCCGCTTGCTGTTATCGGCGATAATTTAAGTTGTGGCCAATTTCCTTTACTGACTGATGAAGTGCTTGTTTTACAGCCTGAAATAGCTGGCACTGCTGCACCTAGCGATAAAGCGCCCATCCATTTTAAAGCATCTCTACGTGTTAAGCCGCTTTGATATGGGTTTTCACTAGAATAGTGTGTTTTTATTATCCCCATTTTATAAAACTCCATTCACTAATTGCTTAGATAACCAAGTCGAATTACGCATAGCTAAAGTCATAATGGTTAAAGTACAGTTTTTATGTGGATTAGAAGCAAATACGCCGCCATCCATAACAAATACATTATCGCAATCCCATGTTTGTCCCCATTGATTGGTGACAGACTCTTTTGGATTAGCACCCATACGTGTACTACCTACTTCGTGAATGATTTGGCCGCCTTTAAGAATGGCATCTTCAGCTTTTGGTAATGGCTTAGTAAAACTTGCGCCCATGGTTTCGAGTATTTTCTTGGCCGTTTTTAGGCCATGATCAACTTGTTTTAGTTCATGCTCAGACCACTTCCAATGAAACTTAACAACTGGAATGCCCCATTTATCTTTAACTTCTTCGTCAATTTCCATATAAGAGCCTGCATTTGGCAGCATTTCACCACGTAATGCTAATCCAACATAAGTACCATATGCCTGCTTGGCGATATCTTTTAGTGATTTACCATAACCGTCTAAATCTCCACCTACCCAAGACCCTGGCGCACGAAAGCCTGAGCCTATTTCAAAGTGATAACCACGAGGGAAATCTAGTTCTTTATTTTCCTGCTTTTTATGACCCCACCATGGAATAAACAAATGATTAGCTGTATGCCCATCTTCATTGTATTTAGGTCTACCTTCAAGTGCTGGAATGTTAGCGCCAAAGCTCACACCTGTTGAATCCATAATATTTTTACCAACATGCCCACTCGAATTCGCTAAGCCCTGAGGATGAGACTCACTTTTAGAGTTTAATAATATACGTGCTGATTCACATGCACTGGCCGCTAAAATAATTACTTTAGCGTCTAGCTTATGGGTTTGTTTCGTTTTTTTATCTATATAAGTAATGGCGTTTACTTTGCCTTTATCATCTACATTGACTGTTTTCACCATAGCATCGGTAATTATCGTTAAACGACCCGTCGCTTTAGCCATAGGAAGTAACGAGGTGGTTGTTTGAAATGCTGCGCCAATAGAACAACCACGAATACAAGAAGTCGCATAAAAACACGCTTGGCGATCATCTTTAGGTCGTGTTAATACCGCTCTATGCATAGGTGCTGTTGGTATGCCTAATTTTTTAGCCGCAGCAGATACCAGTAATTCAGGAATACGTGGCTTTGGTGGTGGCTGTAATACACCTTCGGGAGAATCTGGCATATCATCTAAACCCGTATTGGTACCACAAATGCCAACTAGTTCTTCGGTTTTATCGTACCAAGGTGCAATATCGTCATATTCAAACGGCCAGTCGGCGCCTAAACCATCACGGGTAAAGCCCTTAAAGTCGTGCTTACTAAAACGTAATGAATAACGACCCCAATGATTTGTGCGACCACCTAACATACGCGCACGCCACCATAAGAACTCGCTATCAGGCCCTGTTGTATAAGGCTCATCAGGCACAGTCCAACCACCATCTACTGTGGCATCATAAAAACCAAAGTCTTTATCTACGTTACCAGAACCCATTAATGGTGC
>Ga0209395_1007658_pt1 | contig 11275 bp, 11 predicted proteins | sample GOMGulsemesocosm_3_FD_184635 | JGI IMG/M metagenome (GOLD analysis project Ga0209395, IMG submission 184635) | Methane-oxidizing microbial communities from mesocosms in the Gulf of Mexico - GOM9D Gulf of Mexico (SPAdes) (version 2) | ecosystem: Environmental > Aquatic > Marine > Cold seeps... | reverse complement strand
AAAATACCCTCTTAATACAAAATCATCTTTCAATACTTCTTTCAAAGAAACATATGTAGCAATGTTTAATGTTTCAGGGTTAAAACTTGACTTATCCTTTACATTATAGTACAACCTTTTTAACTCTTTTTTGTAGTATTTTACATCTTCAGATGTAAAATCTTTCGCAACTAAATTACAACTTGTCTTATAAGCTTTTTTGGCTTTAACTCTGAATTTAGATTTAAACGAACTTAAGTAATCGTCAAACACATTCCATTCAGGGTTTAGGGTTAATACCATATTCGGATCCACTTGAACCGGAGAATAATTGTGTTTTTTTAAATTATTAGCAATTGGCAATGATTTGGTTATAAAGTCTTTTAACAAAATAATATCAACCCATTTTTCCAAATATCTATTGGCGTTTATAATTGCCTGAATACCTTTAATTATCTGCTCTAAAACAAGCTTTTTACCTTGGTTAGGCTTAATATATATCCCATGCTCACCGCTTAGAAAAGCACTTCCACAAATCATTATTTTCACATAATCACGTTTAAGCAAATAGCTTAATCTATCGCTAACTTTTTGAACAAATTTGTTAGAGTTAGACGTAAAGTCAGCTTGGACAAAGTCAAATTCTAATACTTGAATTGTAGCTATAGAAATTGGTTCATTACCATTATAAACTATTAAATAAAAAAACTGTATTCTGTGTGCATTATGTACTTCAAATGCTTTTAAGTATGGCTTTGTAAAATATACATTGTTTGCTTCTGATAAGCTTTCCCAAACCAACTCTGGAATCTCATCGATATAGTTAAAAATTCTAGTAGAATATTTCATTAAATAGCCTTTACCGATTTATTTGGTTTACTCACTAAATATACACCAATAAAAATTAATATTGCTGCAATTATTTTTGTTGCGCTTAAAGAATCACTCCTCTTCATAATTGCAAACATTCCTGCTATTACTGGTTGTAAATACAAAAATGTACTTACTGTTGATGCCTTTAATTCACGTAAAGCTAATGGGTTTAATAGATAGGTTCCAAAAGTTGCTGCTATAACTACAAATCCAACAGAAAAATAAGTATACGGCTCAAATGTACTCCATTGTACTTCAATCAATTCATTAAATCCAAAAGGAGTTACCATGATTAGTCCAAATAAAAACAGCCATTTTATAAAGGTAAATGGATGGTATTTACTAGTTAGCTGCTTGATAATAATAAAATAAATACTAAACGACACCGCATTAATAAATACCAAAAAATTCCCAAATAATATATTATCACTAGCTCCTATAGACTTACCATACAAGGATAATACCAATGCACCCGATAAGCCAAAAATTATTCCAATAACTTTTAAGGAAGTAATTTTCTCTTTTAATATAAATGCCGACATAATTAACACCAGTATAGGTACAACAACCATTATTACAGAGGCATTAATAGGTGTTGTATAGGACAATCCTTTAAAAAAGGTTAGCATATTTAAAGTTACTCCAAAGAAAGCAGCCGCAATGAAAACCAAAAAATCTTTTCCTGAAACTTTTTCTTTAGGAGCCAAAAAACTAAACAACCAAAATAACAGTGTTGCTCCAAACAATCGTAACAAGATAAATCCATACGGTTTTATATACCCATTATCAATTACATCATTTGCAAGTGTAAAAGTAACTCCGTAAAAAACTTGTACTAAAAACGCAGCTATAAAAGCAAAGCTTTTTTTACTTAACATGAATACATTCTTTTGCTAATGCAATTATTTTCTTTGAGTTTCCAATGAATATAGCATCATTATATAACAATACTGGTCGTTTTAAAAACGTATAGTGTTCTAAAATGTATTTTTTATAGTCCGCTTCTGCTAAATTTGCATTTTTTAGATCTTTCTCTTTATACAACCTTGCTCGTTTGCTAAACAAAGCTTCATAACTCCCAGATAGCTGATACATTTCTTCAAGTTGAGAAATAGTAATTACATCAGTTTTTATATCTTGTAAAACAACTTCTGATGGCAAATTCCATTCTGTAATAATTCTCTTACAAGTATCACAGGTTGATAGGTAATATAATTTTTTCATTTTAAGTAATTATAACTGATTACAAAATAAAAGCATTTTAAATTCAAAAAGGGATTTAATTCAATAAATATTACATTTATAATACATGACTCTGAAAAAAATAAATTATGAAATTTAATACCAAAACCATGCACGGAAGTCAGGAATACGAATCAACCCACTTATAAAGTCTGAAGGATGATTTAAAACAAGCTATAGGATAACCCATCAGTAGGTTTGACATCTAGAAGAAATATATCCATATTAAAAAAGCCTTCATAGTTTTATAACTAGTAAGACTTTTACTTTTTATCGTTTATAAACCTCCTCTCCTTCTAGACGAGGATTAAGTTGAGGTATTTAATTCTTCTTCAAATTAATATATACAGGAAAATGGTCACTATACCCTCCAAGATATCGCTTCCCACTAAAAGTCCTAAAAGGGAGTCCCTTTTTACGTCCTTTCCATTCTTTTAAAAATTCCTCGTCAAAAATATCAGCACTTTGGAAACTATGCTTTCCTTTTTCCATTTTAAAAAAATTATGCGAAAAAATAATTTGATCAAACAAATGCCATTGTGAATAATAACTCAAACTGCCTTGAGTAATATTCATCAGTTTCTCAAAGGGGTTGTATAAATTTGAAGTAACAAGGTTATCTTTCACACTTACATCTACAGGATTATCATTAAAGTCCCCCATTACAATCACTTTTGACAGTTCATTTATATCAGCTTGTCGTTCAATAAAACCAGCTATTTGTTTTGCGGCTTGCACTCGCTTATGACTTGTTAAGTCAGCTCCATCTCTACGTGATGGCCAATGACATACAAACACATGTACTTGCTCACCATTCAACAGACCTTTTACATATAAAGCATCACGGGTATAATCTTTTACACCATTATTTTCATAAATCGCCATAGGTATGGACTCGGAATATTCTAATGTAAAATAATCTTCATTAATCAACAAAGCTACATCAATGCCTCTTTCATCTGGGGAATCATAATGCACAAAATTATAATTTGACTTTTTTAAATGTTCACTTTCAACCAAATCTTGAATTACATCAGCGTTTTCAACTTCAGCTATACCAACCAAAACAGGAAGTTTTCCAGTTTTATTCTTAGCAATACTTGAAATTGCCTTCCCCATTTTATATACTTTATTCTTGTATTTTTTCTCAGTCCAAAACTTCTTTCCCCAAGGTAAAAAATCGCGATCTATTGTATTCGGGTCTTTTTCAGTGTCGAATAAATTTTCAAGATTATAAAATGCTACTGTATATATTGAATTCATTTATGCTCTAAATTAATTTGAATGCTCTAAATTAGTAAATTAGAATCTTATACGTAGCTTTGCGTTATCGAAATTGAATTATGATAGAAAAGAAACAAATTGAGCATGAAAATGTAGTGCTTATTGGTATTATAACACGAATTCAGAATGAAGAGAAATCTAAAGAGTATTTAGATGAATTGGAGTTTTTAACATACACTGCTGGTGGAGAAGTTAAAAAACGATTTACCCAACGCATGGACATGCCTAACTCCAAAACCTTTCTTGGATCTGGTAAACTAGAGGATGTACGTGTTTTTATTCAAGAAAACAATGTAACTACCGCTATATTTGATGATGAGCTTACACCTTCACAACAAAAAAACATAGAAGCAGTTTTAGAATGTAAAGTATTAGATAGAACTTTACTAATTCTTGATATTTTTGCGCAACGTGCGCAAACTTCTTATGCCAGAACTCAAGTAGAATTAGCACAATATCAATACTTCTTACCGCGTTTAACTGGTTTATGGACTCACTTAGAACGCCAGAGAGGTGGTATTGGAATGCGTGGTCCCGGAGAAACGGAAATTGAAACAGATAGACGTATTGTTCGTGATAAGATTTCATTACTAAGAAAAAAGATGGAAGCTATTGATAAACAAATGGCTACTCAAAGAGGAAATAGAGGGGAATTAATCAGGGTTGCTTTAGTTGGGTATACCAATGTTGGAAAATCTACTTTAATGAACGTAGTAGCGAAATCTGAAGTATTTGCTGAAGATAAATTGTTTGCAACTTTAGATACTACAGTACGAAAGGTAGTTATCAAAAACTTACCCTTCTTATTAAGTGATACCGTAGGATTTATTCGCAAGTTACCAACACAACTGGTAGATTCGTTCAAAAGTACACTTGATGAAGTTAGAGAGGCTGATATACTATTACATGTAGTTGATATATCTCATCCTACTTTTGAAGATCAAATTGCTTCCGTAAATAAAATATTAGGAGAAATAAAAAGCTCTGACAAACCAATTATCATGGTGTTTAATAAAATTGATAGTTACAAACATGAAACTATTGATGAAGATGATATTGTTACCGAACGTACAAAAGCACATTATACTTTAGAGGACTGGAAAGAAACCTGGATGAATGATATTGGTGACAATGCCTTATTTATTTCAGCTACTGAAAAAGAAAACATTGAAGACTTTAAAAAACGTTTATATAGTGAAGTACGACGTATACATATTACTCGTTTCCCGTATAACAAATTCCTTTACCCTGATTATGATGAAAACTTTGCATAAGTTTCTATAATTAGAATTTATAATATAAAAAGGCTCGCTATTAGTGAGCCTTTTTATATTATATAATTAACGAGTCTTAGAATGTGTAGTTAAATCCTAAACCAAAAGTTTCACGAATTTGGAAACCCATTGGGTTCGTATTATCATCGTATATTGCTTGGAATGTTAAATTTGCAGAAACATACTTATTTACTTGCATTGCTAAGTTCATAGTATAATCAACATCTACATTTTGAGGATCCTCTAAGTAGTTTGTATATAAAGCCAAAATATTTTCCATAGAAATATTTTTCATCAAGTTTACTTTGTAATACCCTCTAACAGCCGCCCCTAATTCAAAACGTTCTGTATCTCCTGGTTCCGTTCCAAATGATCCAGCAAACTCTTTATGTACTAAAATCATTTTACCTGCAGCTGGTGAAATATTCATATGTAAATTATCAGATTTTTTCCATAATAGCCCAGGACCTGCTTGGAAATATACTGGAGAAAAGAAATGAGAATTTGATCCTAAAGCAACACCATTTGTATCATACACAAAACCTCTATCCATTTGTGTTTTCATGTTGAAATATACTGAGTAGTACCAGTTACCTTTCATTTTCTTACCTGCTAAAGAGTTAAACTCTAAACGATCGTTATTTTTTGTAAAATCTTCTTGTCCTTTATTTTTATTCACTCCATAGTCTATGATCAACTTATTATCCCAAATTAAATCCCCCTTAGTTAGATTAAAGTCATAGTTTACTAAAATATTAGCAGCAATGTTTCCTATACCACCCCCAGTCCATTCATTATTAAACGCAGATTGATTGAATGTAATTAATACATTACCTCCTCTTTTCCATCCATCAGTAATAGAATCTTTTGGAACTTCTTCTTGAGCAAAAATGCTTCCTGTTGTTAAAGCAAGTAATAATGTAAATACTATTTTTTTCATAATTGTTAGTTTAAAATTTTTGAAGGGCAAATATATACATTGTTCGATAAATACCAAATATCACAAGTTGCTAATAAACAGTGCTTTAATTATTATTTTCTTCTGTATAACGGAACTGATGAACAAGCTTCACCATACATTACCGATTTTGCCACTCCTATTAATTTATTTGTGATGGTAAGGTAAGCGCTTTGTGGTACAGGTTTATTAGAACACCCTTTAATAATAACAAACTTATCCTGATAAGGTAATACATCAATATTTGCTAAGACTTTATCATAAAGGGATGTTTCTAAGGTTTCCGAATCGCCAATTACAGTTTTTTCGGAAAACGGGCTTATTTTAACAACAAAGAGCATAAAAGCCCATGCAGGAACTATTGCATCAGTACTACAATGAACAGCCACATAACCACCTTTATATTGTTCCCAGTCATGATTATCCAAACTGGTACGGAATTCTTTTTCCCTAAGAATAAACCCTTGATCTAACCATTGAGAGATATCTACCTGAATACGATTCCCAGCTACATAATAATCCTCTAGATCAAACGTAACTAAATTCGTGTTTTCTGCAACTTTATTTTTAATTTCTCCTGACATAATACCTTTAAAAAACAATTCCTGCAAAAGCAGGAATCACTATACATATATATATTATCTAATCTATTTTCTTAGTGTAAGTATACAAAGTATGAATTAGCTAAATACCTTTTTCTTTAGAAACAAACTTCGGTAATTAACCCCACTAGAGGATTAAAGCATCCCTAGCTCTAGTTTAGCCTCATCACTCATTAAGTCTTTCGTCCATGCCGGTTCAAAAGTGATTTCAACTTCACAATCATTAACTTCTTTTAACGATTTAATTTTGTCTTCCACTTCTTTAGGCAGTGTTTCCGCAACGGGACAGTTAGGTGTAGTCAAGGTCATGAGTACTTTTACATCATAATCTTCATTAACCATTACATCGTATATCAATCCTAACTCGTATACATCTACTGGTATTTCTGGATCATAAACTGTTTTAATTACTTTAACAATTTTCTCCCCTAACTCATTTACATCTATTTCTTCTGACATTTTTTCTTTTATTAAATCCTTCTCTTTCAAGGAAAAAGCAAAAACTAATTCGTTTTTACTTGTGTTTGGAATGCAATAGCATATAATTTTATTTGCTTAATCATACTTACTAAACCATTTGCTCTTGTTGGAGATAAATGTTCTTTTAATCCGATTTCATCAATAAAATCAGTATTTGCTGATAAAATTTCACTTGGTGATTGATTTGTAAATGTTCGTATTAAAATAGAAACAATTCCTTTAGTAATTATCGCATCACTATCAGCAGTATAAACAATTTTGTTGTCTTGGAATTCAGCATGTAACCAAACTTTTGATTGACATCCTTTTATAAGGTTCTCTTCTTTTTTATATTGACGATCAATCATAGGTAATGATTTTCCTAATTCAATCATATACTCATAACGATCCATCCAATCATCAAACATCGAAAACTCATCTACAAGTTCACTCTGTATTTCATTTATAGTCATAAGGTTTTATTTTTCAGCTGACAAAGATAAAACTTTGTTTACTAAAACTTCTAACGCTTTAGGCGGAAATCCACCATCAAAGGTTTGAGAGCTATATTTTTCTCCTTTTTTAAAAATTGAAATAGTCGTGTGTGGTGCACCATCATAATGCCTTTTTTTTGTAGGTGCTTCGTAAGCTCCAATTTTATCCACTGAAACGTCTGCTATTATTTTCTTCAAATCAACAATATCACTTTCTACTACAGCCACTTTTTTAGGTTTTCCTTGATACTCTTTAATAACTGTTGCATATGTTTCATATACTGTTAATGTGTAATGATACCCTCTAGTATGAGAATCATATATTGCTATAGGGTTCGTTTGAACATCATCTTTTGCTAATTTAGTTTCTTTCACAGTCAATTCTTTTGCTATTATGTCTTCTGTAGAACTGTTTTTTTTAGCAGCTCCACATGAATTAAGTGTCAATGTGCTTAAAATAATCAATAATAATTTCATATCTAATTGGTTTTTAATTGATATACTATAATAATACAAAAAAGAAGCCAAACTATTACAATAACATCATTTTTGCTTTTTTAACGGCATTTACTAAAGCATCAACATCATCTTTAGTATTGTAAAACATAAAAGATGCTCGTATGGTTCCAGGAATATTAAAAAACTGCATAATTGGTTGTGTACAGTGATGTCCTGTTCGAACCGCCACTCCTAATTTATCTACAATAGTTCCGATATCATACGGGTGGCACCCCTCAATATTAAATGATATTACCGAAACTTTCTCTTGAGCAGTTCCAATTAATTTTAGTCCCTCAATTTTTTCTAACTCTTGGTTAGCGTAAGCTAGCAACTCATCTTCCTGCTTTTGGATAGCCTCAAATCCAATTGTGTTTAAATAATCTATTGCCACTCCAAAAACAATACCTCCAGCAATATTTGGGGTTCCTGCTTCAAATTTATGTGGTAAACAAGCGTATATTGTTTCTTCAAAAGTAACTTCTTTAATCATTTCCCCCCCACCTTGATAAGGAGGCATTATATTAAGCCACTCTTCCTTACCATATAGTATTCCGACACCTGTAGGTCCACACATTTTATGAGCTGAACAAACATAAAAATCACAATTTAAGGCTTGAACATTAGGTTTTATATGAGGTGTTGCTTGAGCACCATCAATTAAAACGACTGCTTCATATTCATGTGCTTTATCAATGATATATTTTATAGGATTAATTGTTCCTAATGCATTAGACACATGGTTTACCGCCACTAATTTTGTTTTATCAGACAGTAATGCGTCATACCCATCCATTAGCAACTCCCCTTTTTCATTCATAGGAATTACTCTTAATACTGCTCCTGTGCGTTCACAAAGCATTTGCCAAGGAACGATATTTGAGTGATGCTCTAAATATGAAACGATAATTTCATCTCCTTTTTTTAGTAAAGAAGTGAATCCATTTGCTACTAGATTAATTCCGTCCGTTGTCCCTTTAGTAAATAATATTTCAAAATCGTGTTTTGCATTAAAGTGAACTTGTAATTTCTTACGAGACTCTTCATAAGCATCAGTAGCTTTTTGACTTAGTGTATGTACACCACGATGTATATTTGCATTAATCTCTGTGTAATACTTTGATATGGCATCAATCACCACTTGTGGCTTCTGTGATGAAGCACCATTATCTAAATACACTAATGGTTTTCCGTTAACTTCTTTACCAAGAATGGGGAAATCTTTTTTCACGCTTTTTATATCTTTTTCCAATACCATTAAATAACTTATTTCTGGCCACAAAGTTATTGATTATTTAAATCAAAAAAGCCTTAATAAGATTAAATCTTAATAAGGCTTTTCAATTATAGTGTTCTTATGTTAGTTTAACATACTTTCCCTTACTCCACCGGCTCCAAATAATGCTCTCATTCTTATTTTTTGTCCCTCTGAAAACATATACATACAAGCATCATCTGTATAATCCATATAGTTCATTGTCATGTCATTTGTACGACAATTCACTGTAGGGTATGACGGGCAACCATAGTTTGGCCCATCAGAAGAAGGCGTATCAGATACAAAATCATCTCTTTTACATCTTCCATCTCCCCAAATATGACGCAAATTTAAGTAATGCCCCACCTCGTGCGTTGCTGTTCTTCCTTTATCAAAAGGAGCCGAAACATATCCTTGGCTCCCGAAATATTGTGGGGAAATTACCACCCCATCAGTACTTGCACTTCCTCCTGGGAATTGTGCATATCCTAAAATACCACCTCCTATGTTACACACCCATATATTTAAATGTGTTTCTGGGGTTATTACATCTACTCCCCCGTTAAAGGCATATTTCATAGCGTCATTTGTACCCCATGAAGTATTCGGAGAAACCTTTCTTGTTACCCCTGCTAATACAAACTCTACTTCACTATCAGCTGCTAGTCCAGCAAATTCTGAAGGAACTTGATTAGCGTCTGAATTTGATTTTCTAAAATCATTATTTAGCACTGCTATTTGCGAGTTTATTTGAGAACTGCTTATATTTTCCTGCGAAGTACTATAAAGTACGTGTACATATACAGGAATCGTTATTGTTCCTAAAGTATCTGGATCCGGGTCTGGATCTTCTCCCCCTCCGTTACCGTTTCCAACTCCATCAGGCTTTTTTTCGAAAACCCTGGTGTGAGACTCAATATTTTGCATTCGCTGTAACATTCCTGGATTTTCTTGTAATTGTCTTGAAAGTACATTCATGGAATGACATTGCCTACCTGTGGTATTTTCTGCCATCCTATCTAGCTCACCAGGATCCACACCTAAATCTACTCGTTGTTGTTCCTCTTGAGGAATTTGACTTTCTAAATTATCTGTATCACAAGACCAGAATAAAAACGTAGCAACGAAAGTTGCAATCAACACTTTTTTCATAAAAATTTAAATTTAGTTACTATTATAAAGTTCCCATATTATCATTTTTGTTACCCAAAAAAATAATATATTTCTTATTAATCGTAAGTTTTTAGTAAATTTTATGAGGAGTTTCTAGTAAAAACCTAATTTATATATTATTTTAATATATTTATGATGTTTTTAACAACTTATTCATAAATAGACTTTTTTGATCATAGTTTATTCAACATAAAAAAGCCTTTTGAACTATAGTTCAAAAGGCTTTTATTACTAGTGAAATTTTGACTAATTTGCCATACCATCTCTAGCTCCACCTGCAGCAAATATTGCTCTCATTCTGGTTTTTTGACCTTCAGAAAACATATACATACACGCATCATTTGTATAATCCATATAATTCATTGTCATATCATTTGATTTACAATTTACTGTTGGGTAAGAAGGACACCCATAATTAGGTCCATCAGAAGAAGGAGTATCAGAAACATAGTCATCTTGTCTACATCTACCATCTCCCCAAATATGGCGTAAATTTAGATAGTGTCCTACTTCGTGAGTAGCTGTACGACCCTTATCAAAAGGAGCCGATACGTACCCTTGTGTACCAAAATAGTTATGTCCAACTACTACACCATCAGTACTTGAATTTCCTCCAGGAAATTGAGCATATCCCAAAATTCCACCTCCAATATTACACACCCAAATATTTAAATGTGTTTCAGGGGTAATAGGATCTACACCACCATTAGATGAACTTTTCATAGAATCATTAGTTCCCCATGACGTTTTTGTAGTAGCTTTTCTTGTTACACCTGCTAAAGTAAATTCTATTTCACTATCAGCAACCAAACTTGCAAATTCCGAAGGTACTTGATTAGCGTCCGAATTAGTTTTTCTAAAATCATTATTCAATACTGCCATTTGTGAATTGATTTGTGAATCACTTATATTTTCCTGAGAACCATTATAAAGAACATGTACATAAACAGGAATACTAATCACCCCTAAATTATCAGGAGTAGGGTCTCCTCCACCACCTGGACCTCCACCATTTCCGTTTCCATTTCCATTTCCTGGTTTAGCAAATATATTAGTACGCGCCTCAATTTCTTGCATTCTTTGTAGCAATCCTGGGTTTTCTTGTAATTGTCTTGCAAGTACATTCATAGAATGACATTGCCTACCTGTGGTATTTTCTGCAATTCTATCTAATTCACTTG
>Ga0209395_1007657_pt1 | contig 11275 bp, 7 predicted proteins | sample GOMGulsemesocosm_3_FD_184635 | JGI IMG/M metagenome (GOLD analysis project Ga0209395, IMG submission 184635) | Methane-oxidizing microbial communities from mesocosms in the Gulf of Mexico - GOM9D Gulf of Mexico (SPAdes) (version 2) | ecosystem: Environmental > Aquatic > Marine > Cold seeps... | reverse complement strand
ACGGCCAGCTGGATGGGGATGAAATCAGCTCCACCGAAACCATTTGTAATGGGGCCAATGGTTCAGACGGTTCCAACGGCACCTCGGCCGCAGTACGCCTAACCGCTTCAACCGATGCCAGCTGTCCGTTTGGTGGCACCAACATAGATGTGGGCATAGACACCAACGCCAATGGCACACTGGACGATGCAGAAGTGCTCGGCACTAGCCTTATTTGCCATGCGCAATCCAGCGTAGTGGCCGATGACTTTGCTCTGTCTGCCAAAGGTAAAGTAGCGGGCCAGTTAGACTTGGCTTTAATCCCTACCCCAAAAAGTATAGATGGGTTTTCGGTTCAATCTCGTTCACGCTCAATTTCCAGCCGTAAGGTTACCAGCCAAGCGGGTACCCTATGGTTAACCCCCAACGACATTACCGCCGCCATTCAGGCCGACCAAGCCGCGTTGGAACAAGCCAATAATAACCCTGGTTCAGATACACAAATTACGCCACCGGTTATTGCCCCCATTGAAATCCCGGTAGCGGCCGATGGCAGCTATTCCATTGATGTGCCAGCGGGCACCGATTACAGCCTTTCCTATGTCAGTGATGATGCCACCCAGGCCATTAAAATAGACGATGTAAACGTAACACCTAATCAAGAAACCACCGTTAGCATTGGCCAGCAAGATTTAAGACCAGCCGGTGCGGTGAACTTTGTGGTGCAAAGCTTGGACAACAATAGCCCAATTGAAAGCGCCACGGTTACTCTGCTAAACGATGCCACTACCACCACCACAGATGCCACAGGCGCCGCCTCGTTTGAGGGCTTGGCCCAAGGCAGTTACACCTTGTTAGTCGCGCAAAGCGGTTTTGTAAGCCAAACTTTTGCCGTGCAAATTACCTCCGGGCAAACTCTGGAATTAGGTGCCTTACAATTAAACAATGAAAAAGGTTCTGCTAGCGGTTCCTTAAGCGTAGATGTGGCCCTGTTAACCAGTTTGGAAAATATTGTGGTATATGCCCGTGATGCCCGTGGCGGTATTTACACTACCCTAACCGATGCCAGCGGAGCCTTTAGCTTTAATGCCTTACCGGTTGCCAACGGCTACTCCTTTATTGCCCAAGCCAATGACTTTAGTGCCGACAAAATTACCGACGTAAATATTACCGCTAACACCAATACCCAAGTGGGCAGTATAGAAATTAAAGCGGCCAGTGCCTTTGTGGGTTCAATTTCGGGTTTCGCTAAATTTTCCGATAAGCTCGCAGTATTAAATGCTCACGCCGGTTTACTGGTAGCAGTAGAAGGAACCGACAAAGAGGCGGTTACCGGTCGCGACGGTGCCTTTATTTTAAATGACCTGGCACCGGGCCGTTACACCCTAAACTTCACCGACTCTAACTATCAAACCACCACCCTGGAAAACATTCGAGTGGTCTCCACTGCTACCACGTCTCTAGATCCGGTAGCTTTGCAGCTTAGAACCGGCCAGGTTAGTGGTGTAGCTTCATTGGATGGCCAGTTAAGTTCTGCTGGCATATTGGTAGAAATATTAGGCACCACCAGTAAAACCTATACCGATAACTCGGGCCGCTGGTTCTTAAACTTACCCACAGGCAACTATGGTAATGGCATTCGTTACAGCGCCAATTTGTTTGAAAGCAAAACCGCACACGAGACCATTAGCGTAATTGAAAACGGTGAATACCAGGCAAACGCACAAGTATTAGCCCAACAAGGCAAGCACCTAAGTTTAGATTTATCGGCCGTAGGCGGCAGTTGTTCTTCGTTACAAGTGGCCCTTGCCGGTACCTCTGGTGCTGCCAATGGTTACACCGCCTTGTTCACCGTGGAAGGTGGCACATTGGAACAAGATTTGGTCTTTGGTGATTACACTCTTACCGCCAGCTGTGTAGACGCTGGATTTGAAACCGTGGTCACTACCCTTAATGTTGCGGCTGGTAATGGCTTAATTACCACCATAAACCCCATTGCATTACGTGTGAGTTTTGTGGCGATAAACCAGGGTGCGCTTTATACCAACGATGCCAACGTGACTCTGGACATAGGGGCAGTGGGCGCGGCTCAGATGCAAGTTATACAAGGCAGTTTTGACAGTGGTTGGATTACCCTGGCCGAAACCTATGCATTAGCGTTAGACGCAGGCGACGGCACTAAAACGGTATTGATACATCTACGTGATGATGCCCAGCAACCGTTATCGGATGTATCGGCCAGCATAGAACTGGATACCACTATTACCGTGGCCAGTTTTACCGCCACCGGTGCCAGCACCAAAAACGAAACCCTGCATCTTAAATTAGATTTAAGCGATGAAACCGGCGCAGTCGTGACGGTCACTATTCCAGGTTTGGTCACAGGTTTAGCCTTGTTTGATAACGGCTTAAACGGCGATGTATCCGCTAACGATGGCATTTACGAGCGCAATTTGGATATCACTACCCCTAACGAAATTACCGCTACCGTCACCGCCAGCATTACCGACCGCGCGGGCAATACCGCCACACAAGTTGCGGCAAGCGGCATAGTATTAAGAACTAACCCAAGTATCTCGGCAGTGTCTGTTAGCTCTAATGTGGCCAGCGGTGAAATGACTATTCGTTTCAGTACCGATGAACCTGCTACCTCGGTCATTAACTATGGAATAGATGCAGCAACTCTAGATACCAACTTACCGGTTGAAGCCTTATTAACGCAAAATCACACTATTACCCTAACTAACTTGCCGCCTAACCAGCTGACCTTTTTTGAATTGCTCGCCACCGATAACGCCACTAACGTGGGCTCATTTAATGGTCAGGGCAAATTAGCGCCTGCTCCCATTGGTAGCGTAAACGCGGCCGCCGGTTCGGCTGAGGTGGGTTTGGTATGGGAAAAAAGTACCCACAACGAGCTAGCCGGATATAACGTTTATCGCTCAGCCGATGGCGGCAGTAGTTTTAATTTATTGAATACAAGTGTCGTGATTACCGAGCGCTATTTGGTGGATAAAAGTGCCAGCAATGAAACTTCGTATCAGTATTATGTGACGGTAGTGGATGTGGATGGCAATGAGTCTTTAGCCTCGGAGAGTGTTGAGGTGATGCCAAGTTTGAACTTGTTAGGGCCTACAGAAAAGAATGGCGGCGTGATAGCGACCGACACTATTTGGTTGTCTTCCCGTAGTCCGTACAACATTACCGATAACATGCTAGTGCGTGCTGAGGGTGACCTATTATTAATGGCTGGCACGCAACTGAATTTTGTGGGCTCCGCTAAGCATATCCTTGTGAAAGGTTCTATCCAGGCGTTTGGTGTTGAAGGCAATCTGGTGAGGATCGCCACTGATACTACTTTAGAAGGCAGAGAAAACCTTTCATCTGTGCGATACGACAGTGATAGGGACTCTGTCTGGGATTATGTGCAATGGGATTACCTAGCTAGTTATGCGGAACAGTACAAATACAATGCACGCTTTAATCATTCAAAAATTAATTTAAAACATATGAATGCTTATAATAACCACCCTGCGTACTTTAAATATGTATCCAGTATCGCCAATAGCCAGATTACTCTTCATGATTGCACTAGCCATATCGAATACGTAAAAACGATCAGTAACACTAGTATTGGATTGGTCGCCGGGCTAAACAGTTGTGCAGATCTATCAGTTGAAGACCCTAATATTTTCAACCTTAACCGGATTGGCAATATTAATGCTCTTTACGATGTGACAGTGGATAATGTGAGGCTTGAAGGCGTGACAGCAAGTATTGATGCCTCTTCTATTAGTAATGCGCAGGTTTATGTGGAAGGCGCGGTAACGAATAGTCGATTTTCTAACTCTTCAATTTCTGGTTGGAATAATAAGCCATTAATTATTCATAGCAGTATTTTTGATGGGGACTCTAAGCTATTTAATGTTAATAAGCTTAATGTATCAGGTAACTACTGGGGGTCTACAGATCTCACGGCCATAGGTATACAAACCGGTTATATACCTGACCCTGATAGTGATACTCATTTGTACCCTATTATCACTAGTAGTGATTTAGCAAACGCTGACTGGGATAACGATGGCATTCCCGATATTCGCGACCATGATAACGACAACGATGGTTATTCTGACTTGCAAGAAGATTGGTCGTCAGACCCTGCCTATGGAAGTATTTATAACCCGTTAGATGCCAACTCATTCCCGCCGGACGACATAGATACCGACATGGATGGTGTCGCCGATATCACCGATACCGATGATGATAACGACAAGCTTAGCGATGATGATGAAGCGGTTTATGGTACCAATCCATTGCTGGCCGACAGCGACAACGACGGTAGTCTAGATGGTGATGAAATTAGCCGTAAATACGATCCGTTAGATAGCACTAACTACCCGTACTTGGGTAGCGTCAGTGCTATCACAATTGATGGCTTAAATATAAATGCGGATGGTTGGGTGTTTATTGCAGGTGATAATTTGAGATTCAATGGTGTCACGGTGGCACCTGGCAGTAAGCTTATGGTGGAAAGAGAGACTCAATTGAGCTTTTCTAATTCAAGCCTGCTTGGTACTAAAAATAACCCTATCTTTGTGCGCTCTACTGGCAGTGGTAATGGTTCGTTGAGCTTTTCTAACACTCAAGTCGCTTTTGCCAATATCAAGCTCAGCTTGCCAGTCCATATTGGCGCTGGTGGTTCCGTGGTTCAATCAGATTTGAAAGTAGTTGGTGGCAACATTGGTGACCCTGCTAGTGGGAGCGGCGGGGAATTGAAAAATAGTTATTTTGAGAGTAGTTCAGGTCATTTCGGCTTAAGTGTCGGGACTAAACTAGATCATAATTATGTAAACCTTCCGTCTTCGAATGCTTGGATAAACGGAGGTGAAGTAATCAATAGTAAATTTGTGTCTGGGAGTGTTTATGTTTATGAAAACTCGATAACGACCAATAGTGTTATTGACAATATTTATGGCTATGGCGGTAACGTTAATTCATCAATTCTGAAATATGTTGATGGGACAGTTAATTGCAATGGCTGTGATGCGAGTTTAAACGGAACTGAAAGTATCAGCTTTTATATCGGTAGTTACCTAAGCAATATTGGCAATACCTTGTTTTATGATGGTCTAGGTTCTCCAAGCGATACTATCGGCGATGGTGTGGCTGATACTGAGTTCTCAATGGGTCTGACTTTTAAGGTCGATGGCATTAACACCCCAAGGTCCACGCCTAACTTCCCTAATGGTGAAAGTGATTTGTGGAACCCTGATGGTGTAGGTGCCCTTTGGGATAAAAATGATCCTAATACCTTCCCTGATCCATTAGCGCCATAAGTTGGTGGCACACTTTCATAACTATCAGCCTCGCCAATTAAATGGCGAGGCAAAAAAACAAAACTAACAAAACAAATAAGGCGAAAAATGAAAACAATCAAGACCCTCGCAGGGTTCATATCGTTGACTTTATTAGCTATGCCCGTTTTAGCGCAAACTAATGTGGCAGAAGACGTAGCCACCGCCGAAGAAGGCTTTGATATTGTTGCCATGGGGCAAGAAAAAGTAGCGGAATACACCAGTGGCGAAAAACCTTGGTGGGGAATGAAAGTCGCCTACAGCCCTTGGTTTGTTCAATGGCAGCAAACCAGTACCGCCGCTAATAGGTTTGGCGGCGATGCCATCAATGTGGACTACACAATCGACGGGGCCATCGCCCACAGTGCCCGCATAGAGTTTAACTTGTTTGATGCAGGTGCCGATTTAAACCTGGTGGAATTGCCAAAAGGTTCGGCCGGTGAAGGTCAGGCGTTAAGTTATTTGTCTATGGGGGTAAATTATACCGAACTGGTGGGTGGCACTGAACTGCATTACCGTTTCGAAAAAGGAAGTTTTACCGGTTTTATCAATGGTGCCGACAATAGCGGTAACATTGGTACCGGCACCTTCGAGACCGATGTGGTTAGCCACGACATCGCCCTGTTAACTCAGTGGGGCATAGGCATAGGGTATCGCTCGTTCACGTATGAAGTGCCTCAGGATGTGTACTTAATCAACACCAGCTCGCGTGCGTTATTGCAGTCGGGTTTTGTGGACATGAACTACGATGCTGACTTCTATACGCTAATCTTTACCCGTGATGAACTGCTTAAAAAAGACACCGCCAACTTTAACTTGGGCTTAGAGCTGCGTTACGGTATTGGCACAATGACCCCCAGTGGTGACTTTGTAGATCAAACCAAGCAAGCACTACGTGGCGGCGATCTGGATGACAACATTATCGAAGATGCCGATGCCAGCTTCCTGGAGCTGGATGTTTATGCCTATATGCCACTCTTCCCAGTCGACACAGTTACCAGCGAGCTACGTGCCGGTTACCGCAGCAACACTTTAACGGCCAAATTTGGTGAAGGCAGTGGTGATTATGCCTTGGTCACCGATTTTGAAACTGAGTTCTCTGGCCCATATGTGGCCTTGAGTGCCGAATTTTAAGGATAATTATTTATTCTAAAAGTTGATTGGTATTGCTTTGGAACTCCTTCAAAGTAATACCGTCTATTCCCCTCCCTCCTAGAATACCCGGCTAACTGACACAAAGGTATTCTGTCAGGTTGAAATACCCTCAAGTCAGTTCTGCGACTCATAATCCACTGGTCCCCAGTTCAAGTCTGTGTAGGCTCACAATTACCCAAAAAGAAAGCCTCATAAGTTAATCGCTTATGGGTTTTTTTTGTTTCTGGGTGTTAGGAACCTGGTTTTGTATATTCCCTGAAACTGAGCTCAGCTATCACCTCTAGTAAGATGACCAAATTCACTATGCCACTACAATCTAGCCCCTCTTTAAACGGCGAGCCAACAACTATTTCCTAACCAAAAATGGCCTGCCATTAAGACCCCGAAGTTGTACGAAAGGCACGTATTGTCTGACCTGTAGGCTAGATAGGTGTTGAATATGAGCATATACTGTCTCATATGCCTATTAACTGGGGTTATGAGACATGAGTAAGAAAGGTCAGTTGCTGAATAGTAAGGCGATAATCAAGCTGGCTAAAAAGCACGGTGATGATCCATTTAACGTACGGGACGAGGCTTTAATTGCCTTTGCTGGATTGGCTTATTTTAGCGGCCATGACCTAAGCCTGGTTACCGTATCGGATGTGATAACCGAGCGAGGCAAGATCGTTATTGATAATTATCTGCCCGGTTCTGTTGGCTCAAATGATAAGGCCAGAATGTTTTACATTGGCAAAAATACCTACTTGCAGGATGTGACAGTCCGAGTAATTGAGTGGCGAATAGAGAATAAGTTAGGGTGTATTGATCGAGGCTTGTTTGCTGGCCTTAACCCTGAGTCAAAATTCTTTTTAAAAGACGATGGCAGCGAATATGGGCTGAATTTTAAGAACCGGCACGAAGGCGACACGGTTACCCAGCCTCTTCAGATGCAGCGTAAGTTTAAAAGCTTCTACCTGCCAGAAGGGGTAAGTCTTACAACGCTAATGGACTCATTCATTGAGAGTTTTTGGCTTAAGAAGAGCAGCGAGGGTACTGTACAGGCCATTAGGGATTTGGTTGAACTAACAGGGTTATCGAAAGAAACACTGCGGGTTAAGTGCATACGTGAACAGACTAGCCTCCAAGACATTTTAGAAAACTTATATTAATAGGCAGGGAATAAATCGAATGAACAGACTAAAATTTACTTACATAGCGGCAGTTGTGGGCTTGGTAGCAGTATTTTGGCTAGTGACTACACAGTTTGCAGTAGAGCCTCTCGTAGCTAATTTTATATTGGGAGGAAATAATAGTGACTGAGTACGAGCAACTAGCAAAGGCGATCTCAATTGCCACTACGGCTCATGAAGGTCAGTTCGATAAAGGTGGTAAGCCTTATATTCTTCACCCTTTGCACCTAATGAACCAGCTTATGTTTGATGTTCAGTTGGCAACAATAGCTGTGCTACATGATGTTGTGGAGGATAGTCTCTATACCTTTGATGACCTTGTCGCGGAAGGTTTTTCTGATCGAGTACTTGCTGCGCTTATTCTGCTAACCCATGATGATTCTGATGGCTATCTTGAGGATTATATTCCGAAGATATGCACTAACCACGATGCCATTCGGGTTAAGAGGAAAGACCTAGAGCACAATACCGATATAACCAGGTTGAAAGGTGTCAGGGATAAAGATTTAGAGCGCATAAAAAAGTACCACTCAGCATTTTTAATGCTTGGTGACGCCAAGATTAACTTCTTATAAGGATTAGGGGAATATGGATAGGGGAATAAATATGGTGCTTAAAATATTGTGGTCTTACATCAAATTAGCGATATAAGAAAATAGGCACTGGCCGCCACCATGAGGGGAAACCAAGCGATTCTAATCGAATTGACCTGAAATACCCTTTTCCGCACTCTATACATGTATATTAACTCCCTTACCATGCTCAATAATACAAGCTACACCGCGGAGTTATAATGATTAGAAACTTAATTACATGGATTTTACTTACGCTGATTCTAGCTGGATGTTCTGGTTTTCACTTATCGGAAAAGTCGGCCGAACGGATTGCGCCTTATGATAATCCGCATCATTTCAGATTTTACGGTATGCAGTTTGGTGAAAAACCAAGGAATGGTATGTACAAAGTGGTACAGGACGTAAATTTACCCGGTACTGAGGTTTATAGAATGGCCAAAGACCCCGTCGAACAGAAATTTTTCCCGCACACACAGCCGACCTTCTATTACGCATATTACAACGGTCACTTAGTTAAAATACTTGCAAAACTTAACGATCAAATATGCTACACGTTCTCCTTAATTGATTATCAATTAAGTATGTACAGAGCAAGCCTGTTATCTATGTACGGTCTCAAGAGTTTATTCGAGGTGTATGGGCCCATCGGTGGGGATTCGATTAAAGACGCAGAGCAGGAAATTATCACTCGGGTATCGGCACTTGAAAAGAGTGACATAAAATGGGGGTACTTATTCCACCCCAATAATCTTGCAAGGGATATAAAAGCAATAAAGGCAAATACCCTAATTGGTAGCGATGTTGCAATGAATATAATGCCCCATATTTGGACATCAGATATTCGATTTTTACAACAATGGTATCAGCTGCAAAATCGTGAGTCAGGGCATCTGCGCTTAAGAACTATGTTTAATGGAAACACTGCAGCGTTGTACTTCAATAAACATACCCGCATTGATCTAAATTGTGGCGCTCAGCAGTCAATCGCCTTCTCTCATTTCCCGACAGTTGAGAAGTATGAACGCATAAAAAGAAACGCGAAGCTGGGGCTGTAACTCCAGTTATTTTAGCAATCCTGTACATGTACTTGTGAGCATGCTCAGTAGGCTGTTTTTCCCGGGTTAGGTACATGCAAAGTTATAACAAATAAATAGAGCGCTAACCGTCAATCATTGAGGCTTTTTAAATTTTCCATCTCCAAAACCACATAGGGGGAATAGATCCAGTTCTGAACATACCAAGCCCTCAAGTTGAGGGTTTTTTTATGCCAGGGGCATATGGGTGGCTATGAGGGGAATCAAGCGCCAGATAAGGATGGCCGCTGCCCTCATGGCCTCTATTTGAGCAATGCCACTTGTGTCAGGTGCTACCATAATAAGAAGCGGCGCCGTGAGGTTAGCAAAAGCATTCTAGAGCGCGCCAAAAATCTTGGATGGTAGGGGTGACTCATGAATAATCAAAAGGCGATGCTTTTATCCGCTGCATATCAGGTAACCATTGAAATAGTGCTTGATCTGGATGGTGCCTCACCGTCTTACGATCTCGGAACTGGCGATTCAAGCGTCATAGATTTGTATTGGGCGCTTGAAATCGATGAGATATGTAAGGTTCAAAGCAGTGCGGATGGCTGTTAACGCAAAGATTTGTTGAAGTTTTTTTTGGTAGATGGTGAGTAAATATAGCTACTAGTTGCCATTTTATAAATGAGTGAGGGCTTAGAAAGAATCCTTTCTCGACAGTACAGAGCCTCCGTAAGGGTTTTTTTTATGGCTGCTTTTCTAAGTTTTGTTAGAGATCAGCCCCTTGTCCGTGCCATTCATAGACATAAATGCAGATAGAACTGGCTAGAATAAGCCATTTCTATCAATTATTCTCCTATGAACCATACTAATATTTCTATACATCGACTTGGTTATTTGAATGAAAGTCGCTGGCAACCTAACAGCCCTTGGATTGGCTTAAATTGGCTAAGGTTTATGACGTTATATCTAGACTGTCATAATTAGAAATAGGTCAAGCATGGCACTTTAAATGCCAAAAGTTTGACGAGATGGATAGTATACAGTTGCATGTAGTAGTTATTTATAACTTCTTTTTTCAATTAAAATATAGGTTCTCATGAATAAATTTCTGCTCGTATTATGTTGTCTTTTTTCTTTAAGCCTAGCAGGGTGTCTACCTGAAGATGATAGTAATACTTCAGGTTATACTGCACCGGAATCACTGATAGGGCTAACTTGGGTTGGAACAATTGAAACTGTTGAAGTAGACTCAGGATTATCACCCCTAGATTCAGGAGAAACTTTAGAAGTTACGTTCATAAGTGAGAATACGATATATGGTAAGGGTAAAAACGAGATAAACAGTACTACGTGGAGTTATACGGTATCCGGTTCAGAGGGTGCGTTTGTAATCGATTACGATGACGCGAAGGAAACCATAAACTTAACCGCAAGTAATGAGCAAGGAACAGAGGGTACGTTTCGTTATCTTGTAGAATTTGATAATGGGAAAGTAGGTCGTTATACAGGTACTTATCAGTTCAACGAAATCCCCATGGGTAAGTTAATTGTTACTTTGGAAGATATCTTCTTATACACGGCTCTTCCCGCAATTAATGTTTATGTTAACGATGAATACGTAGGTTCAGCAAACATAAGGACAAGCTTGTATGATGGTGCAGCGGAATATGGCGATGCTGGAGTGATATCTCTTTTATTGCCAGCAGGTGAGATTACAGTTTATGCGACGGCTGCAAATGGGCTAAGTTCAAAAATTAAAACATTTACCATAATTGAGGGTCGTACACGTACGCTTGATTTTAATTCTGGTGATTTTATATAGGACGCTGTTTCAAGGCTAAGGGGTCTCGCCTTAGCCATATATTGCTTAACTTCTGAGGCTGTATCTAAATCTGTGTAACTGCTTATCATAAGAGCCAGAAATGGCTAAGGATAGGCAGCAATGAACAAAGAAGCACTTGAAGCCTTTGCCCGCGAAGCGGCCAAAGGCATTAAAACAGAACAAGACCTCAATGAAT
>Ga0209395_1007655_pt1 | contig 11277 bp, 11 predicted proteins | sample GOMGulsemesocosm_3_FD_184635 | JGI IMG/M metagenome (GOLD analysis project Ga0209395, IMG submission 184635) | Methane-oxidizing microbial communities from mesocosms in the Gulf of Mexico - GOM9D Gulf of Mexico (SPAdes) (version 2) | ecosystem: Environmental > Aquatic > Marine > Cold seeps... | reverse complement strand
TTTTTGGTTACTTTAAATAAAACTTTATTATTTTGTCACCAAAATATCTTCCATCACTAAATATTCTAAATCAGAACCATAAAACATATTCAATGCATCTTCTGGACTACATACCATTGGCTCCCCTCGTCTATTAAGAGAAGTATTCAACACAACAGCATTACCATTTATCTTTTCAAGCTCTTCTATTAATGAATAATACCTTGCGTTAGTTGCTTTTGTAACAATTTGCGCCCTAGCCGTTCCATCCTCATGCACCACCTCTGGAATTCTTGATTTCCAGCTTTCAGCCACATCAAATGTAAATGTCATATAAGGACTAGGGTGCTCTGTTTGCAAAATATCTACTGCAACTTTATCGAGCATACTAGGACAAAACGGACGCCAGCGCTCACGATATTTAATTTGCGCGTTAATTCTATCAGCCACGCCAGAGTTATTTGGCGAACCTAAAATACTTCTATTCCCTAATGCTCTCGGGCCAAATTCCATCCGCCCCTGAAACCAGGCAACAGGATTACCATCAGCTAAAATTGCAGCTGTTTGCTCGGTTACATTTTCTAATTTCTGCCATTTCACTGGCTTTTCATACACATCACAAGCTTCAATACATTGCTCAGTTGTATACGATGGCCCTAGATATACATGCTCCATTTTCTCAACGGAAACACCTTCTAACTCAGAGGCGTAACTTGCTGCTCCAATAGCTGTTCCAGCATCACTTGCGGCAGGCTGAACAAATAATTCTGTAACACCAGGCATTGCTATTATTCTTTGGTTTAGTTTTACATTAAGCGCAACACCCCCAGCAAAACAGACTTTACCTGTTTCTTTAATGATGTCACCTAAATAAAACTCAATCAAAGAAAGGGCTGTTTTTTCAAGTAAATCCTGAATACTTGCAGCATAATCAATATAGGGATCATCAATTTCATCCCCACCTCTCATCTTACCTAACCATTCAATTAACTTTGGACTAAAGTAATAGCTTTTTCCATCTTTTTTATATCTGCGAAGACCTAAGCAATTTACTAATTTTGTATTTACTCTAAAATCATCCCCAGTACACTCAACAAGTCGAGAAAAATCAAAGCGCTTAGGATCACCATAAGGCGCCATCCCCATCACCTTAAATTCACCGTCCAACATTTCAAAGCCTAGAAACTCCGTTAAAGCTCCATACAATCCACCTAAAGAATCAGGATCATAGAACTCTTTAATTTTATGTATCTTGCCATTTTCGCCATAACCAAAAAAGGTAGTTGCATACTCCCCTTTCCCATCAATCCCAATAATGGCACACTTCTCCTTAAATCCACTAAGATGATAAGCACTACTTGCATGGGCTAAATGATGTTCAACAGGAATAAACTTAACCCGCTGAGATCCTATATCAAGATCATCCAGCATTTTCATTACATTATTATGGTTACGCCAATATCGACGATTCCCTGCAAATAATGCTGTAAATGCTCTATCTGGTGCATACCAATAACGCTTTGCGTAATGCCACCTAGCCGGCGACTTTAATCCAATTTCTGCAAATGGAAATGCAACGACATCAATCTCACTTGGCTTAATCCCAGCTTGCTTTAAACAAAACTTAACTGCTTCATAAGGCATTTTTCCTTTTGCATGTTTATCACGCAAAAACCTTTCTTCTTCAACAGCAGCAACTAACTCACCATCTACATACAATGCCGCCGAGGCATCATGACTTACAGCACCAGAAAGACCTAATACAATCATATAAATATCAACTTAAACTTTTTGAATAACTCAGGCAACTAAAATTTATTCTTTGCCTTCATCTTGTTATGAATTTCCCGCCAAATTAATTTTGACTTAGGGGATAGTTTTTTTTCCTGCATATAAATTTTAAAAAAATTCAATTTATCACTTTGTCGCCAACCAGGCATTCGACGAGGCAAAGTATACAGATCTCCTAATACTGTTTGCTTATAAAACAGTCTTCGCTTGAGTTTCTCCAAGTCAATAAACCTCACTTCCCAGTCAGAGTTTACCAATCTTACAAATATATGCTTCCCATAAAGGCATCGATGCTGAAGATGATGTTTGTGCATACTCCTTACAGCATCTGCAACAGTCTCCATAAGCGACTCACGAAGCTCTCTGTTACGCATTAATTCACCATTTCTAGCATAAAGTGCTGAATCTAATGATTCAAACCCCTCTAATGATTTAGTCATTAGGATAGCCTGGCTTTTACCATCAACATATCTAAAGCCAAAATAAACAGGCTCTACCGTTGGAATACCATGTCCAATAAAACGTTGAATATTTTTAAATTCTTTATAGAAAGTAGGGATACCTTTAAGAGGACTATTCCAAACTTTAGTATTGTGATTTTCCTGTCTTTTTAAAAAAACAGGAACTGATTCACCATTTTCAGTTTTTAAACTTATTTTAGATACGCCACTCCAACCACCGCGTCGCTCATTAGGCTCTTCAAACCAAGTTGCATCTAGCTCCCACAAGGAGTCAAAGCTATCCACTTTGTTTAATTTAAGAATCCTGTCCCAGCCTTCACCAACAAACTCTTTCATAATATTGCTAATATTTATACTTTGCGAAGAACATACGTTCGCCACATGGAATAATAAGGTATCAAATCTAAACGATGCTCAACCCTTAACCCTATTTTTTCAAATTCATCTTCTATTGTTTTTGCAGGGATTAGAAAACGATTCTGATAGCCCTCATAATTCTTTCTTGCCTCTTTTTTCTTTCTTTTCCATGACTCAAAATTGCCATCAACCCACAATGAAATAATTACTGTAGATGAACTTACACGCTTTAACTCTTGTAACAATTTCAGCCTGTCTTCTACATCTCCCATATGATGTATTAATCTGATACAGAATACAGACTCAACATAACCATCATCTAGCTTCAAGTCAAACGCAGACCCCTGAAAACTTTGAATTCTTTTAACAATTTCAGGCGCTCTAAACTTTAGCCCTGTATTAATCATGTCCTGACTATTGTCACAAGCATGAATAACCCTATCAGGTTGCTCAGCCAATACCCCCCAAAAGCGTCCTGTTCCACAGGGTACATCGAGTACAGTTTTAGGATTACCAGCCAACTTTAATGCTTTTCTTGCTAACGTCCTTTCACGCCACGTTGAAAGTGAACGCCAAAAGCCAGAATTATGCTTATGAAAATACCTTTCAGCATGATCTTGATTATATTTTTTTGAAAACTCTAACTCATCCGCCACATTTTACCCTATTCATTAAACTAACTTAATAATATTATTAAGACAAAAAAACCACATACTCTAATTATAATACGCCTGCAAAAAAACCAAACTACGTTTTCTTTTTACTGTCAGGCATCGCATCTAAAATACCCGCTTTTCTTGCAACTTTACTCCAAAACACTGTTTCTTTACTTAATATACTTCTCAACGTTTGCCCTCTATATATTTTGACAAAACGCAAAAAATCTCTGTTAGTTAAGCCAATATGCATAGCTGAAAAATATAATGCAGATAAATCTTTTATTAACCACCGCTCTGGTACTTTTTCTCTGATCTGTGCTTTATGTAAATCAATCAAAAACAATCGGGAATCGCTTTCTGCTTCTTCTGCTTTCTTTCTCAATAAAAAATGGCATATATATAAATCTCGGTGATTCAAGCCATTTTCATGCATCTTTTTAACAATCTCAGCCACTTTTTTTAGTAGTAATTGCTTTTCTTTATATGAAGGGGGCTGCTCTGGCCAATGTTCACAATAATCTTCAAGACTCGTCGTATTATCCAACTCTTTGGTGATAAGAAACGATTTTAGAGCAGCTGGATTAACACCTTTTTGTGAAAACCCAACAATATCCATGGTATCAATACCAAGCGTATGAAGGTAGTTTATCGCTTTATATTCAGTTTTTGCCCCAATAACGGGCAACTTCAATTGAGATAGGTTTTTAAAAACCTCTTTCCAGCCAATACCAAAATGTTGTTTTATAAAAAAGCCGTCTTCACCAATATAAAAGCGCAAGGTCTTTCGCCCATTCATATTACGATAAAGTTCACCCTGTATATTCATAAAATACTGGAATGTTTTATCACTCCCCATTTTTTTTTGGAAATTAGCATCAACTTCTATCATTAAACCCTCAAACCAAAATAACCCATACATAATAAAAAACCAAGAGTATTACATTAATAAAATCATTATCCAATGCACCCAATAAATCCCCTCTAACCATCTAAGTAGTTTATACTATTTTTCAGACTAAACAACCACCAACTAAAGCTTGCGCGGTTGTATAAAGAACTAAAGTCAGGATGATACCGGCTAAAAGATCTGTTCATGACTCAGCCTTGAAATTATCATCACTTGCAGAACATTAGAGATAATTTGTTCTGTTTTTATTTGGCAGATAAAAATAGCCTTTTTGACTCTCCCTATTCTCAATACAGCCCACAGGGCTATTTCTTTTGTAATTGGTCAATAGACCTTGACTTTACGGCTTAAAATTCCTATTCTTCCTGTTTTCTTCAATCACTGAGACCAGTTAATAACTTACTCAATAACCGATCCGTTAGGTATGTTTTTGGCCTCGGGTATTGAGTTTATGATTATGGCGGACTTTTTTGTGGCTAAACAAGGTTGATTCATGTCTTCTCGTCTTAAATTATTGATCGTCTCTAGACAGGTGCGTTCACGTTCATTTTCCACATTGTTTAATGGTTTGTCTGATTGTTTTGATACAACATTATTGAAGCTTAGCAAAGAGGAAATTCGTGATTTTTCCAGTATCGTTCCTAAGTTAAATTGTGAGCAATATGATCGGGTCATGTTTGATATACCTTTAAGGCGTATAGGGAAAAGCTATAAAGCATTAAAAAGCATTTCGGGGCTTATTCTTTATGAAGAAGATGCATGTCAGGAGTTTATTCGACACAGTAAGTACTACAAAAAATTTATAAAAATCTACCATGAACTGTCGATGGCTGAAGGCTGCCGAGTGATTCTTACCGGGTTTAATGTTGGAGAACGGTTTCGTCAGGCAGGTTTGGATGTGTATATTATACCAAAAGCTTTTGATGAAAAGCATTTGAAGAATTTAGAAAACAAAAGGGATGTTGAACAGGCTTTTGTCGGACGAGTAAAGAATAGAGTTTATAAAGAACGTCAAGAATTCCTTCAAAGCTTAGTCGTTAATGAAGGGCTTAAACTTTTCAAGACCGACCCAGGTGAAGAATACCTTTTGGCTCTAAATCGTATAAAGATATTTGTTAGTGCCGATATTGGTTTCCTTGAGTATATGGCAAAAAATTTCGAAGCCATGGCTTGTGGGTGTTTGGTTTTGGCGAAGAGGCAGGGGGGCGTCGAGGAGGAAAAGTTAGGCCTTATCCATATGGAGAATATTGTTCTTTATAATGATCTTTTTGATGCCGTCAATCTATTGTCTTATTTGAAGGGGAAGCCTGAAGTAGTTAAGTCAATTGCCTACAATGGTCGAAAATTTGTTGAAGAAAGGCATTCTCTTGGGTCTCGTATCAACAGTTTTTCTCTGGCAATTGAAAAGGATGTTTCTTCACTAGAAAAAGTTAAACACTTTAAACTGTTCGGGCGCTGGTTATGAGTAATGTTTCTGAGTCTTCCGCTTACGTAAAGTGGATGAACCGATTTTTTTCCTTTGGGATTTTTTTGTTTTTAGCAGGGTTCTTTATTGCTCCTGATGCAAATGCACATAAAAGTATTTTTTACTGGGGAGTATTACTCCCTTTTCTTTTTGGTTTGCCATTAATAAGTGAGTTTTTTAAAAGGGAACTCAATGTACTTTGGCCGCCACTAACGGTTGTCGTTATTTTTCTGACTCCTATTTTTTGGTCACCTGATTTTAGTTTGAGTTTATTGGTTGCTAATTCCAAAGCTTCATTATTTATTATTATATGGATAGTACTTGTTGCTTATTTTGTGGATAAGTACCCCGATGTTCAGGTTAAAGCGCTCAGGACCTTGGTGTTTGTTGCTTTTTTTACTGCCTTGTACATTATTTGGGATCGTTATTCACCCCATTGGAATTTAGATAGGGCATTAATAAGTGATTGGCGATATGGCAATCAAAATAGAATGGCTAAATGTTTTGGTTTTATGGTCTTTGTCAGTTTATGGTTTTATTTACTGAGTGCAAAAATAAAAGAAAAGGCTATTTATCTTATTTGTGCGGCCGTTTTTTTGAGCGTTGTCATACTTTCTAGGTCAATGGGGGCTCTTGGTGCTGTTGTATTATCACTACCTTTTCTATGGTTTGTATGGATGAAGGATAAGATCGACATGGTCGTATGGTTACGTTTACTGGCTGTTCTTATTTTTTTGACGTTTTTGGCCTGGCATCTTGGGCTAGGGGATGTCATCTTGGAAGTCGGGTGGTCAAACCGTGATGTTATTTGGTTAGCGGTTATAGATTCTTTTATGGAGTCACCTCTGTTTGGTACTGGCGTTCTTGATAATGAGCGAGTGCTAGCTGTTAATGGCCGGACCTATGGTCATGAACACAATATTTTTCTTGCCATCTTAAGGCAGTCAGGGTTGTTTGGTGGAGTAACCTTTTTAATATTGATCTTGACTCTTATTGCTAAGGCTTTTTCATGTAATTCATTGGAGTCGCGAGTTTGGTTAGTGCTTTTTGTTTATGGAATGATAGCTAGTATGTCAGGAGGCAAGTACCCGATAGGTAAGCCTTCCGAGGCCTGGTTGATTGTTTGGGTTTCAATCGCTTTTTTGTGGGCAAATGTTAGCTTTCACGAAGAAAATAAAAAGACTAGGAGGTCGACAAGATGACGATGCATGTGCATATAGTAGGCTGTTCGCCAAGGAGTGGGACTAGCTTGATTCATCAAATGATTAAGACGTGCTTCAATAATGTTGATGCATGTGCTCATGAGATGAGTTTTTTTAAATCTGAGACTCTTTCTGGCGATATTGTTTGCACTAAATCGCCTAGGGAGGTTCCATATGTTTCTTGGCTACTTAGATTGAACCCTAATCTTTATGTGATTTACATGGTAAGGGATCCAAGGGATGTAGTCGTTAGTCAACACAAAAAAAGTGGCAATAATTATTACTCAAACCTTGATGTTTGGGAGTCGTCTGAAGCCATTAGGAGCAAGCTTAATGGCAGAGAAAGGTTTTTTTCTATTAAATATGAAGATTTGGTTTCCAACCCAAATTCTGTTCAGCGTCTACTTGTAGATAAAATGCCGTTCTTAAAAGCAAAATGTAAGTTTTCAGAGTTTCATCAGTATGCTGAAACTGATCAGGGCACTTTGCTAGCAATGAATGGAATTAGGCCGGTGACTTCGGATAGCGTGGGGCGGTGGAGGAATCATCTTCCACGATTGAAAGCTCAGTTAGAAACTTCGGATAATATTTCAGAAGCTCTAATAAGTCTTGGTTATGAAGCTGATACTAAGTGGGAAGATTGTCTTGACGGTGTTTCTTCCGCGTATTCAGAGAGTGAAATAGATGGTTACACTCCATATGATTCAGTTAAATTCAAATATAGAGTTTTCCGGAAAGTGTTAGAAAACATGATCTCCAAAATATTGTTGAGGTAAAAATGTACTATTTTAAAAAACTTTTTCTGTATAGAAAATACCGAAAAAAGATTAAAAAAAGAAGAACAATTAACTTCAAGATTTCAAGGCCTAAGGAGTTTATGGCGCGTTTGGAGACTGCAGGTTTGGATTATGTTGTTCTACGGTGGCCTGAAGAGGTTGGTAGAATTATGCAAGGAGAGCGCTTTTCAGGTTGCGATATAGATATTCTTATAGATGTAGCCTCATGGAAGCAGGTGTTTGATTTGGCTTATGACCTTATTGGAGGAAATAATGCCGTAAAAATTGATATTTATTCTATTAGACCAGTCAAAGGGTTTCAGTATAAGGGATATCCGTATTATCCAGCACATATTGCGCGAGCCTTGATGGGGAGTAAGCGTATGGACTTGGAGGGATTTTATAGACCCTCGGGGTTAGCGTACATAAATTCATTGGCTTATCATTTGGCTTACCATAAAGGTGAGCTTTCAGGATTGCCTTTCGATGAAGGGGAGGAGCGGTTTAAATCTAAAAGAGACTATTCCCAGTTGCTACGGAATGAGGCTGAGCGAGAGAATGTTGACATCCCTGAGAATCTAAATGTGCTGTCTCTTCATCGCTGGTTAGAAGGAAAAGGTTGTTCTATTCCTTATGACCTATTGATGCGTATTCCTTTGCTGGAGGGCTGCTTTCTTTCGCGCTTGATGATCGAGATGGAAAAAGAGTTTTCAAATGACTTTGGCGGAAGATACCTCTATGTATTTATGATTAGAGATTCGGTGGCAGAGAAAGTAATTGAAGATGAAATCATTTCGTTTATCAAAAAAGAATTTACCATCTTAGATGTTGTTAACCTCTCTGGTGAGGCTCAAGTTAAGTATAAGAACTGTGTTCGAGGTGGGAATTGGTATGAAAAATCGTTAGGCAGGGATGCTCTTCCATATTTATTGGTGTTGGCTGAAGACCAGTCCCCTCAACCATTGCTTGAGCCAGATAAAGCCTATCCACAAATTGATAACAGTAGCTTTTACAAAAAACTTGATTTGAGGATAAACCTCAAAAAGCTATTTGATATTTCATACAACCCTATACATGGAACAGATAATATAAAAGAAGCTATGTATATAATAAACCTACTTGAAAACACGAACCTTATTGATCAAATATGAATAGTTATTTTGATTACCTAAGGCATGAGGCAAAGCATACAGAGAAAGTAGGCTTTAATATATTTCATGCCTTTCATGCTGAAAAATCACCAGATTTTTACATGGAATATTTAAATAGCAATCTATATTCCTACTCTCAAAAAAGCTCAATCGCGAGTGTTAAAATATTTGATTCAGTTGTTACCAAGCGCGATGTCCGTCCAGCAAGGAAGCGGATGAAATCGAAAATTATTATTGTAGATCCTTGTTATGGTTTGCAGGGAATTATGGGTGAGGCAATAAACACTCTTATTGTAAACAATAAAGGACTACCCTCACATAAGTTGCAAGCCTGTATTTATAATCAATGGTTAAGAACTTCTGTTCTCTTTTTTGAGAGAATACAGTCGAGAGTCGTTGTTGATCTGCTCGCAGACTTTGAGGTTCGTGAACTTTTGCATGTTATTTTTGATTTCTTACATTTGGTTCTTGAGGGCGGAATTTTTCATGGTGACTGTAATCTGAGCAATATAATGGCTAATAATGCGCTTGAAGATATAAAATTTATTGATTTTCAAGTAGCAGTAAATAGGCATTGTGATGAGGAAACAGGATTGGCTTTGCAGCTTTGCTCCTTAAGGGACTGGCGTTTATCTCCTTATATTTCAGAAGATGACTATAGAGAATTGGTTTTTGAATATTTTGAGAAGAAGTTTCATTCTCTTTCAGTGGTGGAAGCAATATTTCATAGGTTTTACGGACACCGTCTTGGCAGCTTAGAAAGGCGTGCTCGTTTGGAAATGGCTACTTTAGGTAATGCGGCCCTAGGCTGACATTTATCTAGTCCAAAAAATCAATAGTCTCTCTTGCTGCCTCTCTAACTTCAGTAGTAGGGTGATATAAAAGCTTTTCAATATATCGTATTACACTTTCATCACCAATGAATTCAATAGTATCTAAAGCCTGTAAAACCACCTCTACTGAATCATCGTTAAGTGCTAAAATTGTAGTTTCTATTGCAATATAACTTTCCGTATTACTTAAGCGCTCAAGTGCTAAAGACCTAATTCCTGGGTCTAAATTTGTTTTTATTATTTCAATAAGTGTGTCTAGCCCTTCGCCCTCTAAGTCAAGCTCATTAATATCCTGTTCAGTTGCAGGTAATTTTATTTGTTTATATTTATCATCTAAATATGCACTTTCTTCGGCATCTAAAGAATCCCTATTTTCTATCGAAGGATACAAATTTTCTTTTAACCGAAGAGTAATATCCTCCTTATCAGAAAGCTTGAGTTTTGATTCTTGAAGTTCAGTATGATTAACGGATATTCTTTTTTCATCAGGTACAAGAGAATCACAACCTGTGGTCAATAATATAATAAAAATAATTTTAGGAAAAAAAACAGCCCAAGAATTTTGCATAAAAGAGTCAACATAAGTTGTGAATGACTAGCTACATGTCTTCTAGAAAAACAAGAACTAGTCAATTCGGTGTCAATACAAATAACATGTAATCATTAATCATCTTCAATAAAGTCACATAGCTCTGGAGCATTTAGAACATTTCCTTTTGCAACAATTTTATAAGTTCCAGAACCAGAACGCTCAATTGTTGACCCCTTAAGTTTTATTTTTCCAACCACTTTCGCTTGAAACTTTGAGTTTACCTTCATAGAAAAAGAATACTTAGAAGAAGTGATTGTGACTGCCTCTTCCACCAACTCCTCTGTCCAGTCTTCTAGAGTCTCATTTAGACCTTGCTTAGAACTATCGTCAAACTCAATCACAAACTTAGTACCTTTTGTATTTGATGAATAAGTCCCTGAGTATGTATAATCATCATCACCACCAAGGCCTGTAGCTGTCCACGTCCAACCTGTTTTATCAAAAATCACTACAAATCTTGTTTTTTCGACATCCTTACAGCATTTACTTATTTTTAACTTTTCATCTGCTTCCATTATTATCGTTTGCCCATGCAAATCAACAGCAGAAACATTCGTATGCCAGCCCATAAATACTAAAGATAAAATTATTTCAACAGTAATCGCGAGTAGTTTTTGTTTTATTTTTTTCACTTAGATTCTCCAATGCTTAATAGTGATACAGATCACACTTCTTACTTTTTACTCCGTTATTGAAAATTCGTCAATAAAAATACAAATGCATATATCCCTTTACTAACAGTTAAACCTTTAATTAAGATACACTTACCGTCCAAGCAACAAAGGACTATTATTAGTCATAACGGATAGAACAGCTATTTCTAATATACATCTCACAATATTAAAACTCTTTCATATATGAAACTTGCATTCTGCCTTTACAAATATTTCCCTTACGGTGGACTTGAACGAAATTTTTTGCGCATATCTCAACTTTGCGCAGAACGAGGACATTCCATTGATGTTTACACTATGGACTGGAAAGGCCCCAAACCTGATAATTATAATATTACTATTATTCCTGTGACTGGCTGGAGTAATCATGGCAAATCTAAAAGTTTTTCCAAAAAGTTAAACGTAATACTTGAACAACAAAATTATGACG
>Ga0209395_1007653_pt1 | contig 11282 bp, 14 predicted proteins | sample GOMGulsemesocosm_3_FD_184635 | JGI IMG/M metagenome (GOLD analysis project Ga0209395, IMG submission 184635) | Methane-oxidizing microbial communities from mesocosms in the Gulf of Mexico - GOM9D Gulf of Mexico (SPAdes) (version 2) | ecosystem: Environmental > Aquatic > Marine > Cold seeps... | reverse complement strand
ACTGCTGGTAATAGACTTCGATCAGATAGGTAACATCCTGAGCCGCGTAGGTCAGCTGCTTATCCGTCAGTGGGCGCTGTAGCCAATCTGAACGCTGTTCACCCTTCGGCAGGTCAACATCAAAAATGGTGTCCATCAAATTCTTATAACCAATCGACAAACCATAACCAAGGAACGCCGCCCCAATCTGCGTATCGTAAATGGCCCGTGCCTGACATTTCAGAAAGGTGCTAAAAACCTCCAAGTCCTCAGAACAGGCGTGCATGACCTTTACGATTTCAGGATTTTCCAGCAACTCAACCAACGGTGAAAAGTCGCTAATCGGTAATGGATCAATCAGAAAACATTTATCGTGCGTAGCAATCTGAAAAAGCGCTGCCTGCGGATAGAAGGTGTTAACCCGCATAAACTCGGTATCAAGCGCGATACAGTCACTTTCAGCCCATTCACTGGCAGCCTGCTGCAATTCAGCATCAGTGGCGATGTAGGTAAAACCGGAGGGTTGTGAGGTCAAAGGATTCTCAATTGAGTTAGTTAAAAGTTAGGGCAAGAATACACGGTTATTAATTGAGGCTTTGCCGCCCCTGTAACGCGTGCGCGAGGGTTCCGCCGTCTACAAATTCAAGTTCGCCACCCAAAGGGACGCCGTGAGCGATCCGGGTGATAGAAACATCCAGCGGTTCCAACTGCGCAGCGATATAGTGTGCGGTCGCCTCGCCCTCAACGGTTGGGTTGGTCGCCATAATCAGCTCTTCGATCTGATTGGCCTTAACCTGTTTCACCAGCAGGTCAATGCCGATGTCCTGCGGGCCAATACCGTCAATGGGCGACAGGTGCCCCATCAACACAAAATAACGACCTCGGAAAAGACTCGTCTGTTCAATAGCTAAAACATCCGAAGGTGATTCAACCACACAGAGTTTGCTGGCATCTCGTTTTTGATCAGCGCAAATACGGCATAACTCGGTTTCACAAAGCGTGCGGCACTGCTGGCAATGGCCCACTTCTTTAATGGATTCGGCCAGTTTTTGTGCCAACCGAAAGGCCCCTTCACGATCACGCTCCAGCAGGTGCAAAGCCATGCGTTGGGCCGATTTAGGCCCTACGCCTGGCAAGCAGCGCAAAGCATCAATCAACTGATCTACAAGCGGACTAAAGGACATAAAATATATTAGAACGGCATCTTAAAGCCAGGCGGCATACCAAAACCGGACGCCATATTGGCCATATTATCTTTATTGAGATTCTCAACACGACGCACTGCATCATTCACGGCAGCGGCCAGCAAGTCTTCGAGAATCTCTTTATCCTCGCTCAACAGCGATGGATCAATTTGAACGCCACGCACATCGTGACGACCCGTCATGGTCACTTTAACCATGCCTGCACCAGACTCTCCAGTGACTTCCTTATTTGCCAGCTCTTCCTGTTGCTTTTGCATCTGCTCCTGCATTTGCTGAGCCTGTTTCATTAATTCGCCTAAATCAGGAGTCATTCTATCTACCTCTTTAAAATCTTGTTCTAATTCTGTGTCACTTTGAGCATAGAAAGCAGTCAGTCGTTCCCCTGATTAGCCCCCTCTTTTCACTCAAAATGGTAATTAATCGATGGGCTTGATGGAACCGATATCCAGTGTGGCACCAAATTCAGCAACCCAAAGCTGAACATTTTCATCGTTTTCCAACGACTCACGGGCCGCCTTTAATCGTTCAGCATTAATACGCTGATCCCAAGCCGCTGGCGTTTCAACATCAACCACACCAGCCTTTATTGTCATTTTGATCGCAGCATCGAGCGTTTCGGTGAGCGCCTGCTCAATGCGACTCTGATGACTGGCGTTAAGTAAGTCAATGTACTGCGGATCAACTTTCAAGCTAATTTGAGCACCTTCACGTGAGTCAAAGGCGCACTGCATCAAAATATTGCGTGTCATGCCTCGCAACGGCGCTTGGAAAACCACCTTGATCCAGTCATCGTTTGTATTCAGATCAGCCAGCGGAAATCTCTGACTAGCCTTAACGCTAGGAACAGGCTCAGCAGGTTGCTCGGGGGCGGCCGCAGTTGGCGCACGTTCTGAGACAGCTGGCGAAGGCGATCGATCAGGTTTACGTTCCGGCGATGATTGTCGAGGGGATTGCGGCTGAGATTTACTCGTCTCATCCGCGTAATAATCAGATTCTGAATCAGCTTTATTTGGAATAGCCGCAATTTCGGCCAAACCGGCAATATCGTTATCAACCACCAAATCAAGTTTGGCGCGCCCGGCTGTCTTGGGCTGGCTATCGGCACGGGTTTCACCACGCGCCATGGCCAACGCCTGTGCAGCCTTGCTCTGTCCTGATTGAGGGACTTTTTCCAGCTGATGGCTCCCCACAGCCTGCGGAGCCATTACCGTTGGTTGTGTTGGCGCAGCGGATTGCTGAGGCTGAGAAACGGGACGTTGCGTGCTTTGTGTCGGACTAGTCGTTAGTTTTTTTTTAGGCGCTTCGGGCTGGTCGCTATCGACAGGCGAGAATGCCAGCATGCGTAGCAGCACCATTTCCAAGCCCGCCTTCGGCGACGGATTAAGCGGTAAGTCACGTCGACCAATCAGGGCGATTTGATAATAAAGCTGTAGATCTTCGGCAGTGATTTGCGAAGCATAATCACGTAGTTTCTGAGCCAGTGTTTCATCGCCAGTCACTGAATCCGGTACTGCCTGTACTACTGCGACCCGGTGTAACAGGGAAATCAGCTCTTCAAGTACCGAAGAGAAATCCGGCGAAAATTCAGCCAGCTCGTTAATCTGATTCAGAACTTCAGCAGCATTCTTTTGCAGTAAGGCATCGAAAATCTGCTGAATACGACCGCGATCAATACTACCCAGCATGGTGCTAACGTCAGCTTCCATCACTGAGTTTTCACCGAAAGCTATAGCTTGATCGGTCAAACTTAAGGCATCACGCATACTGCCATCGGCAGCGCGGCCCAGTTGCCAGAGCGCAGGCTCTTCAAACTGAATTGTTTCTTCGCCAAGAACAAACTTTAAATGTTCAGCAATACGTTCTGGCGACATGTTTTTCAGGCTGAACTGCAAGCAACGCGACAGAATCGTCACCGGCAATTTTTGCGGATCAGTGGTCGCCAGCAAGAATTTTACATGCTCTGGCGGCTCTTCCAGCGTTTTCAACAGTGCGTTGAAACTGTGGCCCGACAGCATGTGAACCTCATCGATCAGGTACACTTTGAAACGTGCGCGAGTCGGCAGATACTGTACGTTATCCAGCAGTTCGCGGGTATCTTCTACCTTGGTACGCGAAGCCGCATCGACCTCAATCAGGTCAATACAACGGCCTTCATTGATTTCTACACAGGAGGAACACTGTTCGCAGGGCTCAGAGGTGATGCCTTTTTCGCAATTCAAACACTTAGCGAGAATACGCGCAATAGTGGTTTTACCCACACCGCGGGTACCCGTGAACAGATAAGCGTGGTGTAAACGGTTATGGTCCAGCGCATTAATCAACGCCTTGAGCACGTGCTCCTGCCCCACCATCTCCTTGAAGATGCGAGGACGCCATTTACGAGCTAATACCTGATGTTCCATAACAACCTAATGAATGATGCGAAAAAAACAGGGGTTCTATGCTAGCGATTCAGCGCGTGCATAACCAGTGAAAAATCAATCGAAAGGGAATTTCTTTAAGCAGGACTAACGTGGTAAGAATTGCGAGGAGGATTTAAGGTGGCGACTCCTACCAGCCACACCCCGGCACATGAGTCCACTGTTACCGTTGCTCCCTTCCGGGCCTGGCGGAGTTCACAATGTATCATTGCGGAGGGACCAATAGAAGTCACCCTAAAATCGACGGGCATTGTGGCTTAATGAGTCGCGAGATTCAAGGTGCCAGAGAAATAAATTCATATGTATTGCTGACGCAAGAATAAGCTGGATTTTCACACCCCCGTTCGTAATCATGATAAGGTCATTTTCAGCTTATTCAGGCCATAGACTTCACAGCATACTCAACAGATACCCTATGAACCAATCACAACTATTTGCACTATTAAACCAAACTGAAAAGAAGGCTGTTTATTTTGGCCCACAGGGCTTTGTTCTCGCCTCTTCAGAAAAAGAACTTACAACCTACCAGCAAGGCTTCAGCATTCTTCCTGATGGCACCAGCCTGTCTGGCAATAACGCCGGTGACTGGCAAAACAGCTGGCTAATTTTTGCCATTGATACCGAACTTGGCGATCCCTACTTTGTTGATACTAGCGACGATCAATTGCCAGTTTATACAGCCATGCAGGTTGAAGGCTTATGGCAAACAGAACCCGTTGCCTCATCACTTGCTGGCTTTCTGGAATGTTTGGCGCTGCTATTCAAATATGGAAGTCAGGAAAATGCGCTGTTCGTGCCCGATGAAACAACTATCGTGGATAAGATGGCCTTGGCTCATCTAAGCGACAAGCTTGTCAAAACATCGGGCTGCGCTGAATTCTGGAGTTTATTTTTTGAATGCTATTTCGACTGGTTGGAAGACGATGACTAATCATCAAAGTAATAACATCTTGCATGGCGTAAAGCTGGAGCAAATTGTCACAAAACTTGCTGACCATTACGGCTGGGAAGAGCTCGCCAATAGAATCAATATTAACTGCTTTAAAAGCGATCCCTCGGTTAAATCCAGCCTGAAGTTTTTGCGCAAAACCCCTTGGGCAAGAGATAAGGTCGAGCAGCTTTATATCAGTACTTTTTCAGAGCAAAGCCCGTGGGGAAATTCATAATGATTCTTTAGGATATCTCATAGAGACCTTTACACGAGCCGGAGTTTTGATTTCTGGCAAGGCAAACAATCGTGCAAAGGTCTCCCATAAATACAACGGAGCGTAATTATGAGAGTTAGCAAAAACCAGCTGGGTAATGCTGCTAAACAGGGCATTATTTCTCCAGATCAGGCTGACGCCCTGTTTGACTACCTTCAAAGCCAACCCGATACCGGCCCCGCCTTCACCTTTACCAACATTCTCTATTACTTCGGCGGGCTGATCGCCATTGGGGCCATGACGCTCTTCATGAACCTCGGCTGGGAAGCCTTTGGCGGCTGGGGTATTTTCTTTATCTCCCTGGGCTACGCTGGCATTGGGCTGATGCTAACTCAAAAGTTTCAACGTTCTGGTCACGCAATTCCGGCCGGGATTTGTGCAACCTTTGTGGTTGCGATTAGCCCCCTTGCCATCTACGGATTTCAAGAAGCCATGGGCTGGTGGCCCGATGACACGGCCTATCGTGAATACCACAAATACATTAAGTGGCACTGGATTTACCTGGAGTTCGGCACGTTGATCGTCGGCACGATTATGGCGAGGTTTTATCGCTACCCTTTTATGATCATGCCGATTGCCGTAACGCTTTGGTACATGTCCATGGATGTCGCTGTGATGATCACTGGCGGCCATTACGATTATGAATTCCGTGCCTTTTTCTCAATGTGGTTTGGTCTATTAACCACCCTGCTTGCCTTCTGGGTAGATATCCGTTCCAGAAAATCAGGCGATTACGCTTTCTGGCTCTACCTGTTTGGCGTCATGACTTTCTGGGGTGGACTTTCCATGCAGCACTCGGACAGCGAGCTCAATAAATTCATCTATTTCTGCATTAATCTGGGCTTAATTGCCATCGGCGCCATTTTGGTCAGACGCGTATTCGTTGTCTTCGCCGCCTTTGGTTGTGCCTGGTATCTTCAACATTTGGCGTCAGAAATATTCGAAGACAGCTGGCTGTTTCCTATTGCGCTGACAGCAATCGGGCTGGGGATTGTCTATCTAGGCATTGTCTGGCAGCGCAATGAACGAGCCATCACCCAGAGAATAAGAAGTGTATTGCCAGAAGCCTTAAAAGAACTGCTCAACGAAAGAAGTGGCTGAGCAATGCAAAGCCCTGCCTTGGCTTTAACCAGGGCAGGATTCAGTTAAATTATTATTTCCCTTTAATTTCCTGATAGATTTCTGAGCTTCCATCTTTACGGAGCAACATCACCACATAGTCATCATAGCGATCGCCCATTTCCATGCCAGGACTACCAACAGGCATACCTGGCACGGCTAGACCGAGCGCATTCTCAGGTGGATGATCCAAAAAGCGTTGCATGATATCAGCAGGAACGTGACCTTCAAAAATATAGCCCTGGTCTGAAACGGCGGTATGGCAAGACTGATAAGAAGAGGAAATACCATACTGCTGCTTAATACCTCCCAGGTCAGACGGATGATGGACCAATGTTGTAAAACCAGCACCCTCAACGTGATCAACCCAGTCTTTGCAGCAACCGCAAGTTGGGCTCTTATAAACATCAAGCATTACTTTATCTGTACTTGATGACTCAACAGCAACAGTGTTGGTAGTCAGTTGTTGACGGTCATCTGAGCAGGCAGATAACCCAAGCATTAACACTGAGGAAAACAAACCGGCAATCAATTTCGATACAATTTTCATTAAAACTCTCTGAATAAAGTAGAACTTAAACGGGCGTTTGATAGGCACTAAAGCAAACTCCTAACGCGTAAACACCTGCATTAACTTAGCGCCCAGTAACTGGGCACATACGCTTCATGGAAATCAATTTGAGACACGCGCATAATTTACTTGCTAGGCAATGCAATCACAACGATTAAGACCGCCTTCGACCGGGTTAATTCTATGAAGGTGAGATTCAATCAGCGTCGATCTAATAAATTGATCGTATTCATCTGATTATTCAATTTTATTATCACAACGACATTAACTACTCTTCATCTCGCTCAAACAACTACTGCACCGCTTAACGCACCGGAGATAACATGAAAACAACAGTCCCGAACGTCATTTTCAAAACACGTATTCGTAACGAAGCACTGGGTGGACCTAACCCTTTCGAATGGAAGGATTTGAGCAGTGACGAAGTATTCAAAAACAAGAATGTTGTTCTGTTCTCACTGCCCGGAGCGTTTACCCCCACCTGCTCGACGTCACACCTACCACGCTATGAAGAGCTCTATGACGAGTTCCAGGCGCAAGGCGTGGATGCAGTGGTATGTTTATCCGTCAACGATGCCTTCGTAATGTATCAATGGGGCAAAAGCCAGGATGCAGAAAACGTCTTTCTGCTACCTGATGGCAATGCGGAGTTCACTCGCAAAATGGGCATGTTGGTAGACAAAACTAACCTAGGTTTTGGTCAACGCAGCTGGCGCTATTCCATGTACGTTGAGAATGGCGAAATTAAACAACTGTTCAGCGAAGCGGGTTTTGAGGATAACTGCCCCACCGACCCCTTTGAAGTATCCGATGCAGACACCATGCTGACTTATCTAAAAAACCGCTAAAACATAAGCAGGGAGTAAAAAATTATACTCCCTGCTTCTAGTAGTAATAACCCGTGTCACCTTCTGATAAAAGCGCCGCAAAAAAGATAAACCCAGCAATCGCCGCCCACATCACTACCTTGGCGCGCTTGGGCTGACTATTACGCCAAACAAAGAACAGAATGAGACCCAGAAACGGGATAATAAAAGCCAGGATGCCAAAGCCTAACGCTGAGCTATCGAACCCCCTGCTTTAACGGCTTCTTTAGTTTCATTCGCGGAATTGATTTTACGAGAGCCCTCCTCAGGTTGCGGCTTTTCAGGTTCAAGACTAGGCTCAGCTTTTGAAACGATTTCTTTTCTTAACGCATCAACTTCACGGCTAATATTGGCCAGAAAATCCTTGCGTGCCTCCAGCTTATCAAGCGCCTGGCTTACCCCTTTGGCATCACCACCACTTCTGAAATGGTCACGCAGTTTAAACATCAAAGCCGCCTGCTGGTCCTGATCCAGCGGTTCTTTTGAATTAATATCGCGTAATAACTCAGCAATATAAGAGACAGGAATTGCCGGCGGTCCAGGCATAGGGTCCGGTAAAGCTGGCGAAGGTGTGGCGTTAATCAGAGACAAAATGCCCTTTTTATTACCCGCTTCTACATCGGTAATTTGTATCTTGGAAATTCCCAGCGGTAGAAAGCGTTCATCAAAATCATTGAAAACCTTGATGGGAATAATCATTTTACCCAGCTCATTCGCGTAACTGAGTTCGCGCTTGCAGCGCATCGGATTTAAGATAGGCGCTGGACAATGCGCACAGATAGAAATCGGCATTTTCAATTTCCCGGAGAATGCGACCCCACCAGGATTGCCCGTCCACCAACTCGCTATCAGACCAAACCGTGTGACCTAATGATTCCAAATCCCCCACCACTTCCTGTCTGGGCGTTTTGTCGTCACTGCTATAACCGATAAATATCTTGTTCATGACACCCGTCCCTTTCTGAGTCAAAACATAACTTATCAATCAGTATGTAAACGCCAAAACACACTACACGTCATCACATTAGCGTACACGCAAAAACACATCCGACTATGATGCTTTACAGTTTTGTAGGTAAACTAGATTCCGCTTAAGTCTTTAATTTTGACGACAAAGTCATTCACTACATTTCAACACCCAATTTAAAAGGTATCCGTTTGATAACAATCATTCCTCCAGAACAGTTTAAGAAAACACCTTGGAAAAACGGAAAAAGTGAAACCACTGAACTGGCGATCAATGAGGGCGGCACTCTGGATGATTTTGACTGGCGGTTAAGCATGGCCAAGGTGGTTGAGGACGGCGCCTTTTCCTATTTCACCGGCTATTGTCGCAACTTAATTCTTATTGAAGGCAGTGGCATTACTCTGCAGCACGACCAATCTAAAGTCGATCAATTGGATACTCTATTAGACTTCGCGACCTTTGATGGCGGCTGCTGTACCCTTGCGACTTTGAGATCAGGCCCTATCGTCGATATTAACGTGATCACTAAAGCCGAAAAATATCAGACCTTTGTGAAGACATTTACCGACCAGCAGACTGTGAAATTACGCACCTGCACGCAGTGTTTTATCTATTGTCTCAATGCCGAGGCTTTACTGTCTTCAGAGGATAATTCTATCAACACCAGACTAAGTGCAGGTCACTTGATGCAATTAAATCAACCCGGTACAGGCGACTTTCAGGTTAACGGTAGAAATATGATCGTGATTTATCTGGATGGGCTTGAGTAAACGCTATTTTGTTATCAAACAACGCATGGATACTGAAAAGAGCTCATAACCTATGATCGATTACCCGACCTGTAAAAAGTATCTGCTAAGTCGTCCAGAAGCCATTGAGGACTACCCTTTTGGTCCAGATGTAGCTGTGTTTAAAATTCGTAACAAAATGTTTGCTACGCTGGCATTTAAGGAAGAGATCGCCCAGATGAATTTAAAATGCGATCCCGAGGAAGCCTGGGCTTTAAGGGATGTCTTTGATGCCGTTATTCCCGGTTATCACATGAATAAGAAACATTGGAATACCGTAATTCTCAATGGCACAATTCCTGTCAACGAAATAGAGCGTATGATCGACCGTTCCTATGGCCTGGTTGTGAAAGGCCTCAGAAAAGCAGAGCGGCAAGCACTGGAGTTACTTTATTCACCCGAACAGCTTTACCGGTAACAACTCCATAACTCAGCTGTTCAACCTCCTCTTAGCTCTGCATCGCGTATTTGCTACACCACCTTTTATCAAGGTATAAAGACGACCTCTTTGTTCTAGCATGGCTGGTTTAGGGCATGTACAATCTCTTTTAATTTGAGCAATGCAAAAGAAGCGTCGTTAATTAATGCAGCTTTGTATGTTACCTGGAAACAGTAGGCTAATTTTGTTTGGCATTTTCATGTCGGCTATTTTAGTGCTGCCTCAGATTAACCCCGGGTATCACAACAATATTGTTTCGTTAAAAGTGGGAGTAGAGCGTCACCAGCTTTTAGGCTTTGATAACTCAGGTGAATTACCGCATGCCCATAAAAATGGCACACATGAAGAGTCCCACCTAAGTCACCAGCACGGTCATAATAGTGCTGACCATTCTCACAACCCTCTTTATATTTCTTCGCAAAACACATGGGTTGAACCTAACCGCATAGCTGAATCCATTGAATATATATTTAGCCACACCCCTCCAGCTCCTTTTCTCTGGCAACGCCCTCCTAAGTTAGCCCTCGACGCTTAAATCAGCCGCTATTTGCGGCACTATTTCTTTTAAGAATTAAGTGAGTTTAATTATGAAAACATCTGTTAATTCAGAAGGTACTTTGCTGTCTATCTGGCAGGGACGCCTGGGGCTCGCCCTATTGGGGCTTCTGTGTCTGGCGCTCTTCCCAGAATCTGCCATGGCACATGGGGTTACCGCAGGTGACCAGGGTTATATCCAGGAAATTACCGGTATAAATCTATTGCCTTTCACTTATTTGGGCGCCAAGCATATGGTGACCGGATACGATCATTTGCTGTTTCTGTTCGGGGTCATTTTTTTCCTCTACAAACTACCCCACATCGCAATTTACGTCAGTCTGTTTGCCATTGGGCATTCGTCTACGCTGTTACTGGGCGTTTACTTCAATATTCCGGCAAACGCTTACATCATCGATGCGATTATTGGTTTATCTGTGGTCTATAAGGCACTGGATAACCTTGGCGCGTATCAACGATGGTTTGGCTGCCAGCCGAACACTAAAGTGGCAACGCTTGTGTTCGGGTTCTTTCATGGCTTCGGCTTAGCCACAAAGATACAGCAGTTTGAAATTTCCCCCGATGGCCTTTTGCCTAACCTCATTGCCTTTAATGTTGGCGTTGAGGTTGGGCAGTTACTGGCACTCAGCGCCATCTTGATTTTCATGGGCTTCTGGCGGAAGCACTCCAAATTTTTCAAGCACGCTTATACAGCGAATGTGTTCCTGATGGGGGCCGGCTTTATGCTGGTTGGCTTCCAGTTAACCGGCTACTTCGTTGCTTAGTAAAAGCTAATTTGAATTCAAATTTATGATTGAGGTTTCTATGTACAATACAGATTTACCCGCTCGTGAAGAGCTACCCTCCAGCGGTAAGCTGATACGCTCAACGCTAATCGCCGCCGTTGTTGCAGTGGCGTTATTAGTAACAACTATTCTACCTGCTGAATATGGCGTAGATCCTACGGGGACCGGGAAAGTATTAGGCCTGACCAAGATGGGTGAAATAAAAGTGTCGCTTGCTAAAGAGGCATCACAACCTGATGAGACAATAGCTGAGCCAAGCACAAAGGCACAAGCTGTAATCGTTGAGTCGTCAGTTAAGTCAACCTCAACCGAGGTTCAGGCAAGTCTTCCTTCCAGCAAACCAGAAGCAGCACCTGTTGCTTCTGGTTTGTCCCACCAAAGAA
>Ga0209395_1007652_pt1 | contig 11284 bp, 10 predicted proteins | sample GOMGulsemesocosm_3_FD_184635 | JGI IMG/M metagenome (GOLD analysis project Ga0209395, IMG submission 184635) | Methane-oxidizing microbial communities from mesocosms in the Gulf of Mexico - GOM9D Gulf of Mexico (SPAdes) (version 2) | ecosystem: Environmental > Aquatic > Marine > Cold seeps... | reverse complement strand
TTAGGGCTGCCAGTACTAGCGCGAGCACTTTTCTTACGACCGCCACTTTCATCGGCTTTTTTCTTTTGAATCGTTGCATGACGACGAACCGCACGACGGATCCGAGCTGACTTATTACGATGCTCTTCACGAACCGCTAGGAATGAAACTGTTTCTTCTTCCAGGCCGACCATTTTACGCAGGTAATTAACCGGGATTAATTCAAGTTCCTGCCAACCGCCACGCGGTAAGCTTTTCTCTAGCGAGATATCACCATAACGAACACGGATTAATCGGCTCACTTGAACTTCTTGCGATTCCCACATCCGGCGCACTTCACGGTTACGTCCTTCAGCTAAGGTCACATGGTACCAAGAGTTAACACCCTCACCGCCTGACTCTTTCACTTTAGAAAAACTGGCCACGCCGTCTTCTAAAGTAACGCCAGAACGTAAGTTTTGAATCACTTTGTCGGTTACTTCGCCAAAAGTTCGTACCGCATATTCACGTTCAACTTCGTGTGACGGATGCATTAAACGATTAGCCAGTTCACCGTCATTGGTAAATAACAATAAACCTGAGGTATTGATATCAAGACGACCAATAGCAACCCAGCGGCCATCTTTAATTTTAGGTAAACGATCAAATACAGTTTCGCGACCTTGCGGATCAACACGAGTACACATTTCGCCTTCTTGCTTATGGTAAGCAATGACTCGGCACACTTGTTCGGTTGATTTAACGATATCAATTTTAATGCCGTCGACACGTACTGCGTCAGTAGGCTCAACGCGGCAACCTAGGCTCACGATATCGCCATTAACACTAACTCGACCGTCGTTAATCCATTTTTCCAGCTCACGGCGGGAACCTTGCCCAGCGCGGGCTAATACTTTTTGTAACTTTTCACTCATGGTGATACCTGTTGTTGCTCGAAGTCGCTAATTGCCGCTTCGAGTTGATTGTCTGATAACACCGGCAACTGAGCCAGTTTATCAAGACCAAAATAATCTAAAAATTGATTGGTGGTGCCATAAATTGATGGCTTACCGGGCACTTCTTTGTGCCCAACCACCTTGACCCATTGCCGCTCAATAAGGGTTTTCATAATCTGACTACTTACGGCGACACCACGTAATTGTTCTATTTCACCACGGGTTATCGGTTGTCTGTAAGCAACTAGTGCCAATGTTTCTAGCAGCGCTCGCGAATAACGCGGCGCTTTTTCTTGCCATAAAATAGCTAAACTGGCGCTAAGTTCAGGACGGGTGACAAATTGATAACCGCTAGCAGTGGCTAGCAATACAATTCCGCGATCCTGATATTCAGTTTGCAACTGCGCTATTGTATCAGTTATTTGCCGCGAGCTAATATCAGTATCTGCCAATATTGTTTGTTTTATTCGTGCAACACTAATTGGTTTGCTGACTGAAAAAATCGCAGCTTCAATCAATGCTTTAATATTGCTTGCACTATTAGGTTCAGTCTTGGTTGTTATCATTTCGTTTAAACACTATTAATTGGTTAGGCTCGGTGGTTTCTCGCCAGAATATTAAACGCTCTTTAGCCAATTCAAGCACCGCAATAAACGACACAACCACGCCACTGCGCCCTTCACTTAGTTCAAATAATTGCTCAAACGGCAAAAATTCAACCTGGTTTAATTGCGCTAATATTTGGGTCATCCGTGCTCGGGTCGATAATTTTTCGCGCTCGACCTTATGGTGAGTTTGGCTATCCACTCTTTTTAACACCGCGCTATAAGCGGCAAACAGTTGGCCTAACTCGACCTCAGCGGGCAATACCACTGGCGCTAAGTTATCGGCCAATGCGACTTGCGCTTGCTGATAATCACGATCGCTGCGAGGCAGTAAATCAAGATCTAATGCCGCTTGTTTATAACGCTCATATTCTTTTAAATGTTCAACCAAGGCTAAACGTGGATCTTGTTCTTCTTCGTCGTCTATTTCTTGCTTAACCGGCAATAACATGCGTGATTTAATCTCGGCCAAAATCGCCGCCATCAATAAATATTCCGCCGCCAAATCCAAATCAAGATCATTGATTACCTCAATATATGCCATATATTGTTCGGTAATTTCAAAAATGGGTAAATCGATAATATCGAATTTATGTTTACGAATTAAATACAATAAGAGATCAAGCGGTCCTTCAAACGCCTGCAAGAATACTTGCAATGCATCGGGAGGAATAAACAAATCACTGGGTTGTTTAGCAAAGGGCTGCCCTGCAACCATCGCAATTGGCTCAGGGGCTAGTTCGACGTCTATCGTCATTATAACGGTATAACCTTAAAACAAAAAAATACAAAGATAAAACAATGGCTGAAATTGCAGCCAGTTTCACATTACAACGAATTTCATACCACAATTAGCGAATGTTATTCGAACGGGGCAATGTCGCCACTGCCGACTCGAATAATCGAAAAATCACCGTCTGACATATCAACGACTGTTGTTGGGTGCTCACCAAGGTGGCCGCCGTTGATGATTAGCTCAACGTGTTTCTCAAGCTTGTCTCTAATATCTTCTGGATCGGACTCGGTCATGACCGAGCCGGGCAAAATTAGCGAGGTCGACAAAATTGGCTCTGCTAATTTTTCGAGCAACGCCAACGCAATAATGTTGTCGGGGATCCGAATGCCAATGGTTTTTCTTTTGGCATTTTGGACCCGTTTTGGCACTTCTTTAGTCGCCCTAAAAACAAAGGTATAAGCACCAGGGGTATTATTGCGCAGCGCTCTAAAACACTGATTATCAAACCGAACATAATTCGATATTTGCGACAAATCACTGCACATCAGGGTAAAGTTGTGTTCTTTACTAATATCTCTAATCCGGCATATTTTATCAAAGGCACTTTTGTTGTCGAGTTGACAACCAATTGCATAACCTGAATCGGTCGGATAAATCACCACACCGCCATCACTGATGATCTTTGCCGCCTGATCGATTAATCGAGCCTGAGGATTATCGGGGTGGACATAAAAAAACTGACTCATACGAACTCCAATTTATTAAGGTGATTTGCGCAAACGGCAATGGTAATTGTAGCTCAAACAAGATGTTATTTATAATAATTGGTATTATGACCAACTTTCCCACACGCCAATGGCATCTTTAGGTAAATACAAATTTCGCCCTAGCTCGATCCAACTTGCCGGAAAATGGAAATCACTACCTTGCGACGCCAGTAAATCATATTCAAGACAATATTGCCCCAACTGACTGCGTTGTTGCGCGGCTAATTGGCAACCGGCCACTTCGATGGCGTGACCGCCAGCGGCTTTAAAGTCAACAATCAAACGCCGTAACCATTTACCTGTCAGTTTATAACCCATTGGGTGAGCCAATACTGCATGGCCGCCACTTTTTGTAATCACTTCAATGGCAGAAGCCATCGACGGCCACGGGCTTGGCACATAACCGGCCTGACCGCGCGCTAACAATTTTTTAAACGCGCTAGCATTGTCTTTTACGATACCCGCCTGAATTAAATAACGCGCAACGTGTGAGCGAGTAATTTGAGCGTCACCCGCAATGGCTTTCGCACCTTCGTAAACATCGGGAATTTGTTTAGACTTTAGTAAACGAGCAGCGATGTCACGCGCTCGTTGTTCACGAATGTCGTCTTGCTCAAGCAAGTAAGCTGTTAACAACGGCGATTGCGGGTCAAAATTTAAACCAACCACGTGAATGTCTTTGTTTTGCCAGCAGGTCGAAATTTCGACACCTGAAATTAATTGCAGATCTAAATTGTTATCTGTTATTTCTTTTTGTAATAACGCTAGGCCACCAATCGAGTCATGATCGGTCAGCGCCAACATGCCTACGCCACGTTCAATCGCCCTATTAGCAAGGGCTTGAGGCGACAACACGCCATCTGACACAGTGCTGTGGCAATGTAAATCTACAATCATTTTTGACTCAACTTATTCAAAATTTTAACCTTATGTAAATAGAGACTTGACTTTTATAACGAAAAGTTATCTTCTATAGGCACAAACAACAAACATCTTGTCACTTTTGGTTAAATAACCAACAGAAGACAGTCCGAACAACAACTAAATTATAAGATACAGGTATTATGCAACAAAATAACAGCTTACGTCTTACTAAATTTTGGTGGTGGCACTTGCAAGCGATGCGGGCAGTGTGATTTGTTGTAAATAATACAAACTAAGAAACACAAAAACCCGCTAAGTCTAGCGGGTTTTTTTGTGTTCGAAATAAACGACATGGCGCGAAAAAATTTAATTAAAGCGTGCCTGTTTAAAGGGTGAATTAAACCGATGATAAAAAATCAATTAATTAGTACGAATTGTCGCTATTGCGCCAGCCCAACCGAGCTGTTTGGTCAACTGACCAAAAATAGTCACAATGTAGTGCTGCTTGAGTCGGCTGAAATCGACAGCAAAAACAGCTTAAAGAGCCTGATGGTTATCGACAGTGCCTTAAAACTAACGTGCCATGGTCGCGATGTGGTGATTGATGTTTTAAATGATAATGGCCGGGCGTTAATCGCACCATTAAGCAATCACTTTGCCAGTGTCATCACCAATCAAACATCAGAGCAACTGACATTAAGTTATCCGCTGCCACCGCACCAGCTTGATGAAGACGAACGCTTAAAAGCGCCATCGCCTTTTACTGCGCTGCGTGAGTTGTTTCAATTAATCGATAACGACCAAGTACTCGCTGGTACGTTCGCCTACGACATGATTGCCAGCATCGAACAATTGCCCGACGTTAAAAATGGCGATAATAATTGCCCCGATTTTGTGTTTTACCTCAGCCAAAGTTTGTTGGTGTTAGATCACCAAAGTCAGCAAGCTACTTTAACCACTCAGGTTTATGATCCGCAGCTGTTCAACGAGATAACGGCCAGCCATCAGCAGTTTGCATTGAACATTGATCAATTTAAGACTTTTGATCACTGTGGCAAGCCAATTACCACGGCAGTTGAAGTTAACATTAGCGATCAGCAGTTTAGCCAACAGGTAATTGAACTTAAAGAACAAATTGTGCAAGGTAATATTTTTCAGGTGGTGCCATCACGCGCATTTACGCTGCCCTGCCCGAATCCATTAGCCGCTTATAACCAGCTTAAAATCACGAATCCGTCGCCTTATATGTTTTACGTGAAAGACAGCGAGTTTGTGCTATTTGGCGCGTCGCCCGAAAGTGCGCTTAAATATGAAAAAGCCAGCAACCTAGTGGAAGTTTACCCAATTGCTGGCACCAGACGCCGCGGCTTAAATAACGACGGTTCAATCAATGATGATTTAGACGGCCGCATTGAGCTTGATTTACGCCTCGACAAAAAAGAATTAGCCGAACATATTATGTTGGTTGATTTGGCCCGTAATGATGTTGCACGTATTTCGCAGCCTGGCACTCGAAAAGTTGCCGAGTTACTAAAAGTAGACCGTTATTCTCATGTCATGCACTTAGTGTCTCGGGTTACCGGCAAACTACGTGACGATCTTGATGCACTGCATGCTTACCAAGCGTGCATGAACATGGGCACCTTGGTTGGCGCGCCAAAAATTAAAGCCGCCAACCTTATTCGTCAAACAGAACAACAACGCCGTGGCAGTTACGGTGGCGCAGTCGGTTATCTCAATAGTGCCGGCGACATGGACAGCTGCATTATTATTCGTTCGGCCTTTGTCAGCAATGGCCAAGCCATTATTCAAGCCGGCGCAGGCGTGGTGTTTGATTCAGACCCACAAGCCGAAACCGACGAAACACGCAGTAAAGCCCAAGCTGTTATTACCGCTATTTCTCTTGCTGGAGGCATCAATGAGTAATTTAACCAACTGCCGAGTTTTTTTACTCGATAACTTCGACTCGTTTACTTACAACTTAGTTGACCAATTTAGAGTAATGGGCGCACAGGTGACGATATATCGTAACGATATTGACCCACAATTTATTATTGAACAAATGGCTAACAGCGATTTACCGCCAGTGCTGGTACTATCTCCGGGTCCGGGCGCACCATCGCAAGCAGGCTGTTTGGTTGAACTCATTAAGTTATCGATTGATAAAGTGCCAATGCTGGGGATTTGTCTTGGTCATCAGGCAATTATCGAAGCCTTTGGTGGTAAAATTGGGCTGGCACCGCAAACCGTTCATGGTAAAGCGTCACTGATAAACCACGACAATAGCGCGCCGTTTGAAGGCTTGGCTAACCCAATGCCAGTTGCAAGATACCATTCGTTAATGGCCCACAATGTGCCAGCAACGCTCGATGCAATTGCGCATGTCGATGACATTGTGATGGCCGTAGCCAACAAAACCAAAACGATTATTGGTTTTCAGTTCCATCCCGAGTCGATTTTAACCCCGCTTGGTGAAACGCTATTATCTCAATCACTCAATATGTTGTGTCAAACTCAACTAACTCTAAAGGATTGCACATGATTCACGCTTGTTTGGAAAAACTATATCAGGGCCAGTCACTGACCTTAGAGCAGTCACAACAGTTATTTAATCAAATTATTAGTGGCGATGTTGAACCTATTTTATTAAGTGCTTTGTTAACCGCATTAAAGATTAAAGGCGAAAGCCCGCAAGAAATTGCCGGTGCAGCGCTAGCACTAAAATCACAAGCATTAGCCTTCCCTAGCCCTGATTATCCATTTTTGGACAGTTGCGGTACCGGCGGTGATGGTGCTAACACCATTAATATTTCGACGGCCAGCGCTTTTGTTGCGGCGGCCTGCGGCGTAAAAGTAGCCAAACACGGTAATCGCAGTGTCTCGTCTAAATCTGGCTCGGCCGATTTACTCGAAGCGCTTGGCATTAAGCTTGATCTTAGCCCTGAGCGCAGCCGCCAGAGTCTTGATGAAATTGGTTTGTGTTTCTTATTTGCGGTGCAATATCATCAAGGTGTGCGCTTTGCCGTGCCAGTGCGCCAGAGTTTAAAAACTCGCACCATATTCAATGTGCTTGGTCCACTGATTAATCCTGCGTCGCCAAAAACACAACTAATGGGAGTATACGACAAGGCCTTATTAGAGCCTATCGCCCAAACGCTCAAGCTTGTTGGTGTTGAGCGTGCATTAGTTGTTAACGGTTCAGGTCTCGATGAAATAGCCATTCATGGCCCAACCGATGTTGCTGAGTTAAAAGAGGGTAAAATTACCACTTATCAAATTACGCCAGAGCAAATGGGCATAAAAACTTACCCGTTAACCGCACTAGAAGGTGGCGACGCTCAGCACAATGCCGTACTTATCACCGCATTACTTAAAGGCGATGGCCAAGAGGCGCATCAAGCAGCAGTCGCTGTTAATGTCGCTGCCACCTTGTTATTAAGTGATAAAGTAGATTCTCTAGCCGCAGGTGTTACGCTGGCTAATGAAGTGATCAACAGTGGTAAACCTTTCGACATAGTCCAGCAGTTAGCACAAGCAAGTAGCGAGGTCTTATAAATGACTACAATTGAACAGAACCCGATTGAGATCAATACTAAAAATGGCCCAGTGAGCGGCACCAAACTCACAGGCACCGTATTAGATCAAATAGTTGCAACTAAACCGCAACAGATTGCCGAGCTTAAGCTTAAGTATCCTGAAGCTGAAATTCTTAGCGAGTTAGCACCCTCTAACCGCAGTTTGTTTAATGCGTTGCGCCAAGGCCCAGCGAGCTACATTCTCGAATGTAAAAAAGCCTCGCCGTCAAAAGGCCTAATCCGCGCCGATTTTGACTTGCCATTAATTACTGACGGTTACCGAGCGCATGCCAGCGCCATTTCGGTATTAACCGACGAGCTGTATTTTCAAGGCAACTTTGAATATGTAAAACAAGTTCGCGCGATGTTAGAACAGCCAATTATTTGTAAAGACTTCTTTGTCGATGCTTACCAAATTCACCTCGCACGTTATATGGGCGCCGATGCCATTTTACTGATGTTGTCAGTACTTGATGACGCGCAGTACATCGCGTTAGCCAAGGTCGCCGCTCAATATTCAATGGACGTGTTAACCGAAGTAAGTAATCAAGCCGAACTTGAGCGTGCTATAACACTCGACGCAAAAATTGTTGGCATTAATAACCGCGATTTACGCGACTTGTCGATTAATCTTAATACCACCAAGGTATTAGCGCCTAAAATACCTGAAGATCGAGTGATTATTTCTGAGTCGGGTATTAACGACCACCAGCAAATTTTAGCACTGGCTCCTTTTGTTGATGGTTTCTTGGTTGGCAGTTCATTGATGGCTCAAGCTGATATTGATTTGGCTTGCCGCAAATTAATTTATGGCAACACCAAAGTATGTGGCCTAACAACGCCAGAACAAGCACAAGTTGTTGCCAGCGCAGGTGCTATTTACGGTGGCCTTATTTTCGCTAAAAAATCACCGCGTTATGTTGAGTTGGCTCAAGCAAAAATCATCCGTGACAGCGCCGCCTTAAATTTCATTGGCGTATTCGTCAACGAAGACATCGCAACGGTAGTGCAATACGCCAATGAACTGAACTTAAGCGTCATTCAATTGCACGGCAACGAAGCGTCTGATTACATTGCCGACTTACGCCAGCAATTAAATGCTAACTGCCAAATTTGGCTCGCGGTACGCAGTGACCAACTCGGCGAACTAGTCAGTGATGACAATATCGACCGACTGCTAATCGACAGCGCAGTCACCAATGCTCACAGTACTCAATTTGGTGGCACCGGCCACACGTTTGACTGGGAACAAGTGCCACAACAGATTAGAGCTAAAGCAATGCTGGCCGGCGGTTTATCACCAGCCAATATCAAAACAGCAGCCAACAGCGGCTATTACGGTCTCGATGTTAACTCTGGGGTTGAATCGAGCCCTGGGGTTAAAGACAGCGATAAGATCAACGAATTAATGTCCACGATTAGAAATTACTAAATTTAGGAACACAAAATGACAAAACTTTCTCCCTACTTCGGCGATTTTGGTGGCATGTTTGTCCCAGAAATTTTGGTGCCAGCCTTAGAACAATTAGAGCAGGCCTTTATTGATAGCCAAACCGATCCTGATTTTCAGCAAGAATTCGGTGATTTATTACAAAATTATGCAGGTCGCCCAACCGCACTGACTTTGTGTCGTAATTTTAGCCCTAACCCATTAGTAAAAATTTACTTAAAGCGTGAAGATCTGTTGCACGGCGGCGCGCACAAAACTAACCAAGTATTAGGTCAGGCGTTGTTGGCCAAACGCATGGGTAAAACAGAAATTATTGCCGAGACTGGCGCGGGTCAACACGGTGTTGCAACCGCATTAGCTTGTGCCCTGCTTGGCTTAAAAGCACGCATTTACATGGGCGCAAAAGACTGTGAACGTCAACAACCCAATGTATTTAGAATGAAGTTAATGGGCGCTGAAGTGATCCCAGTTACGGCAGGCTCAGGTACGCTTAAAGATGCCGTTAACGAAGCACTGCGTGACTGGTCTGCAACTTATGAAGAAGCTCATTACCTGCTTGGTACTGCTGCTGGGCCACATCCGTTCCCAACCATGGTGCGTGAATTTCAAAAAATGATCGGCGAAGAAGCTAAAAAGCAATTTGTTGCCGCTGAAGGTTGCTTGCCAGACGCCGTACTTGCTTGTGTTGGCGGAGGCTCAAACGCTATTGGCATGTTTAACGATTTCATTAAAGAAACCGATGTTAAGCTAATTGGCGTTGAACCTGCTGGCCTTGGCGTTGACAGTGGTCATCACGGCGCAACAATTGGCGAAGGGCGTAAAGGTATTATTCACGGTACGCACACTTACCTGATGCAAGATCAACACGGCCAAATTGAAGAGTCGTACTCTGTTTCTGCTGGTTTAGATTACCCAGGTGTTGGCCCTCAGCATGCGCATTTAGCGCAAACGGGTCGCGCCCAGTACGTTTCAGTCACCGACGACCAAGCCCTAACCGCCTTTAAACTGCTGGCCAGTTGTGAAGGTATTATCCCTGCGTTAGAGTCGTCTCATGCGCTTGCCTATGCTTACGAAATGGCGCAACAGGCAGATAAACCAATGACATTATTAGTCAACTTATCTGGCCGTGGTGATAAAGATTTAGCCCACGTCACCAAGATTTTCGAACAACAAGACGCGGCTAAAAACGCGCAAGGGGATGCTTAACATGACCACCAGATATCAAGATTTATTTAATCAACTTGCGGCCAACAACGAAGGCGCATTTGTACCCTTTGTGTGTATTGGCGATCCAAACCCTGAGCAAAGCCTAGCGATTATCGATACCTTAATTGACGCTGGCGCCGATGCGCTAGAGTTAGGCATTCCGTTTTCTGATCCGAGTGCTGACGGCCCAACCATTCAAGCGGCAGCTGAGCGAGCGCTCGCCAGCGGTGTTACGCCGCCAATTTGTTTTGAGCTATTAGCCAAAATTCGTCAAAAGCACCCAACCGTGCCAATCGGCCTATTGTTATACGGGAACCTCGTTGTTTCAAACGGCATTGAAAACTTTTACCAGCAATGTCATCAAGCTGGGGTTGATTCTGTATTAGTAGCTGACGTGCCATTGCGTGAAGCTAAGCCGTTTATCGCCGCAGCAAATAAAGCTGGGGTGCAATCAATTTTCATTGCGCCGCCTAATGGTTCTGATGCCACCTTAAAGCAAGTAGCCGCGAACACCCAAGGTTATACTTACCTGCTAAGCCGCGCTGGTGTTACGGGCACCGAAACCAAAGTGCAAATGCCAGTAAATCACCTGATTGAACGATTAAAAGAATTTAACTCGGCACCGTTGTTATTAGGCTTTGGTATTTCGACCCCTGCAGATGTTAAAGCAGGCCTGCTTGCTGGCGCCGACGGCATCATTAGCGGCTCAGCGGTGGTTAAAATTATTGAACAAAATTTAGACCAACCACAGCAGCAACTATCTGAGCTTCATCAATTTATTAGCTCAATGAAGGCCGCTACCAAAATTTAATTTTGGTTAATTCTATTTTCGTTAATTAATTCACCAGAGCTGTCATTTAGTAATGGCATCTCTGGTGTGGTTGTTTTAACATAACTGAAACTATTAGACCGTTCCGGCCAGTTATTTTTTTTCATTTGGTATTTTATGAAGCAATTAATCGATTTCCTGCCCCTACTTTCGTTTTTAATCACTTATTATCTGTTTGACGTTTACATTGCGACCGGTACGTTAATTACCGCGACCATTTTACAGATTGCCCTACTGCAAATTTTATATAAAAAAGTCGAAAAGATGCATTGGCTAACCTTAGGCATGATCGTTGTCTTTGGCGGACTAACGCTCTATTTCCATGACGATGCCTTTAT
>Ga0209395_1007645_pt1 | contig 11287 bp, 11 predicted proteins | sample GOMGulsemesocosm_3_FD_184635 | JGI IMG/M metagenome (GOLD analysis project Ga0209395, IMG submission 184635) | Methane-oxidizing microbial communities from mesocosms in the Gulf of Mexico - GOM9D Gulf of Mexico (SPAdes) (version 2) | ecosystem: Environmental > Aquatic > Marine > Cold seeps... | reverse complement strand
CTAGATAAGAAACTGGCGGGAACTTGGTGTGCAGAACAAGTTGCTACTTATGTTACAGATATGGCTTTTCTTCGTATTCGTCCTACATTAACGGCTAATGTCCTAGAAACGGCTTGTCCATAAACACGATGTTATAAAAATTGGTATAATAACAAGGCGTTAACGTTAATATAAAATGAATACTTAGCCCTGTATTAGTTAATTTTAACTGAGCAGGGCTTTTTGGTTTTAGGTCTTACCCTCTTAATAAAGCGAGTAATGCCATTTCAATAAGCTGGTTATCATTGAGTTGCTTATATTTGTCTTGTTGTTTAAGCGCTTCAAGCATGTTTTTATGAGTTTTACTGAGCTTGAGGTAATGGCTATTAGCATCTAGCGCAGTTAAATTTTGTGTTTGCAGTGATTCTGTTATTACCCGTAAATAACTAGGGCGTAGGTGAGTTGTTAATATTTCCAAGTATGCGCCTGGCTCTGAGCCCTGGTATTCTGTTACCGCGATCTGGATATCTATAGACACGTTATTGTCGTTAAATATTTCATCGAGTTGTTTGGTGGCTATATCCGCTGTGACTTTACGGCTGAGTTTACGCGCCTCATCATAGAAATAGCTGATGTTGTTACAGTGTTTTTAGAGTTCGTCACGTAATGAGTACCTTTGAATGTTGTCTTACTATTATTTTAAATATTGTCTTTAAATATACGTTATACCTATTCCGAAAATTAAGTGATCAAAATGATATTGCTCCTGCAAACCGCTCAAGACATCCCTGTTCGCTTAGACAAGGCCATCCATGGCCATGTATGTTTGCGATAGCAATAGCATTTTTCTGCACAGTTATTTATAGGAATTGGTATTATTTGTTTCTGAACGGTTGAGTTAGCATCCGCTGCACCTGACATTCCTTCGTTTCTCGAAAATAAGGTAAGCCAATCTGCATCTTTTGATGACCTAATGCCGGTTGCGCTTGGTAACTACCAAATAAACGATCCCACCAAGGTAAGCAAAAACCGAAATTATGATTGGTTTCACGACCATTGATAGAGTGATGCACGCGGTGCATATCAGGTGTCACTAAAAAGTAGCGAAGATAATGATCTATTTTAATTGGCAATCTGATGTTGCTGTGATTAAACATTGCGGTCAGGTTCAATAACATTTCAAATAACACGACAGCAATTAATGGGGCACCAAGTGCAACAATGACCACAATTTTTATCAACATAGATAACAAAATTTCAATGGGGTGAAAGCGGATTGCTGTGGTTAGGTCTATATCAAGATCGCTGTGGTGCATCCGGTGTAAACGCCATAGCACTGGAATTTGATGGAATATTCGGTGCTGAAAATAAATCGCTGCATCAAGTAACATGATAGATAATACAACGATTAGCGTATTATTAATTATGTCAGTTCCAGCTATGAAAGCGCCTAACCCCCACTGCTGTTGCTGCGCATACAGGGCTGCATCGATAGCTAGAAACGGCATTAGCAATTTTAGCGTGAGATTATTAAGCATCACCATCGCGATGTTATTGCCCCAACGCTGAATTTTTGAAACTGTTAGCGGCCGTTTGGGCTGATAGTGTTCCCATACGGCTAATAATATGAACAAACCGATAAAAGCACCAAGTCGCAGTGCATTACTGTTAACGATAAACCAATCGTTCATCTCTTTTACCTACTGTATTTCTGTTAAGCGTCATTGTGCTGGATAAAAATGACATTGCCAAGTCTCGTTATGATGCTTTGTTGTAAAATAAAGTACATCCAGTCTTCATTGGAATAGACATATATCAATTACAAGCAAGTAGTGGTTCCGTAATATGGATGTAATATTATTACAATTTGTTATTTTGAGGTACTTATGGATACTATTCCGAGTTTTATGACCGCACAGCATCGCCATTGTGATGATTCTTTTATTGCCACTGAGTCGGCTGTATCTGCAAGTAATTGGATACAAGCAGACAGCCAATGGTCTATATTTACAACCGATCTTGAAAGCCATTTACAGCAAGAAGAAACGATTTTGTTTCCTGCGTTTGAACAGGCGACAGGCATGACGATGGGACCTACGCAAGTTATGCGTGCTGAACATGTTCAAATGCGTCAATTGGTCGCAGAAATGACGCAGGAATTATCTGCGCAGAATAAAGATCAATTCTTAGGGTTATCTGAAACTTTAATGATCTTAATGCAACAACATAATATGAAAGAAGAGCAGATGCTATACCCAATGACGCAAGCGCATCTTCCGGATGTAGATGCTGTGTTACAGCAAGTTAAAGCATACTAGTTGATGGCGACGAATTACTTACAAACAATCGATCTTGATGTCAGCGAATTACAAGCACCTGAACCTATGCGTCAAATTTTGCTTGCGTTAGCTGCATTATCTCCTGGCCAGTGCCTGGTAATTTATCACCGTAAGAATCCTGTGCCGTTATACCCTAAATTAACCGAATTAGGTTTTGTCTATAGAGTCGATGTTGAGTATAGATTGGATGAATCGACGGTATTATATGATAACCAAAGCAGTATAAATTCGCCTAGTAAAGATAGTTGTGAAGATTTAGCCGTTGTTATCAAGGTTGCTTTTAAAACCGATGAATCGGCATTAGCGGCACTTTCTGAGATGGAATTACAATGAATCTTGCTGGATTGGATTTTGATAACATACCCGCATTTTCAGTGCCAATGCGTTTTTTTTTGGCAGCGCCGGTATTTGCATTCATCAGCGCATTAATTATTGCTTTTGCAGGGGAGTCTATGTGGTTAACACGCTGGCATCCTGCCACGCTCGCCCTGACTCATGCTATCGTGCTGGGTATTATTTCCATGATCATGTGTGGCGCAATTTTACAGTTATTACCGGTTCTGGCAGGCAAGTCACTACCAAATGTTAAGGTGATTTCAACTTTAACATTAATGACGATGTCATTAGGAACGCTGTCGTTGATCACGGCATTTTTAGCGAGTATGTTTGGGCTTAATCAGGCTCTTTTTTTCGCTGTTTCAGGCGTATCATTTACACTTGGCTTAGGCGGTTTTATCGGTGCAATATTATGGCTAATAAGGCAGCGAAGTCAGGCTAGTGTATCAATTAATACCATGCGTTTAGGCTTTATTGCCATGTTAGTAGTTGGCATCGTTGCGAGTTTACTCTTGGCTGATTATTTATTCGCGAGCCAATTTAATATCACTAAAAACCTGACTGATAATCATGCTAGCTGGGGACTGATTGGCTGGGTTAGTTTAGTGATTATTGGTGTGAGTTTTCAAGTGTTACCTATGTTTCATGTGGCTCCTGCGTTTCCATTGTGGTGTTCTCGATTTCTACCTGGTTTTCTATTTATAGTTTTGCTGGTATATACGTTAGTGACTTTAGGGATGACACAATTGTCGTTGACTAATATGCCCGCATGGCAAATGACTCAATCCATTTGCACGGCATTACTAACATTAGGCTTGATGGTTTATGCAATAACGGCTATTCATTGTTTATACAGGCGTAAGCGAAAAATTAGCGATGTGAGTGTAACCTGTTGGTTCATTGCATTAGGCTGCTTATTTCTTTGCTGTGCGATTAGTTTTATGATGAATATTATGTCGGGTACAGAGGGCTTGTTATTCAGTTTAGGTTGGTCACCGCTGACATTGGCTTCGGTATTTATCTATGGTTGGATAATAAGTGTGATCATGGCGATGATTATCAAGATCATTCCCTTTTTGGCATATCTGCATTTGCAACGTCAATGTGGTTTTCATATGCAAGCTTTTGCATTATTACCTAATATGCACGAGTTATTAAGTAAATCGCGTATGCAGTACTTATTATATAGCCATGTTTTTAGCTTATTTGCTTTGATTATTACCTTATATAACCCCGCTAATTACTGGTTATTATCGTTAGCGATAATGGGGCAGTTTGGGTATTTATTGTTTTTGATGGTCAATGTGAGTGGTCGTTATCGCGACAGAGCCAAAGCTATTGATGAGGCGTTATTAACGTAACGCATCAAGCGAATACCTGATGCGTTAGATAATTAAAGAGTGTTAAGCAGTAAACTTACGATGTAAACAGCACCCAGCTATAACCAATAAACATAATTAACAGTACTGCACCAGAAAGGCGACCAAAACGGTAGTTCAGTTTACTGTCTGCTGCGATAGCTTCATCAGTTTGTTGTTCTGGTGTTAAAGTCGAGCGACGTTTCGTCACTGCCATATAGGTCATGGTAAATGAGATAACCATGAATGCTGTCATGATAGATAACATAGGTATATCACGGGTTAATACTTCTGCTGGCAATTGTAATCCATCACCAATTAATCCTGGGAATGCTAATACACCCAACAGGTTAAAGGTGTTTGAACCAATTACAGTCGCGAATGCAATTTCAGGCATACCACGGCGAACACCAGCGATAGCAGCGGCTAGTTCTGGTAAACTCGTACCAAATGCAACAATCGTTAGACCAATCAACAAGTCGCTCACGCCCATCGCTTTCGCAAGTTGCACACTACCCCAAACCATGATTTGTGAGCTGATTAATAGCATGATCAGCATGGCGATAGTTTCAACTAATGCTCGATTTTGACTTACATCTAAAAACTCTAGCTCGTTCTCAACATCATCCGCAGACGATGATTTAGCAAGATAGACACAGTAAAGTGCAAGCAATAAGATCAGGACAAGACTGTCCCACATATTAATAGAGCCGTTTGACATTAACGCGATAGTTGCAATAAGCGCTAGTACTAAAATAGGTAATTCACGTTTAATGAAACGCACTTGAATTACTAACGGCATAAACAAGGCGCAAAGCGCTAATACTAAACCACAGTTGATAATATTAGAGCCGATAGCATTACCGACAGCAAGGCCTTCAGCCCCGTTAAATGACGCGATTGCACTGACTACTAATTCTGGAAATGAAGTACCAAATGCAATGACAGTCATACCAATAAACATGACTGAAACACCAAACTGTTTCGCTAATGTTGATGATACTAATATTAGACGATCGGCACTTAGGGTTAGTAATATAAAGCCAACTAACACAGCAATGATGGGTAATAATAAAGACATAGGATTCTCGTACGAGGGCATTTAGACATAAACAAGCGACACCCCGCCCTCGAAAGTAGGTGTTTACTTGTTCAAGTCTCATCAAACTTAGTTTCGGACTATTAATCTCGAACTAGGTTGAATACACCATGACCTGTGGGTCAGTTATGTTGATGTACTCCCTCACGTGCGTGAAGCGACTACTCCCTCGAATAGATTTGCGCATTATAAGATAGAACTGAACTAACGCAAGCAGAATATGTAATTAAATTACACAAAAAATTGAGTGCTAAGTTCTAAGCTGCAAATTGATTTGCACTACAGCGTGGTCGGTGCTTTCGCTATCACGCTCATAGATGGGGTTAATCAAGTGACGGTCATAAGTATGGTAGTCACTGACCTCATAAAGACTACGCTGATACTCAGCATTAAACTCACAGGATAGTAAGATGTAATCCAATACTGAGCCTTTATTAAAAAAGTAATGTGTGGCTGGGCGAGGGACTGGTGTACTGCTTGCTAACACCCCGTTTGCTGCGTGTTGATATAAATGCCAGCTATCGTGCAGACTGAATTGTTTTACAATATCTTGTGCTTGCGGATCAGAATTAAAGCGTAATGTATTCATGGTCAAATGCGATAATACGCCATCTCGGTCATGATCTAATACATCGTTAAAGTCACCCATTAACATCATCGGATTATTCGTTGCTAGTCGACGTTGGATCATTTGCTGAAATAATAATGCAGCTTCTGAACCGCGCTGCATTGATGAACCCCAACTACCGCACATTTGTTTGGTAAAAGCATCAAGTACGGCTTTGGTTGTGGCTAATTCATTATCTTCACTTTCTAACATTGGTCGCTTAGATTTAAAGTGCACCACATAGCAATCGGTTGTACCAAGGTGTGGTAATTCTATACTGGCGCGCAGGGGCTTGCGACTAAATTGGTATTCTGATGATAAACCCATGCTTACGGCAAGGTCGTTATCTGGCATGACAGCAGAGATAGCTGTTATCGGGTAACGTGATGCTATCGCTACTACAGGACTGCGAAAAATATAGTCTTCGATAACATCGGCGCTATCAACGACTTCAAAGTACGGATAATCACATTCAGCAGCTAATTCCTTTAGAGAATCTGGGCTAAATACTTCTTGAAAGCCAATAACATCAGGTTGATGTTGGGTAAGATAATCACGTATCCACTTCTGCTTTTTCTGCCATTGCTGCTCGTCGTAGATACGATCAAAGTCATAACAAGCAAACGGTGGTTCAATGTAATTGAAAAGATTAAAGGTGGCGATTTTTAGCATAGGTAAGAAATACCAGATATAGAGAAAACAACAGTTAAGGTTATAACAAGCTTAGCAGGATGGGGCAAGTAAGTATCTACGTCATTATGAATGCTAAATAATTAACACGATTTTGTGTATTAAATAGCTCATAATTTGACGGCATGTTACTTATTTCATCGCAGTAAATAGGTACCTCACTGATATATATAAAGTTCACCGAATAACATTATAAATGACTCGGTTTTTATTATTGTAATTTATTGTAATTAACGCGCCGCTTCGTTGTGTTCCTAAACATGTTTGTTAGACTCCGCCGCTTATTAGTCTTTAGAGGTAGTATGATGAACTATAAAACGCATTTAACAGTCGCAATGACGGTACTTATTGGCAATTCGTTTGCCGTGTCGGCTAGTGATCATCAATTCACCTCTACAGACTTAGTATCAACAAACGGCAATGATGTTAAGTATATCGTGGGCTTAGATCCAGTTCAGATCACTTCTACTGCGTTAACTGAACCGGAAAGCGCATTACTCAGTGCTGAACAATATGATAGATACGAGCGTAACTTTCCAATTTGGGCTCAGGAAGCTATCGACTTAGGCCATGAACTACCAAAACCATACGGTTTTAGTATGACTTATATGAAAATGGAACAGCCGCTAATTGTGGATTCTGTGGCCTTTAGTGGCTTAGGTCCGATTGATGACAGAGTTAAAGTCGGTACATCGACAGCACAACAAGAATCAGAAACACTGACTCTACGTGGTGATGTTTGGGTATTACCGTTTTTAAATGTGTACGGTATTCTCGGTTATACCCAAGGGAGTAGTACTGCAGTAGTTAATCCTACTCTTAATTACCCTAATTTACCTAATCGACCACCGCTTGATTTAGGTTCATACGACTTTGAATTGAACTTTAAAGGTATCACGTATGGAGCTGGTACTACGATCGTTGGTGGTATTGATAACTGGTTTGCGTTGCTGGATGTCAATTACACCAATACCGCATTAGATATATTAGATGGTGAAATCAGTTCGATAGTGGTTTCTCCTCGTGTTGGTTATCGTTGGAAATTTAAAGGCCATGATATGCAGTTATGGACAGGCGCGATGTATCAGAATGTAGAGCAGACCTTTGCGGGAAATCTTAAGGATATAGGTTTTGATCAGGCGTTATTGAGTGGTGGTAAGTTCAGAGTCGAGCAACACCTGGAAGATAAATGGAATACCTTAGTTGGTGGGCAAACAGCAATCACTAACAATGTCGATCTGTTAATGGAGGCAGGTTTAGGTACTCGCCGTAGCATGATGGTTAGTCTTGGGTACCGTTTCTAATGGCGGTATTTTTTAATGTTATGCAGCCTAATATAATGCGCCAGGTTAAAATGGCTATGTTCTCATTCTCCGTTTTGTTTTTAACCGCCTGCAGCCAAGATTGGCAGGTTCGCTCATTACCTACAGATGCAGCTGTCGCTGAAGCATTAACTGCGCAGCCTGATAGACGAGTGCTGGCAAGTACCCAGTTAAATGTATTTGAAAGTTTAACCATGCCTGAAGATGTAAGACCTTGTTGCGCCTTTGGTAATGCGCAAAAGGTGAAAGTTGGTACCTTACAAGTGCCTTTCTTTCGTTACGCTAATACGCTTAGTGCTAGTGATATAGGATCACATGCTTTTGATGCTGGCTCATTTAGTTATGTAAAAGCATCGCCAGATGGGCGTAGCAGTGGTGAAAATAACGGTCAAATCTATACTCAGCTTGGCGGGTTCATCGACTTAGCCCATGTCCGAGATACTGCAGACAACACCATTATTTTGTTTTATAAAATTCATGACACGTTAGGTAAAGAAGCTCGCATTGAATTACCGTCTGAAATTGGTCCCCGTTACATCCAATTGAAAGCCTTTGATATTGAACACTTGGACCCTTTACAGCGCCGGGATTTAGCGGCAGATATTGCTGCAAGGTTGGGCTATTTTATGGCTGAATCACATGAAATTGCGCAGTGGCATGGCTATCGCAGTTGGGCGCTTTGGTCTGAGGAAGTTTCTGCTTATTCACCTGAAGACATCTACTCTAATATGCTAGGTGCTAAGATCGCATTGGCGTTAATTAGTAATAATTTAGCCATGAATAAAACCCTGTTTAACCAGCATATGAACACTTGGCTAACGGCAGCAATCAATCAACTTGAACCTGTGACAGCAGCACAAACCAATGCATTATTTGACGTGATTGATGGCGACTGGTGGGATTCTAATGAACCGCTGCCAAATAAGTTTATGCTATTGAAGCGCCATTATACGCTGGGTGACGAACAGTCTCCGTATCTCGTGGATAAGCAAACCGCCAAATCTCACGCTCATTGGCCATTGCTAGCGCCTATTTATGCACAAGAACACCAAGCTAAGCCATTATCACTACCACGTTATAGCCATGGGATTGATATAGATGAGAAGGCACAGTTGTGGTTATTTGTTGGTGACGAGTTTAAAGCTAACTTTAGCCACATACCGAGTCAAATGTGGTCGAATGGTTTTACTAGTGATGTCTTCTCAACATTATCCGAGTATAACCAGATTGAAGATGACAAACAGTTGAAGGCAAAGCGTTTAGGTGATAATTCATGACGCTTACCCGACAACAGATAAAGTTACTGTGTTCTAGTATATTGCTGGTGGTAACTGGAGTGAGTACTGCTTATGCCGATACAGATGTAAAAGAAGATAAAGCAAGCTGGATTGATGGGGTATTAGAGAACCTTGGCGCCGATGGGGAATATAATCAAGACAAGGTGATCGATTTTAGTGTGTTACCTGGTCCATTTTATAATCCCGAAATGTCATTTGGTATTGGCGTTTCGGCAATCGGACTTTATCAGGTTGATAACAATGATGAGGTAAGCCAGCTATCATCGTTGATTATTAATGGTTTTACTTCTGCGAATGGCGCCTTGGGTGTTGCTGTTGAAAACAAAACGTTTTTGCAGCAAGACACATTACGATTTTATGTCGATGCTGTTATTGCTGACGCGCCTGATGTCTATTACGGTAAGGGCTATCACGATAATAGGCAAAATGTGAACAAGGTTACATTTGATAGTCACCAATTCTCTCTTGCACCTTCGTTGCGTAAACGTATTTCGACACAAAGCTTTGTTGGTATTGGTATGGATTTTAGTTATACCGCTACAGATGATATTGATGAAGGTGAATCGACAGTTGATAGCAGCGTGCTAACGGAAAGTAGCCGTAGTATAGGGGTTAATTTATTAGTCAATTATGATAGCCGGGATAGTGTTCTTAGCCCAAGTTCAGGGCGCCTTGTTGAGTTAGATACAAACTGGTACCGTCAAAATTTTGGTAGTGAAACAGATTTCAATGTTCAGTCTTTTTTATATAGTGAATACCTCAGTGTAGGTGAGAGTGGGGATGTACTCGCTTGGCAAGTTCATGGCCGGTTTACACAGGGTGAAGTACCTTGGGACCAGCTATCCATGCTAGGTGGTGGTGGTTTGTTACGTGGTTATAACTCTGGACGCTATCGAGATGAACAAATGCTATTGGCTCAAGTGGAGTATCGTCTAGACTTGCCTGGCCGCCATGGGATGGTGTTTTGGGGCGGTGTTGGTGGACTTGCAGAGAAGGTTGAGCAACTATCAACTGATGAGCTACTACCAACAGCAGGTATGGGTTATCGATTTAGAGTTAAACCCAAAGTTAATCTACGCTTAGATATGGGGTTTGGGAATGGTGACTCAGGCTTTTATTTTAATGTAAATGAAGCTTTTTAACTGCTTTCACTTGAAGTTGGTTTAATTGTTGTTTGAAGAGTGAGCAGTCAGTGAAATATAATCCTGTCACATATTAAACATGTGACAACTATCACTTTATAGGGCATCTAGCTGGATTATGATTGCTTCTTAATTTTTACCGTTGTTTTAATATTATTAGATAAAATTTATTATAGCGGTTCTCTCCGGTTTTAAGGAATATGCTATGACTACTGCAAATGTTTTTCACCTTGGTATCAATAAATCTGACTTACAAGGTGCCGAATTGGCTATTATTCCGGGTGATCCTGCTCGTGTCGAAAAGATCGCACAACAGATGGAAAACCCGAAGTTTTTAGCAAGTCATCGTGAATATACAGTTTATTTAGCAGAGCTAGAAGGCAAGAAAGTTGTTGTATGCTCAACGGGTATTGGTGGCCCATCAACGTCAATTGCAGTTGAAGAGCTTGCTCAGCTTGGCGTGAATACTTTCTTACGTGTAGGTACTACAGGTGCAATTCAAGAGCACATCAATGTTGGTGATATGATTGTTACAACTGCATCAGTTCGTCTTGACGGTGCCAGTTCACATTTCGCTCCAATGGAATTCCCTGCTGTAGCTGACTTTGCTGTTGCAACTGAAATGAAAGCGGCTGTTGATGCTGAAGGTATAAATGTACACATGGGCGTGACTGCATCAAGTGATACTTTCTATCCAGGTCAAGAACGCTACGATACATTCTCAGGTCGTGTTACACGCCGCTTCCAAGGTTCGATGCAAGAGTGGCAAGATATGGGCGTTTTAAACTTTGAAATGGAATCGGCAACACTCTTTACTATGTGCGCAAGCCAAGGTCTTAAAGCGGGTTGTGTTGCTGGTGTGATTATCAACCGTACCCAAAAAGAGATCCCAGACCAGGCTTCGATGAAAGCGGTAGAAATGTCGTCAATTAGAGTTGTGGTTGATGCTGCTCGTCGTATGCTAACAGCCTAGTAAACGTATTTATGTCGGTCACATTAGATTGCCATATTAAATATATTATAAGTATTTAAGCTAAATATTTCGTTTGGAATAATTAAATTTCAAACGAAATATTCCCTCCTCCTATTATCAAGTACTATTTCGTCATCAAATCAA
>Ga0209395_1007643_pt1 | contig 11288 bp, 6 predicted proteins | sample GOMGulsemesocosm_3_FD_184635 | JGI IMG/M metagenome (GOLD analysis project Ga0209395, IMG submission 184635) | Methane-oxidizing microbial communities from mesocosms in the Gulf of Mexico - GOM9D Gulf of Mexico (SPAdes) (version 2) | ecosystem: Environmental > Aquatic > Marine > Cold seeps... | reverse complement strand
CTTTTTCTTTTGAATATCCGTCATTTTCATAAGCGAACCAATCAAATTCTACAGCAGGAGCTGCTTCTACTTGTGGAGTTGCAGTTTCTGCTACAACTTCCTCTACTTTTTTTGTTTCTTCAGACATGTGGTCTAAATTATTTGTATCTCACTAGTTACGGTGGTGTGAGAGTGTTTAGTTTAACTGCCCGTAACACAGTTATATATAATTATTTGCAAAGATAGAACTTTTGTTTGAAACTGCAAAATCTTTTTTCGAGATTGTGATGTTAATAACATAATTCACATTTCAGTAATTTAAAACTATTAACCCTACTCAAAATTAAGGTCATAAAAAAGCTCACCAACCAACGGCTGATGAGCTTTAACTTAATTATAGTTTATCTTATCTAGCAATCAAGAATTTAACACTTCCTGATACTCCATTAACTGTTGATCTTAAGAAATAAATTCCTGTTTCAACATTTAGAAGTACTACCTTTTCTTCATTAGACTGAGTAATTCCAGAAGCAACTAGCTTACCACTATTGTCGTAAACGTTATATTCTGTTCCAATTTCTAATCCCGAAATAGTGAACTGTCCATCTGTTGGATTAGGGAATAACGATACACCATCTAATTTATCTTCAGAAACACCTGCACAATCTTTAATTACTGAAACAATATCAATAGTTGATGTACACCCATTTCCATCTGTATATGTATATGTAATAGTATGCGTACCTATTCCTGCAACACTTGGACTATAAGATGTTCCAGAAACTCCAGCTCCACTAAACGTTCCACCTACTGGCGAACCAATTAAAGCAATATCATCACTTCCTGCATTATAACACATCACATCAATAGTTGTTGGCGTAATTCCAACAGTTGGATTAAGATTAACGGTTAAATCAGTTGTTACTGTACTATCACATCCTGCTGCATTTGTAAATACATCTGTATAAACACCTGTTGCGTTATAAGTACTCGTACCAACTGTAACTGTTGATCCTTCACAAATATCTAACACTTGAGAAGAACTTGTTGCTGTCAACATAGTAATAGTTGTAACAACTACACTATCACATCCAGCAGCATTTGTTAATACATCAGTGAAAACTCCAATTGAATTATATACACTTGTTCCAACCGTCACAGAAGAACCTGGACAAATTGATACATTTTGAGTCACATTAGATGGAGTTAACATTGCAACTATTGTTGTTACAGTACTATCACATCCAGCAGCGTTAACTAAAACATCTGTGAACGTTCCCGCAGCAGAATATGTACTTGTTCCTACCGTCACAGAAGAACCTGGACAAATTGATACATTTTGAGTTAAATTAGATGGAGTTAACATTGTAATTATTGTTGTTACTGTACTATCACATCCAACAGCATTAACTAAAACATCTATAAACGTTCCTGAGGCAGAATATGTACTTGTTCCAACTGTCACTATTTCACCTGGACAAAGTGATACATTTTGAGTTGAACTCGTAGTACTTAACATAGTAACTGTAGTCACAATTGTACTATCACAACCTGATGCGTTAGTTACAATATCGGTAAACGTACCTGCTGATGTATATATACTTGTTCCAACTGTCACTGAAGAACCAGGACAGATTGATACACTTTGACTTGAATTAGATGAAGTACCTAAAGTTATTACAGTAGTTACAATACTATCACAACCAACAGATGCAGACAATATATCTGTAAATGTACCGGCTGTAGAATATATGCTTGTACCAACTGTAATTGAACCTCCATCACATAGTGTAATATCCTGAGAAGTACTAATTGATGCAGTTACCGTAATTGTAGTAGTTACCGTACTATCACAACCTGCTACGTTTACTAACACATCAGTAAATACACCCGCTGTTGTATACGAACTTGTTCCAATTGAATACGTTTGACCAGCACAAATACTAACATTTTGAGCAAGTGTTGTTGGTAATACCATAGTCACATTTGTAATTACTGTACTATCACAACCAGCAGCATTTGTCAATACATCTGTATATGTTCCAGCTGAGTTATATGTATTTGTTCCAACCGTTACTGTTTCTGTAGGACATAATGTAATGTCTTGCGTAGAGTTTGTTGGTTGATTCACTGTTATTAATGCATTTTGAACATCTGTATTAGAACCTGTCGCATTTGTAGCAATTAACGTTACATCATAAACACCATTACTTGCATAAACATGCGTAGGATTTTGTTGTGTTGAAGAATTTCCATCTCCAAAATTCCAACTCCATGATGTAGGTGTTTCTGTAGATAAATCGGTAAACGTAACTGTTTCATTCTCACAAATTGTTAATGGAGTAGCTGAAAAGTCAGCAACTGGTGCAGCTAATACAACTGGCGTGTAAATTCCAACTCCAAAACCAGAAAACCCTGTGTTAAATGAAGCAGTAAATGTTACATCTCCATTAAAAGCACCAATTCCTGCCGGTGAACTCGAAAGTGTAAATGAAGCTGCAGTTGCAGGAGTTACATCACTAATTTGATTAGCGCCTGATACTTTTACAATTTCTGCATTTCCACGAACATTTCCAGTAGCAGCTTCCCAAGCAGTAACCTCAGCTTCTTTATAATATAAAGTCACATTAAAAGTTCCTATTGGATTTAAATTAGTAGGTACGATTCTGTATGTTTTAGAATGTAAGAAATCAGCCGGAGTTGTTGTATTAAACTGAACAGCCGTAGGCGTTGTTCCTTGTCTATCCACCTCAACAGTTACACATCCATAATCAAATGCAGATGTATTTTCTAATGTCATCATTACATTTCCAGTAGCTGGATCATATAAATGAATAGTTTCGTTTGGTCCTAGATTAGCAATATCACCAACAGTAGTATTAACAGCAGTTTGAATTGAAACAGAACTTTGAGCAGTAAGTATAACATCATCAACAGTACAACCGTACAACCATCCTGTAGCATCACTATACTTAATCTTAAACACAACATCTGCATTACCAATATACGCTGCAATATCAAAACTTTGTGTAATCCATGAATCATCAATAACAGAAGCTGTTAATGGACCAACTAAAACATCAGCCGCACCTCCAATAGATACATATAAATCAGCATTTTCATTATTTGTTTGATAAGTATTATCTTCAAAATAAGTATCAAACTCTAATGTACCACCAACATAACTTGTTAAATCAACACTAGGAAATACTAAATCAACATCATTTTGATCACAATTACAATCGTCATTATCAATCCACATAAATGAAGTTCCATTATTAGCAGGAATAGCAAAAGCACCGTTAGGTACAGTTGCATCCGTACCAACTTGCCACGCATCATCAGTAGGTGTTCCATTATTAACGGTAGTAAACGCTCCCATAGTTCCTAAATCAAAATTTTCTGAAAGAACAGTAACTGTTGGTCCAACAGCATTAATTGGCGCTAAATCATCATCATTTATAGTAATTGTAACCGTTTGATTAATTACACCAGCAGCAGCGTCTCCACCATTTGCATTTAATGCATAACCTAAAACAATTGTCTCATCACCTTCAACATAAGCATCATTATAAACTCTAATCGTAACTGACTCTGTTAATGTACCTGCATTTAAAGTGAACGTGCCATTAAGAATATCAAAATCAACACCGACAGTAGCAGTTCCACCAGAAACGCTTACTACAATATCAGCATTTTGAGTAGGTGCATTAGCTATTGTTATTGGAACTAATACATCAATATAATCTAAACAACCATTAACCACATTTGCACTTGATTCATTCACTGAATATGAAGTCGAATTGAAAGCAATGTTTGCACCACAAGAAGCAATACTAAACGCTCCAATTCGTGTCGACCATGCAGCTGCTGGGTTATACATTCCTGTAAAATAAAATGTTTCTCCATCAGAAGGATCTAATCCCATTGCATTATAATCACCATATCTATTAGAGTTTGCTGCTGCAGAACCTTGAATTATTACTGTTTCAGGCTCAGTCATTGTTCCCAACGGATCACATTCTTTACGACCTGTATAATATAATGATGGAAAAATGTCAGTTCCACCAACAGTTCCAGTTAAATTATAAGCTAATCCAATATTACCTGAAGCAGATATACCAATAGAAGGCATCCATCTATGGTAACCATCAGGAGAATATGTTCCCTCTTGATAAATAGACCATGTTCCACCAGCTCCTCCAGTTCTACGTAATTCATACCAACGAATCCCTGCATGATCACTTCCATCTACATCTGTAACGTGACACGTTACCATAGACTCGTGAGTTCCAAAATTTCTATAATGAATTCTATTCATTAATAATTCTCTTAAAGGATCAAGATTTGTATTAGACCCTGGTTGATCAATACAAGAAAAAGAAGTATACCCACATAATTCAGAATCAAATGCCGCTCCCATTAATAATGTTGCATTCTGAGACAAAGTAGAATTTCCTGGTGTTGCCCAGTCAATATCTAAATTCCAAATTTCAAGTGCATCTGTAGCTACTCCAGCCCATGCATCATCACGCATTCTCATCAACATTGCAGGTGCTCCTGTTGGAGGTAAAGTAGTACCGTTTAAACTCACAGGCGTTGCAGCCTGAAAACCAATAGTCCCAAAATTTGTCATATTAAATACCTGAGCAGTTCCAGACGTACCAGCTAACATACTCGTTCTATCCAACGCATAAATTCTTGAATTTGATTCATTTGTCGTAACAACGTATGAATCATTCCATACAGAATATTTTGGATAATCAGGGAAGTCTGCTGTAGTATACGTATATGTATAATATGTACCTCCTGGATCTGGTGTTGTAGAAATTGCCACATGCAATACATTTCCTGTAGCTGCAAACTCACTTAACAACCATCTATCTGCACGTTCATCATAAACAACGATTGGATCACCCGACCCTCCGGCCATTCCCATAAAGTTATCAAAATAAACTTGAGCACCAATTGCCGTACCTGTTTTATCATATATTTGAATGTAAGCTCCAGATGCTCCATTTACCATTTGTACAACATGGTTTGGACCAACATCTACAGATGGATCACCAGGACTTACCGGTTGATTTGGTATACCCTCCCATGAATAAGTAGCTGCTTTTGTTGAAGGTGCAGCATCTGCATAATTTTTTTGTAAAGCAGGATCTTCACCTTGCGGTAAAGCGTTTGGATTAACAGATTCATTTAAAATCCAATCATTTTTTGGGTGATATCCTATTTTTTCTGTTTTAGTCACCTCATTTACCACATTACTTGGCGCTTGATAGTGATCTAGTCTTCCTGTTTCTCCCTGGAATGTGACAGGAATTAATGTAGGGTGTACCCCTTCATTTTTCTCTTGTGAATGCACAAAAGAACAGATTGCTATAGTAGCAATCAATACTAATCGTTTTTTCATTACTTGGTTTTTTTTGAATTGCTAAGTTACCCATACTAAACTAGTATTTCAATACTATTAAACACAACTTATTAACAATTATACTAATTACTGTTTAATTTAAAACAGAATATTCAAATAAATCATAACGACATTTGCTCTTAGGAACGTTTTCAATTGTGAGATTTATCAACAAAAAAACCTATATCAAATTAATGATATAGGTTAGTATATTTGTAATCTAAAACAGTCAACCTATTTTAGGATTAGACAAAATAGTTGAAATTACTTCATTAATTCAACTGAACGTGAAATAAATTTAGTTAATTTTTCTCCCTTCAACATACCTTGAGACAATAAGGCTAAATCTGCTAATTGTTTAGCTGATTCCGCTTTAGCATCACCTTCTTTAGCCAATATAGCACCAACAACTGGATGATTAACATTCACAACAAAGTTGAACATTTCAGGAAAAGCTCCCATCATCATTCCACCACCGCCCATGCGTTGTTGTTCTTGCATTCTTCTCATGAACTCAGGTTGTGTAATTACTACTGGCGCATCAGTTTCACTCATAGTTTCCATTTGAACTGTGAATTTATCTTTTGCGATAACACCTTCAAAAATTGGCTTTAACGTTTCTTTTTCTTCATCAGATAATTTAGAAGGAATTTCAATATCCTTTTTAATTAAATTATCAATTGTATCAGAATCAACTCTAACAAATGTTACGTTTTCTAATTTCTGCTCTAATTTAGCAATGTAATGTGGTGTTAATGGACTATCAAATAAAATAACATCATACCCTCTATCTTCTGCAGCAGAAATAAATTGGTGATGCGCTTCTTTTGAATGTGCATATAACACAACTAATTTACCATCCTTGTCTGTTTGGAAATCTTTAATTTTCGCTTGGTATTCTTCAATAGTTGAATATTCACCTTTTACATTTTTAAACATTGCAAATTTATTTGCTTTGTCATAAAACTTGTCTTCAGTTAACATTCCATATTCTACAAATACTTTTAACGCATCCCATTTAGATTCAAAATCTTTACGGTCTTCATTAAACATTGACTTTAACTTATCTGCTACTTTTTTAGTAATGTGAGATGCAATTTTCTTTACATTTCCATCAGCTTGTAAATAAGAACGAGATACATTTAAAGGAATATCTGGCGAATCAATTACACCATGTAATAAAGTTAAAAATTCAGGTACAATTTGTTCAACAGAATCTGTAATAAATACTTGATTTGAATATAATTGAATTTTATTTTTTTGAACTTCTACATTCTCTTTAATTTTCGGGAAGTATAAAACACCTGTTAAATTAAAAGGATAATCTACATTTAAATGAATGTGGAATAATGGATCGTCAAAAGTTGTTGGGTATAACTCTCTGTAAAACCCTTTATATTCTTCATCTGTAATATCAGACGGAGATTTAATCCATAGTGGATTAGTATTGTTAATTACGTTTGGAGATTTTAACTCTACTTTTTTAACATTCCCTTCTTCATCCTTTTCACCATTAGCATCTTCAACCATTTCCGTTTTTTCTCCGAAAATAATTTCTACTGGTAAAAACTTACAATATTTATTTAATAATTCATTGATTCTAGCTTCTTCTAAAAACTCTAATGAATCTTCTGCAATATGTAAAACAATTTCTGCCCCTCTGTCAGCTTTGTCAATTTCAGTAATCGAATATTCAGGTGTTCCATCAGATTCCCACATTACAGCTTGAGATCCTTCTACATGCGATAATGTTTTAATTTGAACTTTTTCTGCTACCATAAATGCAGAATAAAATCCTAATCCGAAATGACCAATGATTTGTTCAGCACCTTCTTTACCTTCATATTTCTTTACGAACTCTTCAGCTCCAGAAAATGCAATTTGATTGATGTATTTTTCAACTTCTTCTTCAGTTAAACCAATCCCTTTATCTTTTACAGTTAAGGTTTTTGCTTCTTTATCTAAAATAATTTCTACAGCCGTTTCACCTAAATCTCCTTTTACTACACCTGCAGTACTAAGTACCTTAAGTTTAGAAGTAGAATCTACAGCATTTGAAATTAATTCTCTTAAAAAGATTTCATGATCTGAGTATAAAAACTTTTTTATAAGTGGAAAAATGTTTTCCGTTTGTACGTTAATTGTTCCTTTTGTTGCCATTTTAATTTTTGTTTAAAATTCTATTTATGTCTCTTTTCAATGTTTATGCCAATTGACGTTTTATGACAAATTGACGGGTTATAAAAAAAGATACTCTTTTTTAGATTCAAGATTCAAGACTGAAGAATTTTGTTTTACAACATACTGTTTCTTGAATCATTGTCCTTAAGTATTTCAAAAACCACTTTATCAATTGGGAATGTCATATCATCTACCTTAAATGTTTCAAAATCAACCCAACAAAACGATTGATATTTGGTTGGGTTTTGAATACACGCCTCCACTCTACTCCAATCAACTGTACTCACTTCATAATACACACTCATTAATTGATCATTAGAATTAAACTTTGACAGTTGAAGAAAGTCATTGATATAAAATAAATCACTTACATCAACCTCAAGATTCATTTCTTCCATAAACTCACGCTTTATAGCATCCTTTAAGCCTTCACCAAACTCCAATCCGCCACCCACGAATTTTGTCATGTGAATCCCTTCCCTCAACTCGTCTGTCAACAAATATTCCCCATTAACATTCTTTAAGATTCCGTACACACGAATATTGAATTTTTTAGCTTTCATTTTAATGAGATTTATTACCTTTAGGGCTTAAATTTAATAAAAACAACCAAAAATGGCTATCAATCCTAAAGAATTAGAATTTAACAAAAATGATGATGCAATGCGCTTACTTATTTCCGATATGGAACAACGCTTAGAAAAAGTGTATTTAGGTGGCGGAAAAGCTAGAATTGAAAAATTACATGCCAAAGGTAAAATGACTGCACGTGAAAGAATCGCTAATTTAGTTGATAAGGATTCTGAAACATTAGAAATTGGTGCTTTTGTTGGTGACGACATGTATAAAGAACATGGTGGATGTCCAAGTGGAGGTGTTGTTATTAAAATTGGATACGTTAGCGGTAAACAATGTATTATTGTAGCCAATGATGCCACTGTAAAAGCAGGAGCTTGGTTTCCAATTACTGCAAAAAAGAATTTAAGAGCGCAAGAAATTGCCATGGAAAATAATTTACCGATTATCTATTTAGTAGATAGCGCAGGTGTATATTTACCATTACAAGATGAAATTTTCCCAGACAAAGAACACTTTGGTAGAATTTTCAGAAATAATGCAAGAATGTCATCAATGGGTATTACACAAATTGCTGCCGTAATGGGGGCTTGTGTTGCTGGTGGTGCATACTTACCAATTATGTCTGACGAGAGTTTAATTGTTGATAAAACGGGAACTATATTTTTAGCTGGTTCTTACTTAGTAAAAGCGGCTATTGGTGAATCTATTGACAACGAAACTTTAGGAGGAGCAACTACTCAAACTAACATTAGTGGCGTTTGTGATTATAAATCTAAAGATGATGCCGATTGTTTAAAAACAATTCGTGGATTAATGGATAAAATTGGCGATACTGAAAATGCAGGATTTAGTAGAAAAGAAACTGTTGAACCTAAATTGGATATTAAAAACATTTATGGTGCTTTTCCAAGAGAACGTTCTAAACCATATAACACTAAAGATATTATTAACCATTTAATAGATGGTTCTGAATTTGAAGAATACAAAGCTGATTTTGGTAAAACAATTGTTTGTGGTTATGCAAGAATTGACGGTTGGGCTGTAGGTATTGTCGCTAATCAAAGAGAATTAGTGAAAAATGCCAAAGGTGAACTACAATTTGGTGGTGTAATTTATAATGATTCTGCAGATAAAGCAGCACGTTTCATTATGGTTTGTAATCAAAAAAATATTCCTTTAGTATTCTTACAAGATGTGACTGGATTTATGGTAGGATCTAAATCAGAACATTCGGGAATAATTAAAGATGGTGCTAAAATGGTAAACGCCATGGCCAACTCTGTTGTTCCTAAGTTTACTTTAGTTATGGGCAACAGTTATGGTGCTGGAAATTACGCCATGTGCGGTAAAGCTTATGACCCAAGATTAATGTTAGCTTGGCCAACTGCTGAATTAGCAGTAATGAGTGGAGCAGCAGCAGCGAAAACACTATTACAAATTGAAGTGGCGTCATTAAAGAAAAAAGGAGAGAAATTGTCTGAAAAAGATGAAATTGAAATTTTTAATAAAATAAAATCAAGATACGATAATCAAATTTCACCTTATTATGCAGCGTCTCGTTTATGGTATGATGCTATTATTGACCCTGCTGACACAAGAAAAACAATTTCTATGGGAATTGAAATGGCTAACCATAAAAAAAATACAGAACGTTATAATGTAGGAGCTATTCAAGTATAAATACTATCCTCAATAAAAATTGCAAAGGCTGAAAACATGACTATCCATGATTCAGCCTTTTTTATTTTCCAATTTTAAATAAAGAATAATTACTTTTAAATAATTATACTTTTTTTGTAACCACATTATAAGTTTGTGTGACTAACTAAATATACAGTATTAATTAAAATAAAAAAAATGGAAAACGCAGTAGAAATAATTATCCCATTAGGCGCATTCGCAATGATATTTGGAATAGTTTATTTAGCCATAACATCACACAATAGAAAAGAGTTAGCTATGATTGAGGCAGGAATGAATCCTAACACAAAAAAAGAAAGTGGACACTCTAAAATTAGAGCAGGATTACTTTTCACTCTAGTTCCTTTTGGTATTTTTTTAGGAAATATGTTATCCACTTACACAGTAATGCGTGATGATGAATTAGGATTACTTTTTGCATTTCTTTTTGGTGGATTAGCTTTAGTAGCAGCCTACTTTATCGAGAGAAATCTTGATCAGAAAAAGCAAAATCTTTTAGATTAGTTTTGACAGAGCAAGAAATAATACAAAGCATTCAGAAAGGTAACACACAACACTTTTCAATACTGGTGGATAGACATAAAAACATGATCTATTCATTGGTGTATAGGATGGTTAAACCACAAGAAGATGCTGAAGAAGTAGCGCAAGATACATTCTTGAAAGCGTTCAAGTCAATTAAACAATTTAAAGGGAATTCAAAATTTTCTACATGGTTATACAAAATAGCTTACTTCACCGCCATTAATCATTTAAGAAAAAATAAAATGTTAACTGCTCAAATTGACATGAGTAGCTTTGAAAATGATGATCGAACGGCCATTGAGAATCTAAATAAAAATGATCAAAAGCATTATATCAGTTTAGCACTTGACCATTTAAAACCAGTTGAGCGCAATCTAATTACCTTATTTTATTTAGACGAGTTTTCCAACCGTGATATTGAAAAGATAACAGGACTAACTCAAAGTAATATTAAGGTCAGCTTAATGAGATCAAGAAAAAAAATGTATGGTATTATGAAAAAAATGCTTAACAATGAATTAGAAACAATACTGAAAAATTAACAGATGAAAAATCAAAACAACATATTTAAGGATAACATACCTGAAGGTTTTCATCAATCTGTTCCTTCTAAAGAATTTACAGATAAAGTAATGGAAAATATTGAACATTCACTGGAAACAAAAACTATTTTTGAGCCTTTAATTTCAAAAAAGTGGTGGAAAATAATTGGTATTATTTTTAGCAGTATACTTATTTTCTCTTTTATTTTTGAATCTCAAACTACCCTACCAAACTTATTTTCAGACCTAGCTTTTCCATCCTTTGAAGATTACAAAAATAGTATTCAGTTAACTGGAATTATACTTGTTATGCTGATACTAATGACAGCTTCTGATTTAATCTATAGAAAATACAAACACATTAC
>Ga0209395_1007640_pt1 | contig 11291 bp, 7 predicted proteins | sample GOMGulsemesocosm_3_FD_184635 | JGI IMG/M metagenome (GOLD analysis project Ga0209395, IMG submission 184635) | Methane-oxidizing microbial communities from mesocosms in the Gulf of Mexico - GOM9D Gulf of Mexico (SPAdes) (version 2) | ecosystem: Environmental > Aquatic > Marine > Cold seeps... | reverse complement strand
TATTACTGTACTTTTTTTTTTTGAGTGTAAACCTACATAAATACTTGTTACACCCGTTATAGTATTTTCATCATGTATAACGTGAAAACTGTATTCCATATTAGAAGTTACTGGTATTAGAGTAAGTTTAATTTCTGTATTATGCTGCGTATTAAGTTGAACAATATTATTAAATACACTAGGTAATATAGTTTGTTCAAATATTGTAGCGTTATTTACAGTTGTTATTTCAATATTGTAGGCAGCATTTTTCTGATAACTTGGATCAGCGAGGAAAGAAGTGTTTTGAATATTGATGTTTTTGATAATAATACATTTCGATGTCGATAAACTAGACATCTCTGTGCTTGAATTCGGTAGTGATACCGCACACTCATTTGCGAGCAGCTCAAACTGTAAGAATAGAGTAAAAAATAAAACAAGAAATTTAAACATTTTATTTACAAGCCCCTTACATAAATTTTAAAAGCAGTACATTAGATGATTTTTTTTAAAGTCAAGGTAAAAACATTGTAAAACATGCTGTTAGTTTATAAAAAACGTGTATAGAAACTGTGGTCCTTCCCATAATAAACTCATTATAGAAACTACCATTCATACAGTTGTTATATAATATTTAATGAGTGAAGTATGCAAGCTTAGATGGGACGATTTAAACCTAGAGCATAAAACTATTATTGTTAGAGACAGAAAAGATCCTCGTAAAAAGGAAGGTAATCATATGATCGCCCCACTATTGGGTGACTCTTTCAGCATTGCTACTAAACAACCTAAAAATAGTGACTTAATTTTTCCTTATAAATCAAGAAGTGTAACGGCTGGATTTCAGCGAGTTAGAAATGATTTAGGTATAGAAGACTTGCGCTACCATGATTTGAGGCGTGAAGGAGCAAGCCGTCTATTTGAGCAAGGCTACACTATTGAAGAAGTAGCACAAGTCACGGGTCATAGAAATCTTAATATTTTGTGGCAAGTTTATACACAGTTATTTCCGCATAAGTTGCATGATAAGTTTAGTTAAGGTCTGACTTTTTGGAGGCTCCCTCTATCATTTTTTATGAAGGCATATGAAAAATATATATTTCGATTTAAATTTTCCCAAAAAACATTAGAGCAGAGCCAAAACAAATCAAAAAACTCCAACCCAGTAACGCACCATCTGATTGATAATAAACATAAAAATGACAGCGCGTTTCGATTCTGTTATAAAGTCCCCTGATATGATGGTATCGGGTTGCTTTAATTAGAAATATAAGTAGTAAATGTTTTTCGAACAAGTTTTTAAATTTAAAAGGGATGTTATGACATATTCACCGGAAGAAAAGAAAGATGCCTTTGAGCATTTAACCAATAAAATTAATAAATATGTATTTGCACTAATAATGCTATTAGTGTCAGAAGCCATTGTGGTAAATATGTTGGTTTCTCAAGTTAACGATAAGACCTATGTCGACGTCCATTCAGTGCAAAGCAATATGCATATAATTAAAGATATTATTCATAAAAATATTCATAAAACATACCAATATCATCTTGGTGCAAAATGCGCTTTTTCTGAAGTACGATTTGAAACTCCGAAAAAGATGAAGAAAGACATTGAAACTTGCATTCAGCATACAAAGAATCTACTAATTCGTCACAAAAATATTCAAGGTATGTCTTTAGGGAATAATGTTACAAATGTAAGAGAGTTACTCAAAAGATTAAATCAGGCAAATCACTCTACAGGAAACCTAATATTAAATATTACTAATAACAATCTCTCTGAAAACTTCACTTTCTCTTATTTTTATGACCCCAAGAAAAAGACTAAAGACCAATATAAAGAGGCCATGGCTCGGAAAAATACACAAGTTGCAGGGCTAACAATAAGCATACTTGATAGTATCTTCGTTTTGCCACTTATTCAGTTAGCCATATTGCTGATAATTGTTAGTTATTTATGTCAATTAAGATGTTTCATAAATAAAGAGAATTATTTACAAAAGCATCAGCTTTTATTTCAAAATAGAATATTCAAGGACAAATTAAGCGTTGGAAGATTATTAGTAATGACAGTTGTAGTGGCATCTATAGTCTTAGTAGCTATGTTATTAGGTTTGTATACAATGATGGTCGCAGAAACAAATGACTTGTTACTACTTTATATGAATGTAATTGCATTTTTCATAATAACACTTTCTGTTTTTACATTTTATCATACAGATAAACTTCCAAATACTATAATTATCCCTTCTAAAGAAGATGATACAACAACTACTGAAGAATCTTCCCCAAAAAAAGATGGCATAACAACTACTGTAATGTCCCCTTCTAACAAAGTTTAAACTTGAGGATATAATAATACTTTACCCCCGTACTACTAACCGGGGGTAAAAAAATCACCTTTCAGGTGATTAAAATTCAAAGGATAGAATCCATTGTTCCTCTGACGTCAAGTATTGCCACAAACCCGTCCTAATTTAGAAACCAATTTACCACAATAAATAGTCCGCTTAGCCACCAATATAGTTTGTATATTTTCTCAAAACTAATAGAGTATTACTGTTTTAAGCGCCTCGCCCCTTCGATTAACCGAACTCACAAAAACAGGGATCGCACTTATTAAATCGTTATAAGCGTTTTTCAAAATCACCAGATGTTTAGTGCCACATTGGCTTGAAAAAGCTGCAATAAGTTACATAATGAATGAAAAAGAACAACATGAATATAAGCTCTAAGTACAGAACCTTTGTTTACATTGATAACGTAATAATATGCAAATAGTGAGCCTCCTATCATAGCTGAAAAAACCAGATACCAGCCTCCTGCTATAAAGTGAGATAATCCAAAGAAAGTAGCACTAAAAAAAACAAAAAAAGTACGGCTAGATGTCACGTTTTTAACGAGTATATGAATAAAAAATACAAAGAATAATGTTTCAAATACCGGTGCATATATAAGTGAGGATAAATATTTAGAATTACCCCATGTATAGAGGTTTTCGTATGAGCGCTCAAATACTAGACTTATATTAAAGGGTGAGTAAAACAACGATACAGCCATAAGCCTGTAGATTATTGATATGATATACGTGATACCTGTGATGAGAATAAGAGGGGATAACTCTTCAATTAGAAATGTTCTCATTTTCATAGTTAGGTACTTGTTGAATACCGTTAAATTTCCACTGTATTTATTTATCATTTTTCAAGCGCTCTTGTGCTAAATCAACAAGAAAGTAGTCTTGATATTTTGAATGGTTAGCTTCGCTGCCAATCCAGCTATCATGTAATAACACAATATTAAGTCCCATTTTACGCATGTATTTTACACTGTAATAAAAGCCAACATAACCTCTGTTGTATTTCATGTTATTGTGAAATTCATTATATTTTTCATCTTCACCGTAGCTTAATATTTTAGGGTCTATGCCTATTTTTTCGAAATATTTACTTTCTGTTTCAAGTATTATTTTATAAGCCTCTTCACCAACTTTATTTATAAACTGCTGTTGAGAGAGAAACTTTTTATAACCTACATTAACTCTTTTGGAAGCATAACCACCGTACCAACCTAACTGTGCAGATTTACCAAGGTAGCTTTTTTTTCCTGCGAGGAAAACATACATAGCACAGCTGGATAAACAGTGTCTGGTGACTTCAACGTTTAGGTTCTTTTTAAATACCCAAGCGCCTAACATACCACCAGCGACGCCATCTCCCCCTTTACTCGAAATAGCTAAAGTTTTGGGCTTAACTTCTAGTGACTCATAAAAGCTGAACAATTCTTTAACGTGGTTTTTAGAGAGCAATCCCTTATACACCAACTTGCCTCTATGGATTTCAATGGTGACTGGAGATTTGTAATAATGGACTATAATGGGTGAGACGCTTATTAACGCAATTAAGCATAAAGCAAAAATACTCAGCTTCTTATATTTGCGTTCTTCCAGACTGGATTCTGTCATTATTTCCCTATAACGATCTGTTTAATTTAATAGTGTAGATTGTAGTATTCATCCAAATACTTTATGAGTTTAGCTACAACTTCTTTATACATGAATAATCCATTAAAAGGCTAATTATTTTCAGTGAGGAGACACAAGTTAGCATGCAAAGCAAAAAGGCTTATTGACTGTAGTAGGCTCCAAGCTCATAACTGCCATAAGTATTAAATTTATCAACGGCATCTTTGTAGCTGTAAGCAGACGATAAACATGACTAACTGCTAATGTCGCTTTTGCGGACCAAGAAGTCGTTAGCATTTGATGAATTTAGAAGGCAAAAATCGAACTACTTGCGATGGAATGATAAGGCTAACTAATGCCACTTTGAAGGCGTAAATTTAGAAGGGTTTTCTAGTTAAATAATGGTATGTTCATATAGGAAAGCAGACATTACAAAATCATATTCGTCGAATAACGCAGCTTTATGAGCTAAAAAAGCATCTACCTAATTGGAAGACGCTTCTTAATGATTATCGACAGCGTTGGCTTACATGGGGTTATTCAGGCATACCGTTGTCGATAATTAATTTTAATAAAGAAACTTACTTATTAAGATTGTTTCTTAAATCGACGTGATGCTAAACCAATAATCCCTAATGCAAAAATAGCAAGTGTAGATGGCTCTGGGACATCGGTGGCGTCTTTAATCATAATCATCCCCCCAAAAAGCTGGGTGTTTGCCGTTAAATAGGTGCCATAGCTGCTGTTCCAATCGTAGCCAAACGTGCTCGCATGGTACTCAAAGTTACCGGCGTGCGCGGCCCGCGCGGATCCGTTGGCCTGCTTGTCCCCGAACGCGAAATAGTGCCCTGTATGCCCATTGTGACTATAACCGATCCAATCGCCTTGATTATAGTACAAGTGATTACCAGCGCTCGGGGCCGAGTTCCACAAAGCATCGTACTCTGCAACGGTGGCTATATGAAAGCCCGCAGCTGCTACGTACGTATCTACGTTGCTGTAGGCGATGTCTTTTGACACGGCAAAATAGACTGTGTCATGGAAAAACGACTGGCGTAGTCCTCCATCGCCTGAATTATCGTGCCAATCGTCATATTGAATAAGCCCTGCACTCGCCACGCTACATGTGAGTGATATGATTGTTGCTATAATTAATTTAATAAAATTACATTTCATTGTGTGCCTCACACTCTAGTCTAGTTGATTATGATGATATCCATAAACGAAATCTAATTAATGCAGATAACGCACCAAACATGAAATATTATTTATTTTCAATGGGATAGGTTGATGAATAACCTCTGGTACGGCAAGGATGTAAAGTAATCTGACACCAACCAGCTCATCATTGAGTTGAATTAATTACCTAAAATTAACAAACTGCAATTTAATTTGGTTTTAGCGTATTAAGCGATTGAAACTCCCATCAAACAAACATTAACAATGACAATAACAAACCTCACCCCAACCTGTTGATTTCATAAGATAATATTTCTTATTTTATATTTATGGAATTAGCATGAAATATGATGGAAAAGTTTAATTTATGCGTACTAACGGAGTTTTATCCGTTGTTAGTGAATTAGAACTCAACAGTCGGCTTTGAGCTTAAACCAGCCCCACAAGTTAGCAGAAAACATTGGCTAATATTTCCCTAAATATGCTCCTGAATTTACATAGGCTTAATGTCCGCAATTGGCTATCAGTTGACCTAAATAACAACCAGTAGCTAACGTCATCAATGCGCACCAAGAAGTCGTTAGCATTTGATGAATTTAGAAGGCAAAAATCGTATTACTTGCGATGGAATTATAAGGCTAACTAATGCCACACTGAAGACATTAGCATTTGAAAATTTTCACTGAAAAGTTTTGTATGTTTTGATCTTGAGCGGACATGGAGTTCAACCGCATTACGTTAACAGTTCCTTGATAGCGGGCGTTCCCAGCAGATGAGTATATGTCGACTTTGATAATAACTTTTGCCAATAACCTGTAAAACCTGACTGAGAACAAAGCCACCATTGCAGTCGTTCACATATTCCTTTGGCATTACTTCAAAGAGCCAAAGATGACTGTAACGCCGCCACATGCAGCACATAAATATCTGGCTAAAATATTGAACTGAACGAACACTACCACTTGTTTTGTGTCCGTTACTTATTGGCCATGTTCGGTGAAGTTATTCTTTTGAGCTATTCGTATTTCGAATGCTTCGTCCTTGTTTTGGCCAAGATGTATCAGCTAATTTGCCACCATCACTGTTTATCGCAACCAAATAACCACTATCACTACCAGCATAGATTGTACCTTCAAGTGAGATTGATAGAGACGACTGAAAATAAGATGTTCCTATTTTTAGTTCCCATTTAGTTTCTCCAGAAGGAGTGATTGCATGAAATAAACCATACCTTGCCGCGGCATAGATGGTGCCGTCTTCACTAATAGCCATCGTTGAATCTATATTTCCACTCGCCGTATACTTCCACTTTAGGTTTCCAGACGGTTCCAATGCATGAATTTGGTTAGGGTACATGCTTATATATACTGTTCCATCTTCACCTATTATCGGTGAAGACTTAACATCATCATTTTCATAAACCCACTTCTGAGTACCATCTGAATTTATCGCATATAGTGATTCGTAAGATCCAATGTATACAGTTCCTTCGTTAGAAATGGCAATATCACTGGAAATATTACTCAAGAGGGGAAATTCCCATTTTAAGGTACCATTTGGGGTAAATGCATATAGTTTAGAATGAAATGAGCTAACATAAATAGAGCCATCTTTAGCAATTGCGGGGGTGTTGCCCATTAAGTCGCTTCCTGCACTCCATAATGGTTCTCCTTCAGGACTAATAGCATGCAGTTGATTTTGACCACTAACTAAAATAGTTCCATCGTCTATTATTGCGGGTGTAGAATATCTCCCATCATCATTTTCAAATTTCCACTTTACATTACCTTCAGGTGTTAAAGCATGAACCTTATTATCATGAGAGAGATAAATAGTACCATCAGTACCAATTACAGGTGACGTAGAAATATGACTACCAACCATATATTTCCATTTGGTAGTGCTATCGGGGTTAATGGCATGAAGAAACCCTTCAAAATTGCAAATGTAAATTGTACCATCATCTCCAATAACAGGGGCTGAACGCATATTGTCGTAAGATAGTCTATAAGTCCACTTTCTCGTACCTGATACTATACCTGTACATTCATCAGGCAAATTAGCAACCCCTCCAAATTTGTCTTTAAGTAGATCAATGTCTTCACATGAAATGTTTATATTGTTATCTAGTGATAGAAAGCTAAATGAATCAAATGAAAGCAAACTTGAAATTTTGATGAGCCTGTTACTTCTTAAATTTAAATAATCAAGTTTACCAAGCTCTTCGATTGAAGTTATATCAACTACATCATTTGTATTGAGATCAAGAGTTTCAATTTTCACTAAACCTGACAATGATGAAATATCTTCTATTTCATTTTGCTCTAGTTGCAAATCAACTAAAGAAGTCATAGTGCTTAATGCAGAAATATCCTTTATATCATTCCAGCCCAAGTTTAACTCAGTTAAAGAAGTTAGATTTTCTAAGCCGTCAATAGTTTTGATATTATTTCTTTCTAAATTCAGACTGATAAGCGATGTTAAACTGGCAAGGCTATTTATATTCTCAATATCATTAAACCCAAGTTCTAATTGAGTTAATTCTGTTAGGTTACTTACCGGAGAAATATCTAAAATATTATTATAATTTAGGTTTAGTGAAGTTAATTGAGTTAGTTCAGTTAAAGGCGATATATCTGAAATAGAACGAGCATCACTCAAATTTAAGCTATGAAGCATAGTTAAATTAGTCACAAAGCTTATGGAGTGAAAGTAGGTTTTTGATAAATCGAGTTCTTTTAAGTTAACTAAATTACCTACGGAATCAAGATTTGAAAAGCTGTAATCTAATGATTTAGCATGAAGATATTCTAGATTAGTAAGATTTGCCAAACTGTGAAAATCGAATTCATCTCTCATACTATTGACTGTGAGTTTTTTAAGTTTACTCAGGTTATCTAAATACGTTAAATCTTCAATAAATAAACGTGAAATGTTAAGTTCAGTTAAGTTGTTCGCATGTTTAATTTCTTCTAAATCTGAAACTTGAGTAGAGCTTATATCTAAGTATTCCAACTCAGAAGTTTCCTCAATAAAACTTAGCCCATCTAAATTAGTTCCCGATAGCGTTAACGTCCTTATTTGAGGGGAGTCTTTCAACAGATTAGGGTTACTAATATTGAGTTGTGTTAAGCTTAAATTAATGAGGTTTGGAGTTTTTTTAAACCAGCTAAGATCTACAATGGAATTAGTCCCCCAATACTTAGGGGAAAGTATGAGTGTATTTAAATCAATTAAGTTTTCAAATATGTTCTTATCTATTATAAAATCATTATAATTGAAGTTTACGTACGTTAATTTTAAAAGAGATGAAATAGGGTCTAGCACATATATTTCATTGTTTGAAAAATTTATCTCCGTCAGCCCTGTCAGTGACTCTAGTACGTCAATATTTTGAACTTGCGCATTAGTAATAGATAATTTTTGTAAATATTGGAATGATGATAATTCATCAATTGAAGATATTGGCAAATTATCACAATGAAGCTCTAATAATCCAGCGTCTTGATCTTCAGGGAGAAAATTACTAAGGCATGCTGATAACCCTTCATCTATAATTGTGTTAGCTGGTATATTCTCATATGGGGTGAGCTTTACAGTAATAATCTCTTTAGCACTTTTCCCACCATTATCCGAGACGGTCAACTCAAAAACTAAAGTTTGTTCTTCTAAAACACTTGGTGTTGTAAAGCTTAATTGTGCTGAATCCGCACTGATTAAATCTATAGTCTGAGCACCAACTTGCTTCCATTCATAACTACTTATAGTGCCATCACTGTCTGTCACTTGTGCGTTAAAGGTAAAATGATCACGTTCCATAACGGATTGTTCAGACATGGGTTCAATCACTGGAGCTACATTTTTAACTTCTGGAGCTTTAGTTTCTGAGGTTCCTCCTCCTCCACACGCACTTAAAAACATTAGTGAACTTAAGGCTATGGCTTTTATTGTGTTGAAAAACATTACTTGATTAATTCCTTTTAACTATAGATATTTATTAAGAAGTTATTGCTGTCATTATGTTTAGATGTAATTCGAATATTCTAGTTGCGAGCTTAAATTCACCTAACGATTTAATAGGGCGCAATTTGCTCATTCTTCTACTGCAATATTGCTCACCTATATTAACGCATTAACATCACAATACATAACATATTGCTAAATATAACTTTTAATTAGTTTAATGGGCTGTTCTAAGCTGTAAGGACAAAAGTGCGTAAATTGCCCACTTTCTTGAATATTGGAGAACAATTTATTTACAGGAACTATAAACAGTAGTGTAAGAGTTCATTTAGTTTAATTTAGAAAGGGAGTTTGTCGATACTAATGTCATTTACGTCAGTCGTTTGAGTCAATCACGGTTTTAGTATGAACGGCAGCAATGAGCTTGCAGGGGACACTGATATTGCTTTCGTTCTATACCTGTATTTTGCTTTTTTTTGTCATGAAATTAGTGTCAAAGCCAACTTAGCGCACGTCCGCTTTGCCAATGATTTTCAATTCTGCTGTAGAATATATTAGGTCAACTAACTGGTGCTCAGTTGACCTCGCCCAACAAAAAACAATTTCAACATTTTTATTCCGCTTAGAGCACAAAGCTGAAGTTACAATAGATTGATAAACACGAAGTTATAATTGGAACAGAAGTCCCCCAAAAGGGCTATAATGAAATATATAAACTTGAAGGTATCCCTTTAGTACCCCTATGAACCTTACAGGGCAGTAAAAATGGTAGAGTCAGTCCAACCGAGCATGTTCGCACAAAATAACTTATGTTAAATCATATAGTTAATTAAAAACCTTTGAAATTAAAATAGACTGAATTGCTAATGGTAGCAACTAAAACATGAGCGAATTATACGGGATATTGTAATACCTAACAAAAGAAAAATCTCCCATAGTGCAAAGAATAATTCTGCAGATACAAAAAAACACTGACCATTATAATCTGTGTTTTTTAGAAATAAATAATTAAGACGTTATATTAAGAGTTTTTCTTAAATCGACGTGATGCTAAACCAATCATTCCTAATGCAAATATAGCAAGTGTAGATGGTTCTGGAACTTGAACAGATCCTGTAGTATAAAGGCTACTTACATCAGACGAGCTCAATGCAGTATCATAGATATAAACTTCATCGATTTTACCATCCCAACCCCAATTTCTGCTTGCAGGCGCAGCTCCAACTTGAAAATTACTCCCACTTACATTTCTGTATGCCGCAGTGCCAAATAAGTCGCCATCGATATATAGTGAAGTAGAATTACTCGACTGGTCGTTTATAACCACGTAATGATGGAAATTCCCATCTCTTAAGTCAGTCGGTTCAGCACCACCGTTGAAAGGATTTGCACAAGCATCCCATGTATTCCAAAAGATGGCATTACAGCCAGGATAAAGCCACAAATCAGTCCCGTTACTTCCGTTAGCTGTGAATAACATATCACCAGCATCGGATTGCGTGCCCAAAGTTGCCCATATTGAGAAAGACGCTGTAGCGGGGCTAGTAAAGCTAGAATTAATATAACTCTCACCATTGAATTGATAAGCGCTGTTAGAATTTCCAAAGCGATCCGAGGTTAACGTTGCATTAGTTACCGTTCCGTTTGCTGAACCCGTACCGTCGTTAGCATTGCCATTGTAATCATATGAATGAATCAAGCCAGCATGAGCAGTGGATATTAATAAGCTTGTAGATACTATTAAAGTGGCGAAAGCCGTATTAAAAAATTTAAATTTCATTTTATATTCCTTATTTTTTGTAGAAAATTTACTCATAAGTTTAAGTTAGAAAGCATAAATCAGGCCTTAAATATAAGTCATTGTCTTTTCTAGGCTATTTACATAAGGCTGCACAGTTCCTCCAAAAGAAACAAAAAAAATTACATTTTGCGATGCATATTGGGAAAAATTTATGAAAGAGGGAATAACTAAGTGAAATATTATTATATTTATGTATGAAGATAAGATGCATTTAACGTTAAAACGGCAATATAAAATGCGTGAATATCATTGAGCAATTTATAGACTCCTTACCGAAGTAGAAACGACTTCGAAATATAACACTTTGTCATGAAAGCAGTTATTAAGTGTCAGTGATTTTAAACTTCCGATCTACGCACAAAATTGAAACTACAAGAGAGTGGTATACTCAAAATTAGG
>Ga0209395_1007631_pt1 | contig 11308 bp, 8 predicted proteins | sample GOMGulsemesocosm_3_FD_184635 | JGI IMG/M metagenome (GOLD analysis project Ga0209395, IMG submission 184635) | Methane-oxidizing microbial communities from mesocosms in the Gulf of Mexico - GOM9D Gulf of Mexico (SPAdes) (version 2) | ecosystem: Environmental > Aquatic > Marine > Cold seeps... | reverse complement strand
AAACTATTTACGTATCAGCAACACCAAGTAACTACGAAATTGAAAAATCGGGTGGTGATATAGCACAACAAGTTGTTAGGCCAACAGGATTGCTCGATCCTATTATTGAAGTAAGACCTGTTGAAACACAAGTTGACGATTTACTTTCAGAAATTAGAAAGCGTGTTGCAATAGATGAACGTGTACTCGCCACAACGTTAACTAAACGTATGGCAGAAGACTTAACAGACTACTTATATGATCATGACATTAAAGCACGATACCTACATTCAGATGTAGACACCGTAGAACGAGTTGAGATCATTCGAGACTTTAGGTTAGGGAAGTTTGATGTACTCGTAGGTATTAACTTGCTGCGTGAAGGCCTCGACATGCCAGAAGTTTCTTTAGTCGCCATACTTGATGCAGACAAAGAAGGTTTTTTACGTTCAGAACGTTCACTTATTCAAACCATAGGTAGAGCCGCTCGTAACATTAATGGACGAGCCATTTTGTACGCGGCCCGTATTACAGGCTCAATGAAAAAGGCGATTGACGAAACCGAAAGAAGGCGAGCATTGCAGCATCAATACAACGTTGACAATGGCATTACCCCTAAAGGCGTTACCCGTAAAATAAGCGATGTAATGGGCGTAGGAAATAAAAGTAAAGCAGATAAGCCGACTCAGTCACTTCAACAAGTGGCAGAAGAGGAAGCGTCGTACAAAGTATTATCGACAAAAGACATTGATGACAAAATTAAAGTACTTGAGAGTGATATGATCAAACATGCTCAAAACTTAGAGTTTGAACAAGCAGCTAAAGTTCGAGACGAAATTGCCAAATTACGTACCCAGCAATTATCAACTTAACGTTCAATAGCTGCAAAAATAAACTCGAAAAACAAACCTAATGCTTATCCATCTCCGACATAGTGTAACGGGTAATAATATTAGCCACTGCCTCATTACTGCAATGAGGTAGTTCACTGATATCTTCAATTATTTTATCTTGAATATTTAACGGAAATAACATCAACTGCTCAAGATACAAATGCGCTTGAGTCTCTTTATTTTGATTAACTAAATCGATTAAATGATTTGCATGATTTAACCACATTCCTGACATGATCTACCTCAAATAAAAAATACTACTCAAATTAAGTGTAGATTATTCGGGCTCTAGCGGTAGATAAACATAATCTAAGAAGCAAATATTCATGATAATAAAATCTAATAAACTAGGTCAATAGACTGCAACTACATCTTAGTATTTGATTAGTCGATGAATTTAATTTACGACAAGATAGTCCATTTATTTAAATAAACGACAAAAACGACAATTCAAAAAATCTGAAGATAAATGTGTAAAGTATTGTGTTCAGGTGGAATAAATACAGAGGGCTATTTCAGACGGTTTACTTTGGTCAGTAAAGAATCTAAGGTGAAATGAAGTTCAATGAGTTCTTCTTTAGATAAACCCGTAGAGCAAACAATTTCTGATGGAATAGATTCCGCATCCTTCTTAAGGTTTTTACCTAATGTGGTCAATTCAATTAACACCAAGCGTTCGTCTTTGGTACTTCGTATTCTTTTAATAAACGACAATAATTCCATTCTTTTAAGCAATGGAGAAAGGGTGCCGGTATCAAGCTCTAACTGTTGGCACATTTCTTTAATTGAAACCGGTTTTTCGCTTTCCCACAATGCAAGCATCACCAAATATTGTGGGTAAGTTAAGTTTAATCTTTTTAAAATAGGCGCATAGAGTTTAGTTACACGCTTATTAAGTTTATATACCCTAAAGCACAACTGATTATTCAGCTTTAGCATGTCGCTCATAATAAGGATTCAATATCGCTTTCAATTTTGTGAGGTTTAGTTGCAGGCGCAAAACGTTTAATAACTTCACCTTCTTTATTCACTAAAAACTTAGTGAAATTCCACTTAACACCCTGAGTGCCTAAAATGCCTGGCGCTTGTTCTTTTAAAAAGTTAAATAAAGGAATCGCATCAGGGCCATTCACATCAACTTTACTGAATAAATCGAACTTAATATTAAAATGAAGATCACAAAACTGTTTTATCTCAGCGTTAGAACCTTTTTCTTGTTTTTTAAACTGATTACAAGGGAAGGCAAGAATCTCTAAACCTTGCTCATTATACTTGTCGTATAATTCTTGCAAACCTTTATATTGGCTAGTAAAACCACATTCGCTTGCCGTGTTTACAATAAGAGCAACTTTGCCAATATACTTAGATAGTTCAACTGTTTCACCGCGAAAGTCGTCAGCACTAAATTGATAAATACGAGAGTTCATTGGGTAATCCTATTTAATTGCGTAAAATTCTATTGTGTACAATGTAAAATAATTTATTATGTAGCGCAATGAAAACTTTAGACTAAATGTTGTTAAGTTGCTGTGAATACGTGCATTAAAGAGCGAATTGTTGTTAAAAACGTTAAAAGGGTCAGGAGGGAACGAGTAAATAACGAATACTAAAAACAAATTTTAAACACTTAACAACCTCATAAAGTATTCAAAAATACCTTATGAGGGGCTAAAACAATAAATTAATTAGACTGAACGTACTGATATAACGCTTTCAGTATTTCCATCTTGGCAGGATTGTTTTCATGTTCATGCACTAAATTTTCAATTTTAATCATAAACTCATCAATACTCAGTAAGCCCTTTTCACCATACTGCAACTTACTTTGGCAATAGGTTTGCCACTTGGTTTGCTCTTCACTCGACAACGAATAAGGGTAGTTTCTCGCTCTAAACCTAAATAACAGCGGTGCTAACCTTTCATCTTGAAACTCAAAAGGGTGGCTACCTAATTGTTCAGGTGGTAACTGATGTAGGATGTCCATTTGTGCTTTATCGCCATGCGAAAAGAAGTTGCCACCGTAGAGTGCTTGTTCAGGATCTACCTGTGCATCTTTATCAAAGTCTGGCGCAAACACATCGGTAAGCTTATCTCGTAACTCAGCATGCTTTTTTAAAGCCGACAAATTAGCCAAACAAGTTTCACGAGGTATAGCCAAACGTTCAGCATTCTCAGGTAATAAAGTTTTAGCTGGTGCAACAATAGGGCATTTATTAACATGAATAAGCTTAACCGGTATAGGTAATTCACCTTCTTCTAACTCATCATGCCTGGTATATAAACGTTCTTTTATTTGTTCGCTGGTTAAATCAAATAACGGTTGTGGATCTCTTGCTAAATCAACCGCAATTACCGCATTTTTATTCGTTGGATGATAACCAACAGGAGCAAACCAACTCGTACAGCCATGAGCAGATGACACCTTGCTAGAGGTATGAACAACAGGAGTCATGTTGTACACATCAATCAACTCAGCAACCTGTTTTTTACTACGTAAATTAAAAATAAAGTCGTATAACTTCGGCTGCTTCTCTTTAATCAACTTAGCCATAGCAATAGTCGCATAAACATCGCTCATCGCATCATGCGCAGCTTCATGGCTAATACCATTCGCTTGAGTTAACAACTCTAACCTAAAGCTAACCACCTGCTCGCCATTACGCTCAACCGTAGGCCATTCAATGCCTTCAGGGCGTAGCGCATAACACGCACGCACCATATCAATAATATCCCAGCGGCTATTGCCGTTTTGCCATTCGCGCGCATAAGGGTCGTAAAAATTACGATAAAGTAAGTAACGTGTTACCTCATCATCAAATCGAATATTGTTATAACCGGCTACACAGGTATTCGGTTGCGAAAATAACGCATGAATCCGAGCAGCAAACTCAGCTTCAGTTAATCCTTCACGTAACGCCTTTTGTGGCGTAATACCGGTAACCAAACACGCTTCAGGATGCGGTAAATAATCTTGTGGCGGCTGACAATAAAACATTTCAGGCTCACCGATAATGTTCAAATCGTAATCGGTTCTAATACCAGCAAATTGCGAAGGCTTATCAAATTTAGGAGCAATACCCCACGTCTCGTAGTCGTGCCACAAAATACTAGGTTGATCGCTGGTGTTCACAGATGTTTTATTATTCATAGTTTTTGTTGTTTAACTCTATGTTTTATCGTTATTTTACGAAAATTCTTTACAGCGTCAATTTAACTACACTGTTCAATAACAGACAGAAATAACCGACGTGTGATTATCGCTGTAGAACGCGTGGTAAGCAACAAGTAATAAAAATTGCATAAAGGTTGCTTATTGAAGCCAATATACAAAAAATAAAAGTTAGTTATTTATGGATTTTACCCGCGTAATACATTGACAAAAAACAACAAATAATAGATTGTCGGTGTACTAGGTTAAGGAAAATATTACACAACGAAAGGAACACGTACTTGCCCGCCACGTTTTATAATGAAAATACCACTGAATTAGCCCAGCAATACCTTTCAAAAACATTTGAAGAGGTGCATGAAAGCTGGTGTAAATTCGTTTGGTTTATTAAAAATACAAATATTGAACAGCCAACGGCTGAGTCTTTTGACGCTGAGGCGAATATTGCCTTGCCGGGGTTAAATTCAGATAACTCATCAGTTGAGAGAGTGGCAATAAACAATAACCGCGATCCATTATTACTTAACTCATTAAATATTAATATAATGCTGTTAAGCAATATTCACTGTAGCGTGTGGGTTATTGAAGAAAAAAACTAAGATTTATTTAAATACAGCATATCAAAAAAGTAAAAAGGATAATTGTGAGTAATTCAAAATTTTTTAATAAGGTTAAAACAAACCTAAATATACAAATAGACGAAAAATTGTTGATAGGGAAGTTATCGCACAGTGCCACCAATCCAAGTTATGGTTATATAGATGTATATTTTGAGGTGGTCGAAGGGATAGTTAATCAAATTATTCCGACTGAATTTACTGATTTAGAATACCCTAAAAAAGCCCAAGTATTTGTGAGAGGTGGATATGATAGCTTAGAAAAAAATTATGGGCTTGATAGCTTTTTTTTATTTAAATCTCATTTAAACACGAAGTCTAACGACAAAGGCAGTTGCAGATATACAACGGTTTTTAGTGAAGATGGGGTGAAATATAATTTAAAATTAACTAAAGACTGCCCATTTATTGCAGAGATATCACAGACAGAGTTCACTCAAGAAGCGATTACAAATATTAAGCCATCACACCAAATAGAAAATTTTGAAAACGACTTTCAAGATGCTCCTTATCTTTTCCAAATAGACACATCGTCCAAAAAATTATTAGGTCCTCTTATTGTTAGTGATAATGACAAGTCTACACTTCATGGACCAAGGAATAAAACGACATTTTTATTTTGGAACTCACGGTCTTTATCAGATTATCAAACTTTTTTGTGTACTTACGAAAAATATGAAGATCATATTATAGATATAAGCATCAACGGTCTGAGTAGAAAATTTCTAATCAATCTAGATAGTTTTTATATAAACTCCAGCGGTAAGCCCCGTAATCAAGATTTTACCCTCATAGACTTAATTCCTGAAAACTGTTTAATCAATGATTTTTATACGGCTACAAATAAAATAGGTAGCATAAAAACTTTTCCGAAAGGTAAAGTAAAAGAGTGGTTAGATAACAAAGGAATTAAGTTTGATAAATATCGAAAGAATCGACTGTTTACATTATTGACCGATTTTGAAGGAAATCAAGATACGATTGGTGAAATTTATAAGCATATCTTAGATTCTGAGCAAGCGGAACAAAAACTGAAAGAGTTTGCTAATGAAGATGAAGCCAAATACTTAGACCGCTTTAGAAATAAACAAAATGCTCAACTTGAGCAAATAAAAAACGATGTACAACAACAACAAATTCAAATTGAACAACAGAATGATGCTGTTAAAACTGAGCTTTCAAAAACACAAAAAGAGTTAGTCGCTTTAAATAAAGAGAAAGCAACTTTACAGCGGCAAATAGATGAAGAGTTAAAAGTAGCTTTATTGAATGTTGAACAAACGGAAGAATATCAAACTAGACTTACAGACAGTAACAAGGCGCTTTCTGATATTAATAAAAAAGTTGAAGAAGCAACTAAGATTTATTGCCATTATGAAAATTTAGACAAACTTGCCGAAATAGAAACTACTTTAAATAAAGGAATAAGTGAGCAAGAGATAATTAAAAGTCATTTAGAAAAAGCTTCTGCACAATTAAAAAAACAAGCATCTAAGGATACTAGTGAGTTAGCTGCAGAATACATAAATCAGCAAATTATATCTGATATTCAAAATCACGATCATTACAAGTATCTTCAAGATCAACCTAATCAAACTATAAATGCATTTGAAATATTTAGCACTTTTGCTGAATCTAAACCTGATTATTCAACTGATGATTGTAATTCAAATAGAAAAGCGGTTGTAACTTGTATAACAGAGCGCTTAATTGGTATGAACCGATCTATTAAATCAGATAAAGTAGAAGCTTCACTTATTGCTATTATGCAAAATCAATTTGTCGTTTTAATAGGTGTACCTGGCTCTGGTAAAACTAGTTTTGCAATGCAGTTAGGTTGCGCTCTTGGTGCAGGTAAATCTACTTTAACTATTCCTGTAGCAAAAGACTGGACAAGACCAAAGGATCTAATGGGGTATTATAACCCTGTTACAAATGTATATGAGTCAGGAGTAACAAATTTTTACCCTTTTTATAATTCGTTAAATAAAGTTAGTGAGTCTTCGTCTACCAATTCATTTCTCATACTGGATGAATTCAATTTGTCACAACCAGAGTTTTACCTATCAAATATTACAGGACTTGCTGATAATAGTGGCACAAGGGACATAAATTTGGGGCATGATATAAGTATAACTATACCATTAAGTAACCGTTTTATATGCACCGCTAATACGGATGAAACTGTTCAAAGCTTATCTGCAAGGATGATTAGTAGGTGTGTTTTTATTCAATTTAATGATCTACCTGAGTTAGATCAAACTGTACAAGACCTAACTTTTTCTAAAGATTTACCACCATTATTAACAGGCACTGATATGGTAGATTTATTTACCGCATCAGATTCCGATATCATCTCAGAGTCGTTGAAAAGCGATATAGACAAGTTGATATCTTCATTTCGTGAACCAAGTGATAAGTACGGGCATGGGATTTCTGTTACCCCCCGAAAATACAACCAATTATTACAGTTTTGTAAAGTAATGAGCGTGCAAGAACATGGTCAATCTAAAGTACTTGATTATGCATCGTCATTTTTCTTACTTCCATTAATCTCTGGTTCAGGTGCTTTATTTAAAGCACGCCTTATTAATATCAAATCAATTGCTGAAGATTTATCAATAGAAGATTTTGTAAAAAATGTTGATAATATTATTATTGAAGGTGAAGCAAACTTTGAGCATTACCAATTTAATATGGGGTAATTAAATGCTTAAATGTTATTTGACTAGTAAAAAAAGCCAAGTTAAGACCCCCTTGTCTGATGTTTCTTTTGAAGTAAACGATGATAATGAATACATTATCACTATCGAATTGGTTGGGCATGACGCTTCCGTTCAACCAATTGTAATGATTGGTGATATTCAGGTTGTTGTGAAACTTGAATCTGAGTTGAAAGATGGCACCGCCATTTATAAATCAATTGAAGGAGGCTTTTTTGACAACGCGTTTTTTCTAAATTATTTTGGAGAATGTGAGTTATCAATACTTATAGGTGATTCGAAAAAGAGCTTTATTATAGAAGTTAATGTTACAGGCTATAAAGCTAATACTGCTAAGGAAATGCTCAGTTTTTTGTCTGATAATGCAGATGATATTTTACAAACGTGTTATTCAAGATCGCAAACAGGTTTCTCACATAAAGAAGGTAATGAGAAAAGTTTAATAAAAATAACTGCTTTATCTCAGACTGTAGAAATAATAGAAAGATTACTTCCTTCTTTTAAATTGGATTCCAAAAATAGTATTGAACATAGGCTTGAATATAATAGTAACAAACCTATTGTTGTTGATGACTCTAGTGCCTCTTGGTTATCAGAAAATATGGATAAGCTGGAAATTTCTAACTCTACTGAATCTAAATTGAGAATAAAACGACGGTACTACCAAGTTGAGCTTCCTAATTCCGTTACACATATTAATACCGATTTGAAAGAAAACCGAGTGTTACATCAATTCATATCAGTAGCATTAAGCTATTTATCAAAAATTAGGCAAAAGATAGAAGAACAGGCGAGAAAGGTACCTGAAGATATTGAATACAGTGAATATGTGAAATTTGATCAAGTTATTAAAGGGATAATGAACCCAATATTAACTATGCGTATAAAAAAAATAGACCGCTTAATCAAGCGTGTTAAACGGCTGCATTTGTTTTTTAAAACAACCATACCTGTTAAAAAAGTAACAGGAGAAATGCCGATACAAACTCAATTTACATTACGTCATCGCCATTATGGAATTGCTTTTAATGCAATAACTACTTTTTATAAGGCAAGTGATGCTGACAGATCAAATTCTGAATTCTTACTCGGTTTACGAAGCTTATCTCAATTGTTTGAGTTTTGTTGCTTATATTATTTAATTAATTATTTTAAAAAATTTACTGAACAAGTTTCTGCGTTACGTGTGGAACATAGTTTTGAATGGGAAGGTAAAAATACGAATAAGCTTAATGTATTAGCTAACGAGTTTATATTTGAAACTGATTTTTATAAGTACACACTAGTCTACGAGAAGAAATACTTTTCTTTATCAAAAAACAATACACATTTACAAAGTGATAACTTAGTTAGGCTGGATGCACAGAGCAATACTCGTGAGCCTGATTACACAATTCAAGTTTTTAATAAAGCAACTAAAGAATATTATTTCATCATATTAGATGCAAAATTCATTCGTAGTTATAAAATGAGGAATAAGAAGGCAGAAGAAGCCCCTAGTGTGTTACAGACTAATTTTACAAAGTATGCAACAAACTTAAAAACATACAAAGATGGAAATGTTGTTAATTTAACTCGGTATGTTGGTGTTATTTTTGGTTTATCAAAAAGTGATGATGAACAAAAACGAATAACTATGTTTAGTAAAATACATGATGTTGATGGAATCGCACCTACTTTTCCTTTTTCAGCTGCTGACTTTATATCTTTCGGTGGGAAGCGAGATGGTTTAGACCAGATGTTAAATAAGTATATACCACGGTAAAATAACTTATATTTAATTTAAATTATCAAAGGGGGTAGCCTTTCCTAACCAACCGCCAATTTAGTAGTCTTGCCATAAATAGGCGGGCATGGGATGTTTTAACTTCCAAGAAATATTCATCGGCTGACTACCTTCATATTTCATAAAATCAACAGGGCCAAAGTTAACAAACCCCATGGTCCTGCCGTTCTCATCTTTAGCTTGTTCACGTACAAATAAAACCTAAACCACGGCCTGAATTGGGTCTGGCGCTGTTTTGTTCAACTAATTGAGTGATTAGTTGTTCGTAGATACCCGTTTGATTCATGAAAATCCTTTTAAAGAGTAAGTTTTAGTAGTGAATATAATCGTTACTATATCAGTGTTACTGTGTGTGAACAGTCGTTACAATGCAGGGTGTATCTTTCTTTTTTCTTGGATACTTTTGTGCTTTTGCTATTACAGCTAATACATGGGGTTTTCATTGCGGTATTTACTTCACACTTATTACATTTTATGAAATAACCGTATTTTCCGTAATTGGCTGAATAGTCAGATTGTTCGCCACAGCTTTTACATTGCAGCTTAGGTTGAGATGAGGGAGGAACTATTACCTTAGGTGTTACGGGCTCACTTGAAGTGGCTTTGGTTTTTTTATTGTTAACTTGAGACATTAAAAAAGAGCTTATAGCTTCTAGTTCTTCTTCGCTAAAATCTGGGCGAGTATCAAAGGGATTCAGTTTATTTACAACTGAGTTTCTTATTTTCATTATATCATTTAGTTTATCGACCAAAAATTCAGTTTTAACTAGATACTTAGAAACATTGCTTGGCATATTTTTACGGTCTATGATTGCATTGCTTGATATAGCACAAACATTATCCCAAGAACGTAAACCAAAAGATTGTTGCCTTATTCCAAATATCTTACCTAACATAACCTCTCTGTTATGAAATAGTAGTTCCCTTAATAGTTTTTGCTGTAATTCTACTTGCTTGATTGGTGACGACATACCAAACCATTTATCGTCTAAACTACGGCTCCACTCACCTAACTCGTTAACATTAACTTCTCCTTTTATACTTTTTGACTCAATTAACACAAAGCCGTAAGGGTATATTATTAAATGGTCTATTTGGGCGACCTCATCATTAAAACTGAACTTGAAATCATTGATAACGAAAACTTTTTTATGATCTTTGAAAGCTCGTTTTAAGAAAAAGGCAACATCTTGTTCTTGTTTTTGTCCGGCTTTAGCTGTAGGTGAAAAGGTATTTTGAATGGTTTTATCTTTAAGAATCATACTGCGGTTCTTCCTTGGTGAATTAAATCCTATTAAACATATGTTATCTTAACTTATTTTTACTTTAAGCATTATGTAATATCTGCTTTTTTAATTGATTTTTTTGTGAAAATTATTTACTGATTGGAATAGTTATTACATAAGAATTAGCTTGATAACGAGCTTAAACAGAGAATACATGGCTATATAATACTTGATGGCCTGAAGACCAACCTACAAGGAATTGCAGGGTTTTGTTTATGTAGGTCGGCATTTATGCCGTCAAAGGAAGTTTTATGTGATCTACAAGACTTGATGGCCTGAAGGCCAGCCTACAAGGAATTGCAGGGTTATGTTTTTGTTGGTCGGTATTAATGCCGTCAAAGGAAGCTTTATGTGATCTACAAGATTTGATGGCCTGAAGGCCAATCTACAAGAGATTGCAGGGTTATGTTTTTGTAGGTCGGCATTTATGCCGTCAAGGAGTGGGGTCGTTAAGGTATTTATAAGACTTGATGGCCTGAAGGCCAACCTACAAGGGGTAAACACACGTTATTCATTTATCTCAACTAGTATCATAGCAATTCTGCAATGTGCCTCTGCTAATATCATCTCGTAAATTTTCCCATTTATTAACAGAAAGTGGAATTTTGGTACATAATTTAGTTAACACGATGACCGGTTAATTAATACCAATGATGAACGTGATAAGAGCTGTTTACATAGTCGCTATTCTCTTTATACCTGAGGCCATTTCGGAGGAGAAGAGCGATGAGCCTATGGAATTAATTGTTGTTTATCCTAAACCTGAAGATGATTGGTTATTTGGCTTTCATGAGGCGATCAGCGATTCGGTTTTTGGTACTGCACAATGGTTTGATAGTTTTTTTGCTACCGATG
>Ga0209395_1007628_pt1 | contig 11310 bp, 7 predicted proteins | sample GOMGulsemesocosm_3_FD_184635 | JGI IMG/M metagenome (GOLD analysis project Ga0209395, IMG submission 184635) | Methane-oxidizing microbial communities from mesocosms in the Gulf of Mexico - GOM9D Gulf of Mexico (SPAdes) (version 2) | ecosystem: Environmental > Aquatic > Marine > Cold seeps... | reverse complement strand
TACTGCAGTTAAATGGCCCGAAGCTAAAATGGCTTGATGTTCTTGTTTTTGAGCTTGCGCTAATTGATAAATATCTTGATAGGTTTTCTGAATACCCTGTTGCAGGTTCATTTGCTTTTGCTTAGCTGATAAGCCCAACTCACTGCTCATGACATCTGTTGCACGTAGAAAAGGCAAAGCGCAGATGAGTGCGCGCTCGTCAGCTTTATTAGTAACTTCAATAATATGCTCAGACAAATCATCACTTAACCCCGCAAGCACAGATACATTTAATGCCTTTAATAAGCCTTTACTCTCATTTAATACCGCAACACTATCGTGATTACCCGACACAATGATCAGTTGTACGCAGCAAGTCACTTGTAATTTAACAATGAAATCACTGTACAATTTACGTGCATAAGAAGAAGGTGAGGCCGTATCGAATATATCACCAGCAACAATCACTACATCTAGACTTTGTTGTTCAACCAGTTCCACTAACCAGTTTAAAAAAGCAAAATGTTCAGCCTCTCGGCTTTTCATCATGAAGTGTTGGCCTAAGTGCCAATCCGAAGTGTGTAATATTTTCATCGATAATCTCATTCATATACTGAATCAATAGTTTAACAACTTCATTTAAGGAAAACTTTATTTACTTATTTAAACAAGCTGTTGCTTAGTAAATTAGCAGTTTTAGTTTGAAATAAGTTCAACTTGTTTGACAAATAAGCAAACGAAATAAAAAGCACATTTTTTATTAAAAAACAGTTGACGATTGTGGGCGAACTCAGCATAATGCGCCACATCGAGACAACGACTGGTTAAACAGAAACGAGTTAAGATAAAGCAAAATGGCTACATAGCTCAGTTGGTTAGAGCACATCACTCATAATGATGGGGTCCCTAGTTCAAATCTAGGTGTAGCCACCATTTGCTTTTTGCGGAAGTGGCGGAATTGGTAGACGCGCTAGATTTAGGTTCTAGTATCGTAAGATGTGAGAGTTCAAGTCTCTCTTTCCGCACCACTCTTAATCTAATTAAGAGGCCATAGCGAAGACAACGCTTGATAATTACGACTTGGATATCAATAAGTGGTAAGGCAGAGCGAGATTTTAATACAGGATCTCGGGATTCCGAATCATGATAACCGAAGCGAAGACAACGCTTAATAAATACAGTTGGGATATCGCCAAGCGGTAAGGCACCGGGTTTTGATCTCGGGATTCAGAGGTTCAAATCCTCTTATCCCAGCCACATTTTTTAATTTGTTTGCAATATAACGAATTAATAGATACTTGAAGAAGTTTAAACTTAGCGATGACAACGCTTAATAAACACAGTTGGGATATCGCCAAGCGGTAAGGCACCGGGTTTTGATCTCGGGATTCAGAGGTTCAAATCCTCTTATCCCAGCCACGCGGAAGTGGCGGAATTGGTAGACGCGCTAGATTTAGGTTCTAGTATCGTAAGATGTGAGAGTTCAAGTCTCTCTTTCCGCACCATTACTCTTTTATTAGAGTAATAAAACAACCAGCCATTTGCTGGTTTTTTTATACCTTAGCAATAAGATATAAATGGCTACATAGCTCAGTTGGTTAGAGCACATCACTCATAATGATGGGGTCCCTAGTTCAAATCTAGGTGTAGCCACCATTCTTAACTTAGTTAAGAATGCTATAGCGAAGAAAACGCGTAACAATTACAGTGAAGATAACACTTAAACATTACAGTTGGGATATCAGAAAATGGTAAGGTATCGCGAGGTTTCAATATAGGATCTCGGGATTTTGAATCATGATACTCAAAGTGAAGATAACACTTAATAATTACAGTTGGGATATCGCCAAGCGGTAAGGCACCGGGTTTTGATCTCGGGATTCAGAGGTTCAAATCCTCTTATCCCAGCCACATTCTTTTAACTTGCAATGTGAGTTGAAAATAAGTGAAGAAAACACTCAAAAATAACAACTGTAGGATAGTCATGCGGAAGTGGCGGAATTGGTAGACGCGCTAGATTTAGGTTCTAGTATCGTAAGATGTGAGAGTTCAAGTCTCTCTTTCCGCACCACTATTCTTACCATAATCAAACCAGCTTTTAGCTGGTTTTTTTATATCTAAAATTTGTGATAAATTACATTCGTAAACGTCTTAGCACAAGTAACGTAATTACTATACGCACTGGATTTAGGTTCAACTATTCGAAGTAAGCGTAAGATGTGAAAGCTCAAGTCTCTCTTTGTGTTTCACTAGTCTTAATAATTAAACCAGCTTATTAGCTGGTTTTTTTATGTCTAAAATTTGAAGTTCTAATGGATGCACCAGATTTAGGTTCAGCTATTCAAAGTAAGCGTAAGATGTGAAAGCTCAAGTCTCTCTTTGTGTTTCACTATTGTTAATAAAAAAAACAGCTTATTAGCTGGTTTTTTTATGCCTGAAATTTGAGGGAGTTGGCAGACGCGCTAGCATTAGGTTCAGCTATTCGAAGTGAGCCTAAGATACGAAAGCTAAAAACTAAGGTTTCTTCAATTTTTGCAGTACCGCACCAGTGATTTTACTTAAGTCCTCTACCTGATCAACCGCACCAACATTAACCGCCTCTTTGGGCATGCCATAAACAACACAACTATCTTCATTTTGAGAAAAATTATAAGATCCAGCTTGTTTCATTTTTAATAATCCTTGGGCACCATCCTTACCCATTCCCGTTAATATTACGCCTAGCGCTTGTTTTCCCACACAAATTGCCACAGAGTCAAAAAGTACATCTACTGATGGACGGTGACGATTAACAGGTTCAGCTTTATTCAATTGCGTATAATAATTCCCCCCTCGCTTGGAAATCAACATATGGTTTCCACCAGGAGCAATATATGCCCAGCCCGGTTTTATTAACTCATTATGCGTACCTTCTTTGACATTAATTGCGCAATTATTATTTAAGCGAGCAGAAAATGATGCAGTGAACCCTGCTGGCATATGTTGAGTAATAACAATAGGAGGACAATCTTCAGGCATGCTTAACAAAAATTTATTTATCGCCTCAGTACCACCGGTTGACGCCCCTACTGCAATCACTTTTTGAGAACTTATGGTGGCATTGCCAATGAGTGCGTTTTTTTTAGGAGCAGGAGCTTCGTTTACCACTTTCATATGCTTTATTTGGGCAACAGCAGCAGCTCTTATTTTATCTGCAATCATATCGCCATAAGCACGCATCTCCTGCATTTGGTCCATTTTGGGCTTGGTAATAAAATCGACTGCACCTAAGCTTAAGGCTTGAATAGTTACCGCAGAGCTTTTTTCTGTGAGTGTTGAAATCATCAATACCGGCATAGGCCTGAGTTTCATCAGCTTCTCTAAAAAATCAAGGCCATTCATTTTAGGCATCTCTACATCTAGAGTCAGTACATCTGGGTTTAATGATTTAATCATAGTGCGTGCAACAAGGGGATCAGGCGCACTACCAACCACGACCATATCTTCCTGTGCATCAATAACTTCAGTTAAAATGCGCCTAATCAATGCGGAATCATCAACAATTAATACCTTAATCGCCATATTGTATTTCCTTAAAATTAAATTCTTTATTAGTCAAATAGTTCAATTTCACCTTCAATCTCTGTTTTATTCACTTTATTGAAGTAACTATCTTCCTCTTGTTCAATGCTATGATCATGCGTATCCGTTAATTTACGTACCATTACTTTTCCAGTCTCTGGAAAAAAATAGATTTTTCGCGGATATATATCACCTAAATCCGATGCAAACACGGGAATCGATTCATTTTTTAAATAATTGATTATAAATAGTGCATTATCATTACCAATGTCTAAGGAGGTGAAGTTGTGCATCACTTTGCCACCACCAAAAACCTTGGCAACTAAGTCTTCACGCTTTCCACCAGCTTGAATGATGTGATTAATTAAAATCTCCATCGCATAGTTGCCATAACGAGCGGATTTGTTAAAGTCTTCACTGGCTTTACCGGGTAACATGAAATGGTTTAAACCACCGATACCACGGTTTTTATCCCATATACAGGCGGACACGCAGGAGCCTAAAATAGTCATTAATAATCTATTTTTTTTACTAATATAATATTCACCAGGCAATACTCTTACGGCATCACATTTGAATTTTTTATCGAAATAGATGGTTGTTGCTAAATGCTCTCTGTCCATAGTTTTCCTAACAACGTATATAAACGGTTTGTTTATCGAGCTTAAATATGTGGCTTGCATCAGGAAAGCTTTCTGAGTGACCAACAAACAACAAACCACCTTTGTTGAGGTGCTTTGAAAATTTATCAAGCAGCTTATATTGTGTTGGTTTATCAAAATAGATCATCACATTTCGACAAAAAATCAGGTCAAATTTGCCTTTCATCGGCCAATCAGATAATAAATTTAACTGATTAAAGGTGACCATAGATTTAAGCTCAGGCCGCATCATCACTTGGCCTGAACTTTTACCGTTTCCCCTAAAAAAGAAACGTTCTTTTTGTACTGCAGATAATTTTTCAATAGTATCAAGTTGGTAGATACCTTGTATGGCTTTATCTAATACTTTTGTATCCAGATCAGTAGCAAGAATTCTAGCAGGAGGATTTATCTTGCCAAATGCACTAGCGACTGTCATTGCAATGCTATAAGGCTCTTCACCTGTAGAACTGGCTGCACACCAAATTTTTACCGGCTTATCTTTTGTTGCTCTCGAAAAATTATCTTTTAAATGATGCGATAACCTGGTGAAATGATGATTCTCTCGGAAAAAGGAGGTTAAGTTAGTGGTAAGCGCATTGATAAACTCCTCCCATTCAGGATGTTTTTCATCCTCAAGCAACTGTAAATAAGTATCAAAACGATGAATCTTATGTTTACGTAAGCGTTTCGCTAAGCGACTATATACTAAATCGTTCTTTTGTTCGCTTAGTGAGATTCCTGCATTGTCATAGATTAATTTTTGAACATGAGCAAAATCATTGGCAGTAAAAACAAACTCTCGATCACTGGACATACAAAAATCCTATAAAATTTTCAGTATTTTAGAGCCCCCTATTGCTAGGGGGATAGGACGTTAAAACTCAGACCATTCATCGTTAGAAACGGATTTACCTGGTTTATTAAAGGAAGCCCCTGCTTTACTACTTTCAATGGCTTTCATATTAGGGCTCATGTTTGAAGAAGAGCTACCTACTCCGGTATTAAAGACACTTACCGACACACTCAATGAACTCGCTTGCTCTTCTAAAGACTCAGCAGCTGCGGCGGCTTGCTCAACTAATGCTGCATTTTGCTGTGTCACTTCATCCATTTGTGTAATGGCTTGGCTTACCTGATCAATACCAGAGCTTTGCTCTTCAGAGGCGGTTGCAATTTCAGCCATAATATCGGTCACGCTCTTAACTGCATTCACAATCTCATCCATGGTATTACCCGCTTCATCAACCAGTTTTGCGCCAACCTCTACCTTATCAACTGAATCACCGATTAAGGTTTTAATCTCTTTCGCAGCCGCCGCCGAACGTTGCGCTAAACTACGCACCTCAGAGGCAACAACCGCAAAACCACGGCCTTGTTCACCCGCCCTCGCAGCCTCAACCGCTGCATTTAAAGCAAGAATGTTAGTTTGGAATGCAATGCCATCAATAACAGAAATAATATCCACAATTTCTCGTGAGCTTTCATTAATATCACTCATGGTTTTCACTACTTTGCCAACAACATCTCCCCCTTTCACTGCGATATCTGACGCGCCGTTTGCTAGTTGATTCGCTTCTTTTGCATTTTCTGCATTTTGTTTAACGGTGGTGGTTAACTCCTCCATGCTTGATGCAGTCTCTTCAAGGCTGGAAGCTTGCTCTTCGGTACGCTGAGAAAGGTCGCTGTTACCCATTGCTATCTCTTTTGATGCGGTATTAATGGTATCGGTTGCCTCTTGAATCTGTAATACGATCTCTTTTAGTTTGTCTGCGGTTAAGTTGGAATCATCTTTTAATTGTCCAAAGGTGCCCTGATATTCATTAGTAATACGGTCGGTTAAGTCACCTTTCGATAAAGCGGAAAGAATACGTACAACCTCTGTTAAGCCTGTTTCACTGGTTTCCATTAAACTATTAATCGCCTCACTTAATTGTTTAAAGAATTTATTCTTACCCTCTAAACTCATGCGACGTGTAAAGTCACCAGCTATTGCACCATTTACAACACTTTCAACCTCTTTCTCTACAGCCACTTCAGATGTTCTATCTGTCCACTCAACCACTGAACCTAAACGGTCGCCTTGCTCGTTAATAACCGGGTTTGCTACTAACAGGAAGGTACGCCCCCCTACTACGATTTCAGTTTTAAACTCACTAGTAAACGTTGCAAGTAATTTTTTCTGGTGTTCAGGGTTTTTATGGAATTGGTCAATATTGCCACCCATCAGTTTATCAACATCAAAGCTTGGCAATGCTTTACGTAAATCCTCCTCTGCATTTTTTAACATGGGTACAATAGATTTATTCATATAGATAATATTACGGCCATTATCAGCGATCATCACATTGGTGCTTACACTATCTAAAGCAATTTTTATACGCGTAGATTCATTAGCAAGGCGCTTCATATTTTCTACTTCAAAACCCAGCTTTATTTGCATCATTTTAAGTAATAATAATACTTCACTGAGTTCATCTTCCGTGCCAACTTCTACATCAAAACTGTAATTCCCCTGACACAATTCACGTAAATACCCTTGTGCTTTATCTGCAGGAATCAACAATAAATTACTCAATTTTCTTACAAAAATAAAACCTAATAATAAGACTATTAATCCAATCACGGCCATCGCAACAACTTCATTTGATTGGCCTTTTTGATTATTATCGTGAAGCTGTATATTTGCCTCTAAATGCTCAGCAAGGCTCGCCTCAGTGGCTAATGGCATAGATTTAAGCTGTTCAACCTCCTGTGGCGATAGCTGGCCATTATCATTCAAAGACTGTTGTAACTCATGTAACACTAGGGTTATTTTTTGTTCGTGTTTAAGGTTATCTACGTATTCAACATAAACTGACTCCAACACATCATTTGTGTGTGAATTAACAACGTAACCAGCCCCTAAACTAACCAAAATTGCCGTTACTGCGAGTGCATACAAAGTATTTAGACGCTGCTTGAAATTCATTTTTTTAAAAAAGGAGAACTTTTCAGACAACGTTGGTGTTACGACTGCACCGTGTCTGATTTTCATGTTTCCTTGCTTACCCTGTTTAAATAAGCGATACACGGCACTCACGGCGTCAACATCTGAGCGAGAAGGCGCTTCACGCACAGACATATAACCAATAACTTGACCATTCTCAATAATGGGCGTCGCATTGGCTTTTACCCAATAAAAGTCACCATTTTTACAGCGATTTTTAACAAAACCCGTCCAAGGTTTACCGGCTTTTAAGTCACGCCAGAGATCTTCAAAGGCTTCAGCTGGCATATCAGGGTGGCGCACTATATTTTGTGGTTGCCCTATTAATTCTGCTTCCGTGAAACCACTAATACGTAAAAAATCATCATTTATGTAGGTAATATTACCCTGCATATCAGTATTAGAAACAATTAAATCTTTATCCGTTAAAATGTATTCGTTATTTGTTACTGGCGTGTTATTTCGCATAGTTGATACCCTTAAACTCAATAAAATATATTATTTACAAGATGGTCTAAAAATCATTTTTACTCTGCTAATGTTTCAACTAATGCCATCTCTTTACTGGTCATTAGGTTTTCTATATCAATCAAAATTAACATTCGTTCATCAACAACCCCGAGCCCTTTTAGGTACTGGGTATCGAGTACTGAGCCAAATTCAGGTGCTTCTTTTATTTGTGATTCATTCAGCGATATAACATCGGAAACGCCATCAACGACCATACCAACAACGCGATCCGCCACATTTAATATAATAACTACGGTCATCTCATCGTAGGTCACATCACCTAAGCTAAATTTAATGCGCATATCAACAATGGGTACGATGATGCCACGTAAGTTAATCACTCCTTTGATAAAGTCCGGCATGTTAGCAATAGTGGTTACCGCATCGTAACCACGTATCTCTTGCACCGTTAGAATATCAATTCCGTATTCTTCATCGCCAAGTGTAAAGGTTAAATAGCCATTATCATCACTGCTACTCATTTCGGCGATAAAGCTCCCAGCCTCTTTTTCAGTTTCATTTTCTTGCATTGTTTACTCCTACATAAATTGCTTATAACTCAATCACTTTCACTAATAAGCCCAGCGACATCGAGAATCAGTGCTACCGTGCCATCCCCCATGATAGTTGCACCAGAGATGCAAGGAATGGCATGAAAATTGGTTTCTAAACTTTTTAAAACCACCTGTTGCTGCCCCTCTAACTGGTCTACAAGCAATGCGATTTTTTTATTGTTACTCTCAAGTAGCACCAATATTCCGTCGCTTGCTTGAGTAATTTCAGTATCAATATTAAATAGTTTGTGTAAAGCAACCAGCGGGATGTATTCCCCGCGTACTTTAACAACAGCCCCTTTACCATTAATACTCTTAATGTCTTCAGCTAACGGTTGTAATGACTCAGAGATTAAGGTCAATGGAATAATGAATATTTGCCCCGCAACGGAGATAGACATGCCATCTAAAATCGCAAGCGTCAGTGGTAGGCGAATTGATATAGTGGAACCAATACCCGCTTCAGAGTGGATATCAACCTGCCCGCCCATACCATGAATGTTACGTTTCACCACATCCATGCCCACACCACGACCAGAAACATCGGTGACTTGATCGGCGGTTGAAAAACCAGCAGAGAAAATAAGCTGATAAACATCATTGTCAGACATGCTGTCACTAACATCTAAACCGCGCTCTTTCGCTTTATCGAGAATTTTTTCGCGATTTAACCCAGCACCATCATCAGTAATATTTATCACCACGTTGCCACCTTCATAAAAAGCAAACAAAGTGATAGTTCCCGTTTCAGGTTTACCATTAGCAATACGATGTTCTGGCATTTCAATACCATGGTCGATACTGTTACGAATCAGATGCGTTAATGGATCGGCTAGTTGTTCAACTAAACCTTTATCAAGCTCAGTTTCATCGCCCACCATACGTAGCTCTATTTTCTTTTTAAGCTTACTTGACAGGTCTCGTACAACACGTGGGAAACGACCAAAAACAAAACTGATTGGCATCATGCGAATTGACATCACCGACTCTTGCAAGTCACGGGTATTACGCTCTAACTGTGTGAGGCGATTTAATAAAACATCATGTTCCGAGACATCAAGTTCAGTAGATATCTGCATCAACATTGCTTGGGTAATAACTAACTCCCCCACTTGGTTAATTAGCTGATCAACTTTTTCTGTGTTAACTCGAATTGAAGTTTCGCCAGTTGAGGCTGGTTTATTTGTTGTACGCTTAACAACCTCTTTCTTAGGTTTAGCTGTAGGTTTAACGTTTTCCTCTTCACGGCCATCTAAAAATCCATATGGTCGAGGGTCGATATCTGACGGCTTCTCTTTGACGGCACTTTTTTCATCTTCAAAAAGGCCAAATCCTTGCTCTGTCTCTACCACTTCCTTTGACGCTATTTGTTTGCTTTCAGCGGCCTTTTTCTCTTTTGGTGATTCATCTTCAAAGAATCCAAAACTTTCCTGAGGTTCCTCTTTTTTCTCTATAACTTCTTGGCTTTCTTTATCATCATCAAAGAAACCAAAGTTTTCTTCCGAACTATCTCCCTCTTCTTGCTCATCAAAAAAACCAAAGCTTTCAGCTTGATCACCACGGCTCACGCCATCAATTTTTATGGAGTCTGGCTCAGCTAAAAAAGAGATACTATCAATAAGCTCTTCATCTGTGGCGCTACAATCGTTTAACTGTAGCAACCAAATTTTCATGTTATCAGTGACTTCAGAGTGTGAGGTTAATTGCCCAAATTGAGATAATTCTTCAAATAAGCTGGTAATATCATCATCAACGGGCGCTAAGAAAGAGATGCTTTTATCTTTTTTTACGACATTTTGAGGAATTTCATTAGGCTCTTCAGCCTTTTCACCATCATCACTGGAAAGTGTTTCTAATAAACGACAAACAGATTTAATTTTATCTTCATCAACTAACTCCCCTCCCTCTTGATGCACCTCTTTTTGCTCAGCTAGAATATCGCCGGCTTGCAAGAAAGCATCAATCATCTCAGAGGTTAACGTTAACTCTTCTTTACGTAATCTATCTAGTAAAGTTTCAAGGATATGCGTTACTTCAGTCATATCATCAAAACCAAAGATACCCGCGCCGCCTTTTATCGAGTGAGCAGCACGAAAGACTGCATTGAGATCATCTATATTTGGGCTAGCCACATCTATATCGAGTAATAACGACTCCATATTGGCAAGATGCTCAGCTACTTCTTCAAAAAAAACAGCGTTAAACTGTTGCATATCTATCGACATATCAACTACCTGTTCTGGAATGAGTGGTCACGCTATGGACTAACCTAGTACTTTCTTAGTTAGCTCTAACAGTTTTGCTGGGTTAAAAGGTTTTACCATCCAGCCTGTTGCTCCAGCAGCCTTGCCTTTTGCTTTCATATCTGCCCCAGCTTCTGTTGTTAACATCACAATCGGGGTGCGTTGATAGGCAGGTAATCCTCGCAGCGATTGAACAAGTGTTATGCCATCCATCCTAGGCATATTTTGATCCGTTAAAACAAAATCAAACTTCTCTTTTTTGCACTTATCCAGTCCCTCCTGACCGTCTTTTGCCAGTGTGACTTTATATTTGGCAGAGAGCAGTGTTACCTCCACCATTTGACGAATTGAAACCGAATCATCAACTACTAAAATATGTTTTGCCATTTAAATACCCTCTACTTCTGCACCCAAAATAATTAAAAGAACTCCACATCACCACTATCCATACTTGATGATGAAACGGGGTTATGCACTCTTTGCTCTTTCTTCTCTTGAAACACTTGTATGATAAGATCAAGCTCATCCGCGCTATTTGAACCTTTGATATTTTCTACCTGTCGCATGGTCTCACTTAGTTGTGTGACACCCTCCAAGGTAAACTGTAAACTTTGCACGCTGATGTCACCAAACTGCAAGCCACGCATTGCATTATGAACGGCCTCAAGTAACTCCGTTGCTAACCCATCAAGGTTGCGTGTCATCTTTAAATCGTTATCTGCTTTATGAGCAAGCTGAGAAATGGCTTCGTTTACTTCATCTTTTGAGTCATGCACATAATCGACATCTTGTGTGGCAATGTTTTTCACCTCTTTAGATAACTCGGCAATCAG
>Ga0209395_1007627_pt1 | contig 11311 bp, 10 predicted proteins | sample GOMGulsemesocosm_3_FD_184635 | JGI IMG/M metagenome (GOLD analysis project Ga0209395, IMG submission 184635) | Methane-oxidizing microbial communities from mesocosms in the Gulf of Mexico - GOM9D Gulf of Mexico (SPAdes) (version 2) | ecosystem: Environmental > Aquatic > Marine > Cold seeps... | reverse complement strand
GTCGACATACCACAGGCTGAACCGCTGGCTTTTCGGTTGGCGGCTAACTTAAATCAAGTTTCTAGCCATGCGCGCAAGGGTATTCCTGGTATACAGAAGCTTGATGGTTATCTCGATACTGGGGCTTTGACAGGGTACGTGGATATTGCCAGTGACCGTGGTTTTCAAATGTTTTTCCCCGATGTTTACCGTCAGCCAATCGATCTTGACCGAGTTAGTGGGCAAGTGGCTTGGTCGGTAGATACTGAGGCGAATCAGGTGCTGGTGAACAGTGGCCTACTGCAAGCGCGGGGGGAGGTGGGGGAGATCAATGGCTATTTTTTCTTAGATGCTCCTTTTGCTCCGAAGAGCCGGCCGAGCGAGCTGACGCTGCAGCTGGGCCTGCAGGGTAGTGAGGTCACTCAGCACAAAACTTTGGTGCCCTATCTCGTTCCGCAGTCGTTGCGGGAGTGGCTGGACTCTGCTCTGCTGGCGGGTGAGGTTCCGCAGGCGAGTTTCCTCATGCGTGGTTACTTTGGTATTGATAATCCCTCTGCACGAACTGTACAGCTGGGCATCAACACGCAGGCCAGCGAATTAAAATTTGACTCAAAATGGCCTGCCTTGAGTAATTTCTCTGGTTTCTTGAATTTGGATGACGGGCTTTTCCAAGGGTTTGTCGACAGCGGCTCCTTATTGAGCAGTCAGGTGGCTGATGTCGGCGTTGAGCTGCAAGTGCACAGCCCTGTTGGCGAGGGCAGTCTGCTGTCCATAGATGGACGGCTGCAGGGCTCGGCAGCTGACGGCTTGAGTGTTTTGGTTGACACACCGCTACGATCTCTCTTGGGCAGTGCGTTTGATTCGTGGCAGTTAGAGGGGGAAATGTCCGCCGCTGTGGAGCTGAGCATTCCTCTTGCGGCGGGGCAGTCAGGGCATCGTCAGGACGTTCTTGTACAGCTAAGCGATGCTCAGTTGAGTATCGCCGACCTAGGTTTGACACTAGATAACGTCTCAGGGGAGCTGCGTTATTCCTCCCTGGCGGGGCTGGAGTCGAAGGGGCTCAAGGCGATGCTCTGGCAGCAGCCGCTGACCGCGACGATGAGTTCAGAGCCTGTGGACCACCAATTTCGTACGTTAATCGATTTACAGGGCCCGGTTGCCATGCAGCCCTTAGGGGCTTGGTTGCGACGACCAGAGGTGAGCTTTGCCGAGGGTCAAGCGCATGTTCGCGCCCGTATCACAGTGCCGGCCAGTGCTGAAGGGCGTGATGAGAAGCTGTTGTTGGCGTTTGAGTCAGACCTGCAAGGGGTTGATGTTAATTTACCTGCGCCCTATGGTAAGGCGGCGCAAACCGCTGTGCCTTTTGCGGCCAATATCGAGGTTCAGTCGGATCAACAGTTTTACCGCATCGATTATCACAACCTTGTTAGTGTGGGTGTGGGGTTGGCTGATGGTCAGATGAATCAGGGGTTGGTGAGGCTGAGCACGGAAAATCCGGCGCTTGTAGCGGTAACCGCTGCCGAATTACCTGAGTCGGGTTTACTCATTGAGGGTGATGTTTCAAGTGCCAATGCCAGTGACTGGCTGGATGTTTTTGAGCGTTATGGGCGCTATGCGGGGACCTATTCATCAAGCACCGTCAGCCCTGTAGAGCCCAGTGAAATTCAATTGGCACTGAACCTGGAAGCGTTAGAGTGGGGGGATTACCGCTTTGAGCAGTTGAGCGTTGCGGGGCAAGCCATTCCCCATGGTTGGCAGTTGGAGTTAGAGCACCCAATATTGGCGGGTGAGCTGTTGTGGTTTGACAATAAACCCCTGCAGCTAGATTTGGATTATTTGCGTTGGCCTGTGGCGTTATCCGCCGAGGCTGATCAGGGCAAAGGGGAGCAGGCGCCGGCGGCCTTTAGTGACCCATTGGCGGGCGTAGACCCACGCGATTTAATTCCTGTGGATTTTTCCGCGCGTGAAGTCATGATCGGCGAAGATGACTTGGGTCGCTGGTCATTTTTACTGCGGCCTGTCGAGAGTGGCGTTACGGTGACGCAGCTGCAAGCCGATATACGAGGGGCTAAGCTGGGGGCTAAGCCTAAAGCTGATAAGGGCGGCGCTGAGTTTACCTGGCTGCGTACCGACGGTGGCGAGGTCAGTCACTTCAGTGGCATGGTATCGAGCTCAGACCTAGTTAGAGCCTTTGAATCATGGGGGCAGTCTAAAGCGTTGGAATCGAAACGCGCGAGGTTGGTCGGTGACCTGACCTGGCTTGGATCGCCTGCTGCGGCGTCTCTGGCTGGGTTAGAGGGTGACGTGCTTATGGATATTGAAAAGGGGCGTTTTTTCAAAAATACCGGCAGAGCCAGTAATGCTTTATTACGTCTATTTGGGCTGTTTAACTTCGACAGTTGGGCCAGACGTTTACGCTTGGATTTCTCGGATCTCTATAAGGGGGGCATGGCATTTGACTCGATCGATGGCCGCCTGAGCTTTGCGCAAGGTCAGATGTTTTTAGTAGAACCGATTAAGGTTGAAACGCCATCGGCGAGTTTGCAAATGGGAGGGCAGATTGATCTAAACCATGAGACGCTCGATACCTCCATGGTGGCAACCCTTCCCGTGGGAGGCAATGCCACTCTTATAGCGGCTTTTGCTGGGGGTTTACCTGTTGCGGCTGGGGTCTACGCCGTGAGTAAGCTGTTTAAGCGGCAGGTTGATAAGGTGGCCAGTGTCAGTTATCAAATGACTGGGGCTTGGTCTGACCCTAAGGTTGAGTTCCATAAATTATTTGATAATAAAGCGGCAAGACGGGCTGCCGAGGATGTTCGTGAGGCGTCCGATGCTGCCCGTCAGCGCGATGTCACGCCGGGCGATACCCGCGACCCTTCTCTCTGAGGCTTGCTCACTTGGGGTTCCTTATTGCTCTCATTCGCTCTCCATAAATCTTACGCAGCTGAATTCCAATGCTAGGGGAATTATTTCTTGGTTCGTCCCTCTAAGATAACGATGAATATAAATGATCTCGTGTGTGATTGAGGGTTACCTGTGGAAAGTTATCGATTTAATGCTCGTCCGTTGGCCAAGCTAACAACTTGGCTTACACGGACGACTGTCTGCGGCGTTATATTGGCGGGTGCTGGTTCGGTCTTTTATGCGCCGGTGGTGAGTGCCTGGCTATGGGAGAGCGATGAGACAGCTGCGGCGACACTCAGTGTAACGGAGGCTAAGGTGCTGCTGGCAGAGGGGCGCGAGCTGGAGACGATTCCTGCGACGACTTGGAAACAACTTTTAACCCCGCTGCAGTACAAAGTGATGTGGCGCGGGGGGACTGAGCGACCACATACCGGCGAGTTGCTTGGTGAGCAACGCAAAGGTGTTTTTGTAACAGCTGGCTGTCAAATCCCCGTGTTTCGCTCGGAACATAAATATAAATCAGGCACTGGCTGGCCCAGTTTTTGGGAAGCTCTGGACAAGGAAAATATAGTATTAAAGACTGACTACAGCTGGGGCATGAAACGTGTAGAGGTACTGTCTAAATGTGGTGAGCATCTTGGGCATGTATTTGATGACGGCCCGCAGCCCACAGGGCAGCGGTATTGCATTAACTCAGTAGCTTTGGCCTTTATTCCCGACGCAACCCCTCCGGTGCAGCATTCGCCTGTGCAAGAGGGGTTGTAGCGGAAAAATTCAGGGCTAAATACGCTAGTGTTATCTTCAGTCTGTAGTCCCTACTGGGCTTGATTAATAGCGCTTAGGGCTCGACCTGCTCTAGTGTTTCGCGAATTTGGCGGAAAAGCTTGTTGGCATTGGTGGTGACTTTACCTTGGGTAAGCTCTTTCTGTGTATTTCGAATCAGTTGCCGTAAATGCTGTGCGTCGACAGATGGGTGGCTGGAGATAAACTCCTGCAGGGCGGTATTACCCTCGGCTAATAATCGGTCACGCCACACTTCAGTTTGCTGCTGGGTGTGAGACATTTGACGGCCAATGTTTTTTACCTTATCTAACTTTGCCTGGATCACCTGGTGATCTTCATCGCGCATCAGCTTGCCAATAAATTGCAGCTGGCGTCGACGGCCTTCTCGATGTTTCATGCCTCGGGCTTCATAGACAGCGTCCGCAAGCCGGCCCTCTAGGCCAATTTGAGCCAAGTGCTTATCGCCCAGTTCAACCAGCTCTAACCCTAGAGTTTGCAGGGCCTCAACTTCGCGTTTTATTTGGGTTCTTGACGGACCGAAATCGTCATCTTCTTGGTCGTGGTGTTTGAATTTACTCATTATTACTGTCTTGTTTAGTCGTGTGATTTAGTCGCGTTAAGCTCTGTCGTTATAGCTTAGGCATAAAAATAGGTGGCAAGGCCAAGGAAGGAAAAAAAGCCGACAACATCGGTGATTGTGGTTAATGCCACGCTCCCTGCCAGAGCCGGGTCTATGCGCAGGCTCTTGAGGGCGACGGGTAGAAAGGCGCCGGCTAGGGCAGCGGTAATCAGGTTGATGACCATGGCCGCAGCAATAATAAAGGCAATGGTTATGTCTCCGAACCAGGTGGCGGCGACCAGACCCATCACGGCGGCCCAGAGCAGGCCATTAAAGAGGCCTACACGAAACTCCCGTGACATTAACCAGCCAATGTTACTGCGGCTGACCTGGCCGAGTGCCATTCCGCGAATAACCACCGTCAGTGTTTGGCTGCCAGCCACCCCTCCCATACTGGCGACAATAGGCATAAGTACCGCAAGTGCAACGACCTTATCGATCGTGTCCTGGAAAATACTGATGACCGATGAGGCGATAATGGCGGTTAACAGGTTGATGCCCAGCCAGACGGCCCTGCGAGGAGTGGTGCGAATGGCGGGGGCAAAGGTGTCTTCCTCTTCGTCGAGGCCTGCCATGCTCATAAGTGAGTGGTCAGCGTCTTCACGGATGACATCCACTACGTCATCAATGGTGATACGGCCCAGCAGTTGGCCATTGATATCAACGACGGGAGCTGAAACCCAATCGTGGGTTTCAAACAGTAGCGCTACTTGGTTGTCGGGCATGTTGGCAGGGATGGCATCCACATCAGTCAGCATAACCTCGCGAACCGTAATGCTGGGGTCTGATGTGAGGATTGTAGCCAGCGGCAGGATCCCTACGAATTGGTCCTTGCGGTTAACGACGATTAAGTTGTCGGTCGATGCGGGCAGAGTGTCGTGTCTGCGCAAATAGCGCAGCACGGCATCGAGGGTTAAGCGTGGGCGCACGGTAACGGTGTCCGTGTTCATCAAGCCGCCAGCGGTGTCTTCCTCGTAAGACAAAACTGATTCCACGCGGTCGCGGTCTTGGATGCTCATGCCGGATAAGACTTCGCGCAGTACACGTTCGGGTAGCTGCTGCAGTATGTCGGCTATGTCATCTGTGTCCAAGCCCTCGGTTATTTCAACGACGGCGGCGGTGTTCATGCGGCGGAGGAATTGAGCCTGAACATCGTCAGACAGTTCCTGCAGGACCTCACCTTCAATACTTTTATCAACCAGTCTCCACAGTAAGCGTCGCTGGTAGGGAGGGGAGGATTCGAGTAGACGGGCTACTTCGGCTGGGCGTAAGCTTTTGAGTGTGCGGCGTGCTCGCTGCAGCGCACTTGAGTCCAATGCATCACTGAGATCACCGAGTTGTAGCAGTTCGTCAGTGCTGTTGTGCATGGGTTCTCACTCTTGTGAAGGGGCGCTCAGGCGGTGGGTGGGCGCCATTCTAATGCTTCGCTTTTAAAAAAGGTAGTTGAGGATTCTACCGGTTGGCGGGTTATGCATCTCTCGGATGCGGGCCGAGTGTTTTACTCGGCCTCGTCAAAGCGGTTGTTGATCAGGGTGCAGACGGCCTGGAGGGCGGCCTCTTGATCGCCGCCTTCAACTTCAATCTTGAGCTCTGAGCCTTTGCTGGCTGCGAGTAGCATCAGTGCCATGACGCTTTTAGCATCGACCATTTTGCCGTTTGCGCCCACTTTTATGGTGCTGCCAAAGCGCGCTGAGGTCTTGGCGAAAAGTGCCGCGGCGCGCGCGTGTAATCCGAGCTTGTTGATGACAGTGACTTGTTCTGTGAGCATTGAGTCATCCTGACTTACTTTTTACCTAATTCTCGGTGGCGGACTTGGGTGTTGTCAAATGTTTGCTGAAAATGTTTGTGTAGCCTTTCGCTTAAATAGACCGAGCGGTGCTGGCCGCCAGTGCAACCTATGGCAACGGTGAAGTAGCTGCGGTTGTTGTCAATGAAGCGTGGCAGCCAACGTTGAAGGTACTGTTCAATGTCGTCAAACATTTCTTCGACCAGTTGGTTTCCCTGTAGAAACTCGATCACGGCCTGATCCTGGCCACTAAAGCTCCGCAGTTGTGGCTTCCAGTAGGGGTTGGGGAGGCAGCGAACATCAAACACGAGATCAGCGTCGACGGGGATACCGTGTTTAAAACCAAACGATTGAAACTGCAGTGCCAGTGTGTGCCCCTGTTGATCGAGGACGCGTTGTTTTATGAGGTCCCGAAGCTGGTGCAGGGTGAGGCCGCTGGTGTCGATGCTGAGGTCGGCGGCATCAACGATAGGCTCGAGGTAGGTTCGCTCAAGGACAATGGCGTTTTGCAGGTCTGTGGTTTGGTCGCTGAGGGGGTGTCGGCGTCGAGTCTCACTGAAGCGTTGGATGAGAATGTCGGTACGTGCATCAAGGAATAGTATTTCACAGCGTAAACCGGGAATCTGCGCTTGCTTAATAAGTTCGGGAAAGCGTTGTAGTTCGGCCCATGTATTGCGCGCATCGATGCTAATAGCAAAGCAATCGTTTTCAGCGTGCTGGTCCAGCTGTTTGACCAGTGCAGGGAGCAGGGAGGCGGGCAGGTTGTCGATGCAGTTGAAGCCGGCGTCCTCTAATACGTGCAGGGCGGTGCTTTTTCCGGCACCTGAGCGACCACTGATGACAACCAAGCGCATGCTAAATTCCTTACTGCCCAGTGCAGTGGCTCTGTGATTAAGTTTGGTTAGGGCGTGCTGGTGAGATCTAGGGCCAGCGCGGCATAAAACAGTTGTTCGGGGTTTTGGGCCAGTCGCAGTTGTTCGAGATAGCTGGGTTGGTTGAAGCGCTCAGCCAGCGAAGCCAGTGTTTGTAGGTGTTCGTCGTGGGCTTCTTCTGGGACGATCAGGGCAAATAGCAGGTCAACAGGTTGGTTGTCGATGGCTTCGTAATCGATGGGCTCCTTGAGCTGCAGCAGTGCGCCTATAACACCAGTACAGTTGGGGATTCTACAGTGGGGTATGGCGACGCCTTCCCCTAGCCCTGTGCTTCCTAGTTTCTCTCTGCCTATAAGGTTAACAAAGATTTCGTCGGCTTTGAGGGTGGGTTGGTCCTCGGCAATTAAGCTGGCGAGGAGTTCCAGTGCGCGTTTTTTGCTTATGCCCTCTACGCCGCAGGCAATGCGGCGCAGAGACAGAAGTGATTGTACTTGCATAGACTACCGGTGGTTGCGAATCTTTTCTTTGTATTTAATGAGCTGGCGATCGAGCTTGTCGGTCAGCAGGTCAATGGCTGCGTAAAGGTTCTCGGATTCGCTGTCGGCGAAGAAGTCTTTGCCGCTGACGTGAATCGAGGCTTCCGCTTTTTGCCGTAGTTTATCAACAGATAGTATGACGTTGGTACTGGTAATTCTATCGTGATGCTTTTCTAGGCGGTCAAGCTTACTGTTGATGTAGCTTTTTATGGCTGGGGTAAGATCAACATGATGACCGCTGAGATTGATTTGCATGTGCTGCTCCTCTGTGTCGCGATAAATTACCGGCGCAAGCCGGCGGTTGTTGTAAACCTTCTCTGGCAAGCTTTTTTTCTTGCCAGTTGTCATATGCGTCCTTAGTTATACCAAGCGTTTTCTCTCATTCGAGGCGGGTATAGCGAGTGATTCTCGATACTTGGCGATGGTGCGCCGGGCGACCTTAATGCCTTGCTCGGCAAGCAGTGTGGTTATTTTACTGTCGCTTAAAGGCTTTTTGGGGTTCTCTGCGGCCACGAGCTTTTTGATTAGGGCGCGAATCGCGGTTGATGAGCACTCTCCGCCTGAGTCGGTGCTGACATGGCTGGAGAAGAAGTACTTGAGCTCAAATATACCCTGTGGGGTGTGCATGTATTTCTGTGTCGTAACCCGAGAGATGGTTGACTCGTGCATGCCGACGACCTCTGCTACGTCGTGCAGAACGAGCGGACGCATGGCTTCGGCGCCATACTCGAGGAAGCCGCGTTGTTTTTCGACGATACAGGTGGAAACTTTGAGTAGCGTCTCGTTACGGCTTTGTAGGCTTTTCAAGAACCAGCGCGCTTCCTGTAGATTATCGCGCAGGAAGGCGTTGTCGTTACTGGAGTCGGCGCGCTTAACCAAGGATGCATAACCGGAGTTGATGCGCAGCTTGGGGGCAATGTCTGGGTTTAAATTCACTGACCAGTGGTCGTCCTTTTTGGTTACGAATACATCAGGCACAACATATTCGGTTTCATTGCTTTCTAGTTGGTCGCCAGGCCGTGGATTGAGTGTCTGTATCAGTTCAATCACTTGCTTTAACTCGGGTTCTTTGAGTTTGCAGCGGCGCATTATTTGTTTGTAATCACGGCTGCCAAGCAGGGCTAGGTAATCCTTTACTACCAGTTTAGCAGCCGCTACAAAGCTTGCATCGTTTGGCAATTGGTTAAGTTGAATGAGCAGGCATTCACTAAGGTCCTGGCCTGCGACGCCAGGCGGGTCAAACTGTTGTACGCGGTGCAATACAGCGATCACTTCATCGAGCTCCAGCTCTTCAAGATCACCCTCTAGTCCCTGATGAATCTCTTCTGCATTTAAGCTGAGCATTCCAGATGGCTCGACGGCATCAATGATGGTGAGGGCGATTACGCCATCCCGCTCCGATAATGGGGTGAGGTTAAGCTGCCACATGAGGTGCTCTTGTAGCGTTTCTCCCCCCTGGCGGCGAGATTCAAAATCATTGTCATCAGTCTCGGGGGCAGCCAGTCCGGTACCTGAGCTGGTGGGCTGGTAGACATCGTCCCAGCTGGTGTCAACCGGTAGCTCATTGGGGATTGATTCATTCCAGTTGTCATCAGCGGCTAGGTTGTCCGCACTGCTTGCCAGCTCGTCCGCGGTCTCTGAATTCGCGTTGTCGGTTTCTGCTGGTGCCTCTGCCTGTGTGTTGCTGTCCGCTTTTTCGTCCTGAGCGCGTTTGTCGGCATCGAGAGACTCGTCGTTGACTTCCAGCATGGGATTGGAGTCGAGGGCTTCCTGTATTTCTTGCTGCAGGTCGAGGGTGGAGAGTTGCAATAGGCGGATGGCCTGCTGCAGTTGCGGGGTCATGGTCAGCTGCTGACCGATTTTAAGTTGAAGCGATTGTTTCATGGCAGACCAAACTGGTGTCTCAAAAAGAGAGAGGGTGGCTCTGAGGTCTTCTGCCGAAGGGCTTGGTTGTGAGTGCCTTGGGTGCAGTGCCTGAGCTAAAGTGTAGTCAGGTTAACCGAGCCAAGCAATCGTGACAAGCAAGAAATGTGCCTGTTTAGGGTGTTATCTTTGGTTTGTCAAGGGCGGGGCTGCCGGAGCAGCTACCTTAACTATAGGCTGAATTGATGGCCGAGGTAAACCTCGCGTACTTTGGTGTTGCTGAGCACGGTTTCGGCGGAGCCCTCGGCGATGATATGGCCCTCGCTGACGATGTAGGCTTTCTCGCAGATGTCGAGGGTCTCGCGGACATTGTGGTCGGTGATGAGCACACCAATACCGCGGTCTTTGAGGTGCTGAATTATCTGTTTGATGTCGTTAACAGAGATGGGGTCAACGCCGGCAAAGGGTTCATCAAGTAAAATAAACTCTGGGTCGGTGGCGAGTGCGCGGGCGATTTCGACGCGTCTACGCTCCCCGCCAGACAGGGCCATGCCTAGGCTGTCTTTTATGTGTGTTATATGGAATTCCTGTAGCAGCTCGTTGAGCTTGGCGAGGCGTTGCTTGCGATTGAGTTCTGGGCGAGTTTCGAGTATGGCGAGTATGTTGTCGCTGACGCTGAGCTTTCGAAATACGGAGGCTTCCTGGGGGAGGTAGCCAATACCTGCACGGGCGCGGCCGTGCATAGGTAGATGGGTGAGGTCCTGGTGGCTGATCAGTACCTTGCCTTTGTCTGCGTTCACGAGTCCAGCGATCATGTAAAAACAAGTCGTCTTGCCCGCGCCGTTAGGGCCCAATAAGCCAACAATCTGACCGCTGCTGACGGAGATGGAAACGTCTATGACAACGGGGCGTCCTTTGTAGCTTTTGGCGAGGTGTTGTGCGCTGAGTGTGGGCATGTGTGGTTGTCGTCAGGGGTCGTGTGGGTTTATGTTTGAATTAGCGTTCCGGCTTTGCCGGAATGATAATGTGGATGCGCTCGCTGTCTGTTTTCTCGTTGCCCTTGGCGGCTTTTACGACGGACTGTTTGATGTCGTAGTTGATGTGCTTGCCGGTCATGATGGTGCCGTTTTGGTTGAGTGAGGCGTTGTCAATCAGGGTGAGGGTTTCTTGCTCCACGAGGTAGACGATGCGCTCGCCGGTGGCGGTGACCAGCTGAGATTCTGGGGTCGGTTGTTGTTGGTATTGCGCGGGTTTGCCAGTGGCGATAATCTTAGACACTTTGTTGTCGAGGCTGCGGATGATGACCTTATCGGCGAGAATTTGCAGTGTGCCCTGATCCATCCGCACTGAGCCGCTGTAGGTGGTGAGGCCTTGGTTCTGGTTGCTGTGCGCGCTGTCAGATTGAATGTGAATCGGCTGTGTCCGGTCGCTGGGTAGGGCGTTTGTGGCGATGCTCCATAGGCTGACGCCAATGAGTGCGACACTGCAGAGCAGGGTTTTAATTGAGTTCATGTGTGCCTCGAACGTTGGAAAGCAGTTCAATTTTATCTTGTTGTAAGTAGGCGCGCATGCCGGTGGCGCGGGTTGTGCTGCCTGTTGTGGTGAGCATAACAGCTTTGTCAGTCTCGACGTATTGGCGCTCTGGTATTACGACCAGTCGTTCACTCACGAGTTCCGATTTTTGCTGGTGCTCGTTAATTTTCCACACTTTGGCATTGCCCCAGAGGGTGATGGTCTCGCCGTTATTGGTGATCTGCCCGTGCTCCGAGGTGATGTGCCAGGCTGGTGTGTTTGGGGCTTGGAAGAGGCGTACGCTAGGGGCGCTTAGGTCGGTATAGTCGCCTTTACTGGTTTTTTTAGTGTTTGTGCGAAAGTGTTGCGTGGTGGCGGCTTCAACGGTGTAGTGCAGTGTGCCTTGGGCGTTAAAGCTGCTTGTTTTCCCTTGCTTGAGGGTGTTGCTTGGGCTGCG
>Ga0209395_1007625_pt1 | contig 11312 bp, 8 predicted proteins | sample GOMGulsemesocosm_3_FD_184635 | JGI IMG/M metagenome (GOLD analysis project Ga0209395, IMG submission 184635) | Methane-oxidizing microbial communities from mesocosms in the Gulf of Mexico - GOM9D Gulf of Mexico (SPAdes) (version 2) | ecosystem: Environmental > Aquatic > Marine > Cold seeps... | reverse complement strand
CTCTGGTGGTTTTTTCATAGCTGAGAAGCTGGCCGCAATTCCAACTCCTAGCACTAAAATTCCGACTGGGAATAATATTTGTTTTTTAGTAGCCACAGTGCATTCCTTAGTAACTCATATTGATGACAGTGATATGATAATCAATATATTGTTTACATAGTACGTGAAGATGTAACACGGTATGTCATAAGTATAACGGCTATTAGGGAATTGGAAGTTATAAAAAACATATTACGTTGATTTTTAAGGGAATTTATTTTCATGACTTTAAGTTTTGACTGACATTTAATTTTACAATTGAAGTGAAATTAATTTATAAAAAGTAAAATTAGTTAACTTATTGGTTTGATTGGTAAAGCCACAAGAGAGGCCTTACCTAAAGTAGGATATATTTATAGCACTTCTTTAGCTTGAGGCGGGAAGTTACTTAAAATGTTGATTACAGTTTCATTAATGACTTGTGTTCTTTTTTCTGGCTTTTGATTTTTCTTCAATCGACCTTCTTTAGCACCACGCCAAATAAGTTGGTTTGAGCTTTGGTCAACGATATCAATAATTAACGTACCAACTTCATATTCACGTACTTTATTATCAGTATGAATACTTGTGCCCCATGGTTTACGCCAGTGATTCCAAGTCGCACTGTAATGATTAGAGAATGTATCTATATCAATTTTTTTATCAACTGAAGCATGATAATTGATTAAAACATCTGCTTTATCAATAGCAACCATAGAAAGTCCTTTTTGAGTTAAGTCAGAATTAACTGCTTCTCTAACACGCTTTTCCATAATAGGATTGATTTGATAATTTTTTACATCTTTAGTGAGGCTGGCATCTTTAACCCAAGCAAAGGTTTTGAAATTGCTAAAATTAGCAGACTGGTCATAATCCCAATCAGGGGTGTGTGAACATGCAGCCAAAAGTAATACTGTGGTCGCTATTAATAGGTTTCTCATCATTGTTACTCCTAAAATCTAATCTGCCAAGAACATATCATAAAAAATGAAAAATGTGTTTGTTTTACTCTAGTTAACTCAAATGAACCTAAGATGAACTTTTTATAGAAAACTTCGGTTATAATGCCACTATAAAGATTTAGCGCGAGCAATGACTATCTACCAGTTAAGACCTTATCAAAGTGAAGCTGTTCAAAATACCGTATCACATTTTAAAAAATCAGACGATGCCGCTGTTATTGTATTACCAACAGGGGCTGGTAAAAGCTTAGTAATTGCAGAATTAGCACGCATAGCAAAACGAAAGATTTTGGTATTAGCTCACGTTAAAGAACTGGTAGAGCAAAATAGTGAAAAATATAAAAGTTATGGCTTAGAAGCGAGTATATTTTCTGCGGGGTTAAAGCAAAAGTCTTTGAATCATCAAGTGACATTTGCCAGTATTCAATCCATTGCTAAAAACTTAGATAAATTAGATGAAGCATATTCTTTAGTGATTATAGATGAGTGCCATCGCGTCAATTTAGAAACAACCTCACAATATGCACAAGTTATCAATCAGCTAATAACGCATAATAAATCATTAAAAGTATTAGGCCTAACAGCAACACCTTATCGCATGGGCATAGGCTGGATTTATCATGAACATTATCATGGTTTTGTAAGGGGGGGCGATGATGCGCCATTTAAAAAGTGCATATATGAATTACCGCTGAGATATATGATCAAAAATGACTTTTTAACACCGCCTAATATGATTGATGCGGCAATTAGTCATTATGATTTCTCATCTATACCGACAGATAGCTTTGGTCGATTTGATAATCAAGAAATGAGCTTATTACTAAAAGATTCACAAAGAGTGACTAAAGCCATCGTTGATCAAATAGTAGAGCTTGCTCAAAATCGCTTAGGAGTGATGATTTTTGCCTCTACGATTGAGCATGCAAAAGAAATTTTAACTTATTTACCTCAAGGTGACAGTGAAAATAACCGAGCGGCCTTGGTGATTGGAGATACTGAACTATCTCAAAGAGATCGCATTATTACTGAGTTTAAACAACAGAAAATCAAGTTTTTAGTGAATGTATCAGTATTAACAACAGGCTTTGATGCACCGCATGTCGACTTTATTGCTATATTACGTCCCACTGAATCGGTGAGTTTATATCAGCAAATTGTGGGCAGAGGATTACGTTTAAGTGATAATAAAAAAGACTGTTTAGTGATAGATTATGCAGGCAATGGTTATGATATTTTTTATCCAGAAGTCGGCTCTAAAAAGCCTGAGAGCGATAGTGAGCCAGTACAGGTTTTATGTCCTGGATGTGGCTTTGCAAACATGTTTTGGGGAAAAACAGATAATGAAGGCAAAGTGATAGAGCACTTTGGTCGGCGTTGCCAAGGTATGTTAGAAAACGATGAAACATCGCAGCAATGTGATTTTAGATTTAGGTTCAAACAATGTGATAGTTGTGGTGCTGAAAATGATATTGCAGCACGCAAGTGTCATGAATGCGGCTGCGCAATTGTAGATCCTGATGATAAACTCAAAGCGGCACTTAATTTAAAAGATGCACTTGTTTTAAGGTGTTCCGGTATGCAGTTTGAGGCAATAAGTGAATTTAAAATCAAAATAACTTATTTTGATGAGGATGGTGCCAGCTGTGATGAAGTTTATAATTTTGAAAACTCAGGCTCGACTTATTATTTTAATCAAGCATTTGGTAAACGCTTATTAGCCGGGCAAGAACCCACTTATTTTAAGTCATTATCACAAGCGATGGATAAAAGTGATTATTTTACTGCTCCTGACTTTGTAATAGCCAGAAAAATGAATAAAAAAAATCGAGGTGCTTGGAGAATTGTAGAAAAGCTATTTGATTATGAAGGTAATTATAGAAAGGCAAATCAGATGTAATTTATGTTCGCCTACAATAAAAGTAGGCGATAATTTATTTTAGCAAAAACGATTAGCTAAAAGTTATTCTTCAGCCATTATTCCCCAGCCATCGCCATAGCCGTTTAGTGGATTAGCAAAGCTTTCAAAGTACTGTTCCATTTGACATAATAAAGTATGATCAGGCACCATTTGTATAGAAGTAATCACTTCCCAAACACCCGTTTCAGAACACTTTTGTAATTGCGTTTTTGGTGCTAAATCGTCTTTGGCAATTTGAATCTCAAATTTTTCCGCATCTGGCTTTTGCTCAAACAAGATAAAAAAATCAATAACGTGAAGTTGGCTAAGATCTATGCCTGCTTTTGCCATATCAGCGAGTAACTCACCGTTCTCATCGTTTGGAAATTGTACTTGATTGCTCATTATTTGACTGCTCTTTGTTTCAATTGCGTATATTGTCTTAGAAAATGAGAAAAATAGAAAGCAGCAGATTTAAATATGTTATATTTGCCTCTAAATTATGCGTGAAAGGTAGTTCTTTTATATGAACTTTCATAACAATAAAAAGAACATAAATGGTTTTACTTTAGTTGAACTTATAATGGTGATCATCATTTTAGGTACTATCGCGATATCAGCAGCAACAAGATTTTTAAATGTACAAAGTGATGCCAATAATTCAAAAATTAAAGCTGTATCAGCTGCTATGAAGTCAACATCAGATTTGGTTTATGCCAAGGCAATTATAAATAATGTCGATACGGGGAATATGGGTTTTAATGGAACAAATATTTCGGTGGTTAACGGTTATATAGGTGCCCATTGGAATAAGTCTTGGCGCTATGCTTTAGATATAGGTAAAGAAATTACATATACATCAAAAAGTGATAGCTGTAATAAACATGAACTTTGTGGAGTGGGTCATCAAACGAAGATCCCCAATTTACCTTTTAAAGTGGTGTCACCTGGTAGAGTTGCTGTTATTTGGATAAAAGGACAAAAATTGGCTGATAGGTGTTACGCTTTTTATTACAATCCCAACGATGTAAATAAAACCTCGCCTGAAATTGGAACGGTCACTTCTGGCTGTTAATTAATTTAGATAAATTGAATTTTAAAGGAATTAAATTGTTGCGTTATTTTTCATATCTTTGCTTACTATTATTAAGTACATTTTCACATGCAAAAGACAATAAAATTGCAGATTTTGAAGTATCAGGGATCAAAGGCCAGTTACTTGATAATGTGAGTTTTTATTTAGAAAAAGTAAAAAATGAATCCGCAACTAAACAATTAAAACGTCACAGCTTAGATCAAATTAAAAATAGTTTAAAAGCGCTTGGTTATTATGAACCAGAAATCAAACTCTCATTTAAACAAGAGGGCGATCTTGCAGATAAATTAGTCATAATGAAGGTTGAAATTGATCAAGGTACAGAAATTAGAATCTCTGAGTTAAATTATCATCTTCAAGGTGAGGGTGAAAGCGATAAATCCTTAACTCAGATTATTAAAAAGCTGCCTTTAGTTCAAGGGGAAGTCATAAACCATGCCCTTTATGAAAAATCCAAATCTATGATTGAAAGCCAGTTACTTGAATTGGGGTATTTTGATGCACAATGGCAAACAAATGAATTGGGTATTTCCTTAAAAGACCACAGTGCCATAGTGACCTTTGATGTTAAAACAGGTGTACGATATACCTATGGTCCAATCGTTATTTCATCGCAAACACCTGCGGTAAAATATATTCGTTCATTAGCACCCTTTAAAACAGGTGAGGCTTACCAAGCTAACATTGTTTCACAATATAACTTAGATATTGCCAGCACCCCATATTTTAAAAGTGTGCGGGTATATGCCGATATTGAGCATAGAGAAAATAAACAAATACCCATCAAAGTTGATGTATTGCATAAACCTACAAATAGCTATGAAATCGGTGGCGGTTTTTCTACTGATTTAGGCGCTAAAGCAAGAATTAAATGGAGTAAACCTTGGGTTGGCACTGATGGCCATTATTTTGATACAGATGCAGTAGTCACCGAATTAGAAAAAGAATTTGAATTTGCATATACAGTACCCGTTGATGATCCTGTAAATGATGTATGGCGTTATGCTTTTGGTTATAAAAGTGAAAATAATACAGATACACAAAAATATAGTCGTAAATTAACCACGCAATTACAAAGACAATGGCTAACAGAGTCTGATTGGATCCGAACGGCTTTCATAAAACATGAAAGAGAAGATTATGAAATAGCCAATGAAAAAGATACAACAGAAATGCTTTTACCTGGGATCAGCTTTGCTAAAAAGAAAAGCAAGGGCGGTACAACACCTTTTTGGGGTAATCAATGGCTATTTTCTGCTGAGGTTGGTTTAGACAATGCCTTATCAAGTACCGATTTATTAAAGCTTCAATTTCAAACGGCAGTGCTACGCAGTTATCAAAATAATCACCTGTTTTTTACTAAAGCAACCTTAGGTGCAATATTAGTTGAAGATATCACTGATGTACCTGCTTCAATGCGATTTTTTGCCGGTGGTGATCAAAGTATTAGAGGATTTAGGTATGAGTCTATTTCTCCTGAAGAAAATGGCGTTTTGGTAGGAGGTAAATACTTAGCGACAGGTACATTAGAATATAACTATCAGTTTGCACCATCATGGAGGGCTGCCTTATTTGTTGATGGCGGTACGTCAACAAATGATTTTTCTGAAGATATCAATGTGGGAGCGGGGATCGGCATTCGTTGGTTAACACCTGTTGGCCCAATTCGAATTGATCATGCTTGGGCGATTACAGATAACAACAATACGCGGTTAAGTGTGACAATAGGGCCGGAAATATGAGCACTAAATTACCAAAAAATATGAATAATCAAAAAACTAAAAAGCCTGTATTAAAAAGACTTAAGCGATATATAGCATATACATTATTAATATTATCAACTTTAATATTTTGCATATTATTTACCAGTCCAGGTAATAAATTGATTGCATTTAGTGCAAATAAGTTAATCTCTGGTTTATCAATAAAATTAGCTGATGGTCGTTTCTTATACCAAGACCCGTTTTCAGTGACATATGATAATAGCTCGGTAAATGCGAATATTGAAAATATCACGATAGGCTTAAATATCTGGCAGTGTGCCTATGGTTATATTCAAAATGAAAATACAGTGTGTTTAGACGCTTTAGCGATACAAACTGCCAAGGTTGATTTATCTGTTGGCGAACTTAATATTGATAAGCTCTCATTACGTGTTGGATTAGATAAGGGGACTAGACTGCCCATTCTAAACATTAATCAGTTTTTGATAGATAAGGTTAAATTTAAACAAAAATCGATAGCAAAAGTCAAAAATGAAAAGCAAGACTTGGTTTTTAAGCCTATAGATGATGTGTTATTTAAAACGCCTTTAGATTTCATTTTAACTGAGTTGAAATTAAACCACTTTGAGATGACACAAGCTACATCTGTTCATATCATTAAAAATATAGATGTTAAGGCTAACTTTTTTCAAAGCCAACTCAATTTAAAGCACCTAGCTTTGTCTTACAATGATATCCAACTTTCATCAAAAGCAAGCGTTGACCTAATTGCTAATAACCCTTTAGATTTGAATTTAAATATAAATCAAATTAAAAATCAGCATATAAAACACAGCCTTAACTTAAATGTGAAAGGAGACTTAGCAAAACTGAATATTGATTTAAAAACTAACGGCCAATTTCCATCATCCACTAAAGGTACTTTAAATTTAAAAAAACAAAATTATCCGTTTAATATTAAAACAGATATTCAAAATTGGCAGCAATCACACAATGATAAAACGTTTAAATTAAATCATTTAAACCTTGCAGCTAAAGGCTCACTTAAAGCTTATGAAATAAACCTTAATAGTCAGCAGGGTATTAATGCTTACCCTTTAATTGATCTTAATTTACTTGCAAAGGGTGACTTAACGCAATTTACATTAGATAAATTATTATTAAATACATCAAAAAGTGAAGTGGTACTTAAAGGTGATGTGACATTTAACAATGAATTAACTGTTAATCTGAGCGGAGAGTTAACTAAACTGAATTTACAGGATTTTGCTGCCAATATAAATAGTGAGCTTACTGGGGGTTTTGATCTGCACTTTAAGCAAATTAAAGACGATTGGCTATTGTCGGTTAAGAATCTTGATTTAGGCGGTGCATTCTTTTTATCCCAAGATCAAGCCGTGCCTTTTAGCCTTAATACGCAATTTATTTTGGATAATAAGTTAAATGCTAAGGTTAATAATATCAGCGTAGAAAGCGGTATTAATAAGATTAATCTCGCTGGTGAAATTAATAAAAACTGGGATCTAAAAGGTCAATTAGATATTAGCCAAGCAAATGATTTTTTAACTGACTTATCAGGAAAAGGTTCAGGTAATTTAGCGATTACAGGAGAGCGAAATAAACCTGAAATTAACTGGGAATTTGATTTTAATGATTTAAGTTATCAGCAAATGAAGTTACAACAAGCTAAAACCAAAGGGTTTATATCTGTAGCAGATAATTTTAATACGCAAATTAATTTATTAATCAATAATGGTGAGTTTGAAGGAAAAAAATTACAAACACTTGATTTAAATATTAAGGGTGACAAATCAAGTCATCATGCAGCCTTTAAATTAAATTCTGACTGGGTTAAAAGTGCCTTTGAAATAAATGGCGGTGTTAATAATCAAAATATGTGGCATTCAAAAATTTCACATTTATATATCACGGATAATGTTCAAGTATTAAGACCTAAATCGGATATTGATTTAGAGCTAGATATAAATCAACAATACTTAAAAATAAAGCAACATTGCTGGCAGTCTAATGAATCACACTTATGTATCGAACAATTTAATGTAAGTGAACAGCAAGGGGATATAAAAATTGATTTACAGGAGTTTAATTTAGCAAGCATAGTGCATTTTTTACCCGCTAATTTAACTGCCAATGGTTCATTTAATGGTGGTGTAAATGTCAATTGGCAACAAGCCAAATTAGACAAGTTTGAAATGAATTTAGGCTCAAAACTAGTCGAACTCTCGCTGCAACAAGAAGAAAAACACTTTGTTTTACCAATAAAAGAAATAAAGCTAGATGCGCAGTCCACATCAGAAGAAGCATATTTAAATGGTTTTTTAAATTCTGATTTATTTGGTTCTGTTGCAAGTGAAATGCGTATTACAGATATATCAACAACTAGAAATTTAGAGGGCATAATAAAACTAAATGGCTTTAAATTAGATAAATTTAAACCTTTTATTCAAAAAGTAGATACTTTAGCGGGTGATGTATTTGCGGATATTAATATCTCGGGTCCTTTGTTAAAACCATTTTTATCAGGAGAGCTCAGCGCAAAAAACATTGATATTTCTGGCAGTAATATTCCCGTTGCCATAAAAGGCAGTCATTTAAATATTGGTTTTAAAGAGCAAAAGCTAATACTAGATGCTGATATCTATGATGATAATCAAGGGAATGCAAAACTCAAAGGTGAATTAGATTGGCAAGGCACACGCCTTGGCGGTAAATTAAATGTAAAAGGGCAAGATTTTAATTTAAAACTGGAGCAAGGTGTTAAAGTAAGATTAAATCCTGATTTACAAGTTGTAGTGGCAAATAATGAATTAGATATTAAAGGTAGGGTTGAAATTCCTTATGGTCGAATTGCGATTGAATCGTTACCTGAAGGTGCGGTAAAAGTCAGTGACGATGAAGTGATTTTTGAGCATGAAAAACAAGTGAAAGACCCCGGTTTTTTCTATGCATTGGATTTATCTTTAATTATAAAAGATGATGTTAAGATCGATTCATTTGGTTTAATCTCAGAGCTTGAAGGTGACTTATCCCTTAAAAAAGGCTATCACAGCCCTTTATTGACAACCGGCGATATTAATTTAATTAATGGTGTATATCAGTCATTTGGACAAGACTTGCAAATTCAAACGGGCCAAGTAGGATTTAGTGGAGCGATTGATAAGCCTTATTTAAATATTAAAGCTATTAGAAACCCAGAAAAAACAGCTGATGATGTGATTGCTGGTATTACACTGACTGGCAATGTAGATAAACCTAAATTATCCATTTTCTCTGAACCTGTTAAAGATCAAGCTGAGGCACTATCATATTTATTAAATGGTCAACCTTTAGGTGAAGGCGAAAGTAGCTCTAATAGTGCCATGCTAACTCAACTATTACTTTCTCAAGGTCTTTCTCGAGGGGAAGGGCTTGTAAGCAAAATAGGCTCTCGATTGGGCGTTGAAGATGTTGCTTTAGGCTCTAGCGGTTCAGGTGATGATACCAAAGTCGAAATTTCAGGTTATTTATTACCTGGAGTACAGGTGAAATATAGTGTTGGTGTATTTGAGCCACTCACGGAAATTGTTATTCGTTATCAACTATTGCCTCAATTGTATATAGAAGCTATAAATGGTGTGAATGATTCTTTAGATATACTTTATAAGTTTGATTGGGATTAAAACTATATTTCAAATCTAAGCGAGGTTTTGATGAATATGAAAATAGCCTTTATTCTGTTTTTATTCATGGGATTTAATTCCTTTGCAAAAAATGATGTACTGAATATACGTTACCATGCACCCGCAAATGATTATATCGCCGAGTTGTTTGTACTTGCACTTGAAAAATCAGGCGTTGAATTTAATTGTATACCTGTAGAAAACTTACCAAGCCAAAAACGCACTATATTGCTTTTAGGAAAAGAAAAAGTACTCGATTTGGCTTGGACAGTAACTAATGTTAAAAGAGAAGAGCAAGCCTTAGCAGTTAAAATTCCCTTAGACAAAGGTTTATTAGGATATCGAATTCCGCTGATCCATAAAGATAATTTAGACTTATTTAAAGGTAAACGACATACAACAGATATAAAAAAAATCCGATTCGGTCTTCAATTCGATTGGCCCGATTTAGATATTTTTGATCAAAATAAGTTGTCTACACTAAGTTTTTCTAGTCATGAACAATCACTTAATTTATTAAAGTCAAAACGGATTGATGCCATTCCTGATGGCGTATTAGAGGTAGGATCTTATAAGCTCCCACCTGAATTGGATTATGATAAACATGTTGTTTTATATTATCCTTCTGCAGTTTATTTTTTTGTAGCAAAAGGTAACCAAATTCTTCATGATGCTCTTGAACAAGGTCTTCACTTGGCACTAGAAGATGGTAGTTGGCAAAAGTTATTCGACAAATATTTTACTCAAGTAATTGCTGAAGTTAATTTAAATAGCAGAGTATTGATTCGATTAGATAATCCCACACTGCCAAGAACAGCGCCAATAGATATGCCAAAATATTGGTTTAATAAAAATAATAAGGTTTCAAATGAATAAGATTAAAAGCTTAATTGCTTGTAGTATTTTGGTCGCAACTTGTGCATCCGCGAGTAATCAAGTTATTGAAAAAGTAGCTTCCCCTGCCGATATCATAAAAAATGCACCTACAGCAGATTGGCGCAAATTAGACCCTGAAAATACGTTATATCTTGAGCTAGAAGAGGGTACAGTTGTTATTGAGCTCAATCCTGAATTAGCACCTGGACATGTGAAAAATATAAAACAATTAGCCAGAGAAGGGTTTTATAAAGACTTAAATGTTTATCGTTTTGTCGAAGGGTTTGTAGCACAAGGTGGTGACGCGAAAGAAGCTAGAAAACCAAAAGTTGGTAAATCGGCAATTAAAGCGGAGTTTTATAAAGCAACACAATCAGCGCAGGTAATTACTTTAGTTGATGAAAAAGATGGTTACGCAAGTCGTACAGGTTTTTTAAACGGTTTTGCTGTTGCGCAAAATGATAATGCAACTCAAACATGGCAAACACATTGTCCAGGTACCTTTGCGATGGCCAGAGGTAACTCAGCAGATAGTGGCGGTACTGAGTTTTACGTGGCTTTAGGAGCAATAAGATATTTAGATCATAATATTACTTCTTTTGGTCGTGTGATCACGGGTATGGAACATATTCAACGCCTTGAACGTCAACCAAAAGATGATAGCGATTTAGCATTTAAAAATTATAATGTGATCAAAGATGTAAAAGTAGCAGCTGATTATTTAAAAGAAAGACCATTAGTGATTGATATAATGAAAACAGAGTCTGCATCTTTTAAAACATTGATCAAAGCCAGAAGAAACCGTCCCGAGGATTGGTTTTTAGCGACTCCTGATTATACTGATATATGCGCTGTATCAGTACCTATGCGTCAAGGTTAGTCGGATTTTTTTCTATGAAAAATTTAAGGTAATTAAGTTTGTGGGGAATTAAAGATTCCCCACATTTTTATTGCCAATATACTTTAACTAAATCACTGCGTGCCAACAGAAACTGAGTTATCAGTAACTTATTACCATCTGGATGTAATTCGAATTCGAAATTCCAAGAGTTTTTA
>Ga0209395_1007624_pt1 | contig 11313 bp, 7 predicted proteins | sample GOMGulsemesocosm_3_FD_184635 | JGI IMG/M metagenome (GOLD analysis project Ga0209395, IMG submission 184635) | Methane-oxidizing microbial communities from mesocosms in the Gulf of Mexico - GOM9D Gulf of Mexico (SPAdes) (version 2) | ecosystem: Environmental > Aquatic > Marine > Cold seeps... | reverse complement strand
AAACTATTGTCCGTTGTAAATAGTTCTAATTAAGCGTACAATAATTAAAAAATAAATGAAAACTATCAAGATTTTGTTTTCATTTTATACTGTTTGAATTAATCTAAAGCACTATTCTTGATGATAGTGCTTTTTGTTCAAGCCCGTTGTAGATTTTGAGGTTAACTATAAATTTGAATAAGTTTTTCAGGTGAAAAGCACTTGATTTGACATTCAAATGCATGAAATGAATCAAAATGTACATCCATTTTAATAATATATTAACATATTAAAGTAGGGGAAAAGGTGCTTTAAAGCCACCTTTACTATAGCGTATGTAACTTAATTTTAAGAAATAATGAAAAATAATATGATTAGAAAAGCAACTGTATTTATTTTATCCTTTGGTCTATTTGGGGTAATAAATGCACAAACTGTAAATTTAAATCAACCCATTGCGGAGGATGCTTCTATTGTAAAAGGAACTCTTGAAAATGGAATGACCTATTATTTACATAGTACCGATGTAACAAAAAATGTTGCCAGTTATTATATTATTCAAAATGTAGGGTCCGTTCTGGAAAACGATGACCAGCAAGGCTTGGCTCATTTTTTAGAGCACATGGCATTTAATGGAACTGAAAACTTTAAAGGAAAAGGAATTTTAGATACTTTTCAAAAGCACGGGTTGGTTTTTGGAAGAGATATTAATGCATATACTGGGTTTGATGAGACGGTGTATAATATTGACAATATTCCAACAACTCCTGAACTAATTGATACAGGATTACAAGTACTTCATGATTGGTCAAATTACTTGATGCTAACGGAAGAAGAAATTGATGCTGAAAGAGGGGTTATTAAAGAAGAGTGGAGAACACGTCAAAATGGTCAAATGCGTATTTTGCAACAAACTATTGGGACTATGTTTAACAACTCAAAATATTCAAGTCGCCTACCAATTGGATTGATGGATATTGTTGAGAAATTCGAGTACAAAGCTCTGAGAGATTTTTACCACGATTGGTACAGAACCGATTTACAGGCTATTGCCATAGTTGGGGATTTTGACATCGATGAAATGGAGCAAAAAATAAAAAACAAATTTTCATCCATTCCGTCAGTTGATAACCCATTAGAAAGATATAATGTTACTATAGCTGATAATGAGGGGATGACCTATCAAATAGCGAAGGATAAGGAGGTTTCAACTTCTAGACTTTCATTTAATATTCGTCATAAAAAATCATTAGAAAATGAAACCGTCGCAACTTTAAAAAAATCATTACTTAATAGTATGGTGACAAATATGTTATCCAACCGATTAAGTGAAATTGCTCAAACACCAGAAGCGTCTTTTTTAGGAGCAGGTATTAGCTATAGTAAATTATCTAGAACTTCAAATTCTTTTGGGGTTTCTATAAGTCCTAAACCAAATCAACAAGAAAAGGCATTTAAAGATGTTATTACAGAAGTAAACAGAGTACTAAAATTTGGGTTTACTAAAGCTGAAATAAACAGAACCAAAGTGATGTTTGAAAATTTCTACACCAACCAGATTGAGAGAATTGAAGATAGATCTCATAAAAGTATTATTGAAACCATAAAAAGTAATTATTTAGAAAATGTTACGATGGCTGATATAGTAAAGGAATTTGAACTGGTAAAAGCAATTTTTAAAAACTTAAAAGACCCTGAAATTCACGAGCGATTAAAACAATTGTATACCAAAAATAACAGAGTTCTTATAGTTACTGGAGTTGATGGTCGTGAAAATTTAAGTGAAGAAAAGGCTGTTAGTATAATTAGTGAAGTTGAGCAAAGCAGTAACCTGACTGCTTACACTGATGATTTTGAAGGTAAGAGTTTAATGGCGGGTGTAACTATTGAAAAAGGTAGTATTGTAGCAACTGATTTTAACAAAAATATTGAAGCAACAACTTTTAGCTTAAGCAATGGAATAAAAGTACATTATAAGTTTTCTGATAAAAACAAGAATAGTGTGCGGCTTAATGCAATAAGTAAGGGAGGATCATCATTAATAAGTGATAAAAATTTACCTTCCAATAGTTTATTAGGTAACTTAGTTAATATGTCGGGTATTGGGGAATATTCAGCGGTTGATCTGAAAAAGGTATTGACTGGTAAAACAGCTGGTGCTAAAGTAAGTATTGGTGGGTTGAGTGAAAATATCCATGGTTCCTCTGTTACAAAAGATGTAGAAACCATGTTGCAATTAGTGCATTTACGTTTTGTAAAACCAAGATTTGATGCTAAAAGTTTTGAGGTTTTACAAGGTGGAATTAAAAATTACCTGATTAGAAAAAGTAAAGATTTAAATTCAAAAGTTCAGGATAGTATCACCGTAATCCTCTATGGAAAAAACAATCCTAAAAAACGAATTTTTGATGAGCAATATGTAAATGAAGTGTCCTTTGATCAAATCAAAGAAGTGTATCTGGAAAGGTTTAAAAATGCCAATGATTTTGAGTTTTTTATAGTTGGAGACGTAAGTGCAGAAGTTTTAAAACCATTGTTAGAGAAATTTATAGCGAGTATTCCTACCACAAATTTAAAGGAAAACTGGAAAGACAATACGGTAAATTGGGTGAATAATGCTATTGATAAAGATGTGTTTTTGGAAATGGAAGACCCTAAAAGTAGCGTGTTTATCAATGTAAAAAACAAGATGGATTATAGTTTGAGAAATTATTATTTATCAAGAGCCTTAGGCGATATTTTACAATTGCGATATACGGAAACTTTGAGAGAGCAAGAAGGAGGTACTTATGGAGCGAGAGTTAGTACAAGTCTTAGTAAAAGACCATTTGGGAAAGCGGTATTGGGAGTTAATTTTGATTGTGACCCAGGTAAAGTAGAACAGTTAATTGCGATAGTTTATCAGGAAATAGATAAAATTAAACAAGGATATATTCTTCAGGAAGATGTAGATAAGACCTTGACAAATTACCTAAAGAAAAGAGAAGAATCGAAAAATTATAGCTCTTATGAAATGAGTTTATTACGAAATTATTATAGAGAAGGATATAATATGAATGATTCTAAGAATTTTGAAGATATTATAAATTCGATTAAAATAGCTGATATTCAAGAGTATATTCAGAAATTGCTTTTAAATTCTTCTTCGTATGAAATTGTAATTAAACCTAAAAAATAATTTTCATTTTTATAATTAAATATATTGATTTTCCAGCCCTTGCTTCATGTTTTTGAACTTGGGCTGGTTTTATTCATCCCTTTCTTATTTTATAAATAGGAAATCGTGAGGTTGCAAAGCTGGTTTTGGAGAATCAACTGCGAAGTATATTACGAACTCTAACGAAAATAGCATGTATGAGTATAAAATGAATGAAGAAAACAGAAATCCGATCGCGCGGATTTGAAATCCATGAACACCCTTATTCACAACTACTATGCATAAACAATACACAGACATCTATTACATTGCCTAATTCTTAATAATTTCTTTCCGATCGCGCGGATTTGAAATCCGTGAACACACTCATTCAAAACTACTACGCATAAACAACACACAGACATCTATTACATTGCCTAATTCTTACTCCGATCGCGCGGATTTGAAATCCGTGAACACCCTTATTCAAAACTACTATGCATAAACAACACACAGACATCTATTACATTGCCTAATTCTTAATAATTTCTGGTGTAATTACTTACTAGTGGGGGGAACGCGATACAATTTTTTTTATGAGCCTTTGTGAGTAATCGCGCAACAGCTGGGCTACTTATGCCAAGCGGTAGGAATAGCAATGTAACGAACACGTCGCTTTGTTACTATAATTCCTTTAATCCACCTTCCCAAAAGCCTACTTTTTTAACAAAATTTCTCGTCAATTTTTATTGATAATCTTAAAAAGTTGGTTTTTAACTAAAAAACATTCATTTTTGTCTAATCCCCAAATAAGAATAGCTATTTTTTAAGTGGTTTTATCACTTGTTCTTTCTGATGGAATACTATATAGTACTTCCAAAAGAATTTGCGTAATAGTTGTTGTATAAAAAAGCCCTTCAAATACCTAAATATAATGATACAAGAAAAGATTGTTATTTGCGAAGATCATCCCATATATTCCAAAGGAATAGAAGATTATTTGCAAGATTATTTTGAAGTTGCTGGTAATTTTAAAACGGGAATGGAGGCCGTTCATTTTATTGAAAGGAACAAGGTGGACCTGTTGTTATTAGATTTGAATTTACCAGATATCAACGGGATAGAAGTTATTGAGCTACTACAGGTAAAAAAAATAACCATAAAAATTGTCGTTATCAGTATGTATAACGATAAGATGCTAATCGAAAAATGTAAGAAGCTAAATGTGCATGCCTATTGTAGTAAACATGTGACCAATGCCGAATTGTTGGATATTTTAAAAAGCACAAAAGAAAGTGTTTTCCTTGTAGATAGTACGCTTAAAGGAAAAATGGCCACGAGTAAGCCTCCTGTTTCTTCAGAAAATTTTGAATCCAAAATTAGATTAACAGCTAGGGAAGCGGAGTTGGTGACTCTTTTTTCGAAAGGCTTTACCAATAAAGATATCGCAAGTCAACTTTGCGTAAGTATCTTTACAATTGATACACATAAAAAAAATATTTATAAGAAATTGAATATAAAATCGGTGGTAGAACTCGTTAATTTTTATCATGAAAATTTCTAAAAAAATAATTTTTCTATTGTTAGTTTTGGGGCTTTTTCAAATTGTAAAAGCGCAAAAAAAATTCGATCTTACCCCGAGTTTTACAAATATAAAGTTTGATGATTATATAAAAGTATATCATACATTGGATAGTATCCATCCAAATACTGTTTTAGACAGCACTATTGATTGGCAAAAAAACAAAGTGCTTTATGGATTTTCCAATGAATATTATTGGTTGAAATTTTCTATTAAAAACACGGGTACTGTTCCGCGGAACTTGTATTTTGAAATAGACAATTCCCATATTCGGTATATTGAGTTTTATAAATTAGAAGACAATGCACTATCTTTAAAATACCATTGTGGAAGGTATCTACCCTTTGATTCAAGACCCGTAGATAATGTAAAGTTTGTTTTTCCTATCAACTTAAAACCATCTGATTCGGGGGACTATTATGTAAAAATAGACAAGCGAACCACTTCGGTCAGTTTCCCAGCATTTTTATGGGATCAAAACGAGTTTAATAAAATAAATAATAGGAAAAACTTGTTGAACGGTATTTTATTTGGAGGGTTTTTACTAATTCTTTTATACAGCATATTGGTTTTTTTATACATAAAGAGAATCCTTTATTTATGGTACGGCATGTATATTTTTTCTATAGGCTTGTATTTATTTACGTCCATCGGATATTCTTTTCAATATATAAATCAAGATTCTGTAGCATTTAATACTGTTTTTAGAGTAATAACACTGGTGTTAACAGTTGTTTTTCATATTAAATTTATTCAGGAATTAATGAAAACCAAGCGCTATGTAAAAACATTGCATATTTGTATGAATGTATTTGCGTACGCATTATTACTCATTGTGATTGGGAAGTTTATTTTTCCTTCATTTTATAAAATTCATTCCTCCTTGTATATAAAATCACTGTATGTATTTATCCTATTCTCCATGATAAGTTACTTGCTTGCTGCAGTATTAACGTATAAAAAACAGCAGAAAATTGTAAAGTTGTACTTACTCTCTTTTGGTGTTTTAATTATTGGAGGGCTCTTTTTAATGGCCTTTGAATTTGGATGGTTTGTGAGTGTTAGAACTACGGTTTCTCCGTTGTTTATAGGTTCGTTGTTGGAAATAATAATTCTAAGTTTTGTGTTGATTGGCGAAATGCAATTGATAGATAAAGAGAAGAAAAAGTTAAGTATAAAAATAATAGAAAAACAGCAAGAAGTTGTTCAAGCCTATATGGATGGTGTTGAAAAAGAGAAATTGAGAATTTCTGGAGAATTACATGATAATATAGGAAGTCAATTAGCAAATTTGAGTAGAACGGTTTCCAATGAAAATCAGTTAGCTGGTTTTATTCACAAAAAATTAGTTGCTGTTATAGAGGATGTACGTAGTATTTCTCACAAATTAGCTCCAAATAAAGGAACGCTCTTATCGTTTAAAGAACAGTTAGAAAATTTGATCGAAGAAACATTTACACATCAGGAGATAGCCTGTAAATATCATTTTTTAGGGGAGTACACAGAGTTGAATGAAAAACAACGATTAAATATGTATAGAATTTTACAAGAGTTTTTACATAATATTATAAAGCATGCCAATGCAACGGAGGTTGAAATCCAATTAATGAACTTAGAAAACGAACTTACTTTAACTATCGAGGACAATGGTGTTGGATTTAATGTAGCCGGTAAAAATAATGGATTGGGTCTAGAAAATATCCAACGAAGAATGGATTATTTAAATGGCAACATGGAAATTTCGTCCGTAGTAAACCAAGGAACTTTTATAGTACTGTCCGTACCTATTGATGAAATAAAAGGATAAAGTTCTTTAAAAAAAGCTGTTATTTTAGAAATGCTAGCACTTGACAAAGAGCTATTTATTATGAAAAAACGTTGTAACAATGCTGTTACAGCGTTTTTTTATATCAATATACCCTATTTAGGGTATTGTTACTTATTGGATTTGGTGATATTTTTGAAACTCAAGTATTATAGTTTGCTGGTTAAATGTGTCAATTTTTAAACAGCCCTTAAGACTTGCTATAGAAAGGATCGTACACTAATCCCCCAATTTCTAAATTTTATGGCACAAACGAAAAGTTTCACAAACCGCTCAAAGAAAATTATTCTTGTAAAAAACACCATGTTATTTTTGGTTGTTTTTTCCCTGAGTACAATGAGTTATGCACAAATTTTTACGGGAAAGCTTCTTCTTTTTGGGAACGACTATACAGTGAACTTTAAAGAAAACACCATCCATGACATTGATGCGTTTAGTAGTACTAAACCTAACGAACCATTGCTGCTAACGGAGGAGGTTTCCAACAATCTTAAAACGTATTTTTTTAAAAAATCAATTTCAGAGGAATTCAAAGTTTTAAAAATTAATCAGGTTTTTAGCGACTTGTTTATAAATGGATTGGTTTTTAAATCTGGTAAAAATAAGAATTCAACATCTAGAAAAAAGTTAAAGAAACCATTGAATATTGATGCTCCTAAAAAAGTGATGGAGCTAAGCTCGGAAAAACAACCTACCAAGTTTACACCTATGTTGGTGGTTTTTAACCTGTAAATTTCAGAAAAGTACTGCTTTCGATAAATGTGAGGAGATATTAGGTTTTAAATGTGAGACCGTTTCACAATTAGATGTTAGCTTTAAAAAGCTATAATTTTATATAATTGAGAGATGCCACACGATACAGCTTTTTTCACGAGCCTTAGTGAGTAGTTCCTTACTAGTAGGAGGAACGCGATACAACTTTTTTCATGAGCCTTTACGAGTAAATCGCGCACCAGCGGGGGGAATCCGTGACCACAAAGCTACTCACAAAACGCAACATGTAAGGATAATTACTATAACGTGCGTCCGTTCGAGTGATCTTAGTTGTTTTTTGAGCAGAAAATCAATGAAATTGTATCGAGAATTTCGGATATAAATAAAATCCAATCATTTTAATAAAGGCTTCTCGATACACTTTTAATTAAATGCTTTAAGGCATTTAATTAAAAGCACTCGAAGTGACGAAGTGCTGTCTACAATAAAAAATCCATGAATTCTAATTACGGAGAGTAGGAGGTATGTGAGGTCCTTAAGTGAATTACTTTAAAACCTTTTCCAATACATAATCATCCATTACAAAGTCATTACCAATATCCTGTATTACAGCTTCAACAATAATAAATCCCATTTTTTCGTAGGCTAATACGGAGTGAGTATTGAACCTGTTGACGGTTAATTTTATTTTTTTTAGATGGAGCTCTTTAGCAGTTTTTTCTAAGAAGGTAAGTGCAGCCCTACCTATGCCATTTCCTCTGGCAGCGTTTAGGACATATAACTTACTTAAAAACAAGAATTCTTTGTTTTTGCTAAAGGAAAAATAACCGACAGGAGTATTTTGATATTTTAATAAATAATACAACATTCCATTATCTACTTGATCCTCGATGGCAATGGCTGATTGATATTTTTCAAGCATATAAGTAACCTGAGGTTCTCCTATTATTGGAGTATAGTGCTCTGTCCAAATAATAGTTGCTAGCTCTGCAATTATCTTATAGTTAACATTTGTTGCTGCATGTAGGATCGTAGTCATAGTTCAAATGAGTGTGTTTTTACCACCTGGGTACATAATTAAGCATTACCAAAATATGAAAAAATACCATTGATAAACTCAAAAGTACAAAAATGCATAGTAGCATATTTCCTCTTTTGACTTTATATTGAATAGAAACAGTTAGTTTTGTTGATATTTTTTGAAGGTAATTTTCAATAAAGCGCTTTAATGATACTTATTTGAACTCCAATAAAACAATCGTCTGCACAATTCTTTTCGACATATCCACAAGTTGAAATCATTCCATTATTCTCTGTTTCAAAATATGTTGTGGTATTTTCTCTTTCAAGGAGCCAATCTTTTTGAGCTTTATCATATATTTCATTCAGTGTTAGAGGCTCCGCTCCGTTTTCGTGACTGCCAATTTCGGATTCAATTTCAGTCCATTGGAGCTCGTTTTCTGGAATGTCATCAGGTAACCCTATTGTTGATGTATATTCAAAATCCCTTTGTATGATAACGCCATTTTCTACTGTGATGATCGTTTCCCATCCAAAACCTACCCAGGAACTATTTATTACCGTGTATTTGTAGGAATTATTAGTAGATTCTTTAAAGTCCAACCAAACTCTCTGACTAATTTCGAACTCGTCTTGATATTCAAACTCATCTGAATTACAAGAATAAAATGCGCTTACTATGAAAAATAAAGTAATAAAATAGTAGTTGTTTTTCATGTGTTTAAAATTTTATAATTGAATAAAAGTATTTCAAAATTTAAGAATCCATGTAACCACGCTTTACAACCCTTCTCACATGAATTTATACTTTAATGGCTAAAAGTTTTATCTGCTTTGGATACCTTATCTCAAATATAGAGAAATTGATTTTTTTAGTGGGCGTTATGACTTAAATTTTCATGAAAACATACTTTTTTTCATGAAAACGAACTCCTAGTCGTTAAAACAACCAAAAAAACTACCTGTGACATGAAACTAATGTCAAAACTTAATAACCATTTCAGCTTTAAAAGTTAATGCACAAAAAAAATGGAGCCTCTTTCGAAGCTCCATTTTACATGATTATAGACAATCATTTAGTTACTAGGATATGGAATTACATCCGAGTATTTTTGTTGTTGGAACCAAGGGTCGTTGGCATGTTTTAATTGTTCTCCTAATTGTTTTAAGAGGCGTTTAGCAACTTCTGGACGTTCCTCCAAACTGATTTTTTTCAGTTGGTAAGGATCTTCTTGATTGTCGTACAAAAATGTTTCCGCCAAGGAAGTTCCTTTGCGTTTGTCCCATTGTTTTTTGTTTTCTTCCAAACACAAGGTATATCTATCCGTTAAAATACCTCTAGAGTTTCCTAACATTAATAATACTCCTTCAGGTTTTTTTACCGTACTAGTTGTAGGGTTTTGTATTAAAGAGGCAAAGTTGGTCCCTTGGACAGTTGCAGGTATTTTATTTCCAATTCCAGCCAATCCCATAGTGGTAGGTAATACATCTGGTACACTTAATAAAAGGTCGGTAATATCCGCTTTTAATCCTTTTGGCCAATGCACAATAAAAGGAACAGCTACAGACTCTAGTTCTACTTCGTTTTTACCTTCTAATCCGTGGCTTCCTAACATCTCACCGTGGTCAGAGCTAAAAATTACAATGGTGTTATCCAAAACTCCCATACGTTCTAATTCGTCTATAACAATACCAATATACGTATCTGTGCTGGTCACATTGGCGAAATAGTTACGAACATAATGATTGGCTACATCCAAGCTTGCATTCTCGCGAACCACTAATTCTTCGTTATGAGGGTATTTATCCGTATCATAATGTTTTCTTAAGGCATCCATGTCGGTGTTTTTATCATCCCAAGGGTTGTGCGGAGGATTTAAAGACCAGATCATCATAAAAGGCTTGTCACTGTCACGTTGCGCATTGTTGTTTTGTAAATACGAAACAATTTTATCGGCTTCATTTTTTGGAGAATATATTTTTGGTAAGTGTAATTCACCATCTTTTTTTCCTTCAATTGTAGTGGCATCACTTGCATAAATATGTGGGTTGTAATGCGCATCTTTTAACGACTGGTAAAAATATTCAATATTATGACGTCCTGGCCCGGCTGGTACATAGGTATCATAAGTATTTACAAAATGACCTCCTGGAGCTTCTTTAGTTCCTTGGTAATTTCCGTTTTCGTCAAATAATGGTTCTGTTTTTAACCAGTGACATTTCCCAAAGTAAGAAGTGTTATAACCAGATTCGTAAAACAAATCTGTAATGGTTTTGATATCGTCCTTTAAACTATCATCTCTCCCTTTTCTACAGTTGTTCCAAATACCACTTTGCTCTGGATACATCCCTGATAATAGCATTCCACGGTATGGGCTACACAAAGGATAATTACTGATAGCTTGGGTGAATACAACCCCGTTTTTTGCCAATTTATCAATGGTTGGAGTCACCACTGGATCTGGTTTTCCAACTACATGGTCTTTAAAGCCATCTTCAGACCAAAATCCAGCGCTATAACGACGTAATTGATCAGGGAAAATGATTAGTACATTTGGTTTTTTTTCTGTTACTTCGGTGCTCGCTTCAGGTGTTTTACAAGTGATGCTAAGCATAGCCAAAGCTATGAGGAATATTTTTTTCATGATAATATTAGTTTATAAGTAGGTAAGCGGCCACACGTTTAGATTGCTCTTTGCTGGGAGCCATGGCATTCACTTTATTAAATTTTCTATTGGTTAAAGCAAGACTTACAATATTATCTTTTTTGTTGATAAGGGTAGTAAAAATTGATGGGTCTAATTGGATGGTTAACAACTGGTTTTTTCCATCCATCGATTGAGAAACAGCAGTTGCTCCCAATTGTTTTCCCAGTGTTAAAGCGTTGTTCCAAGTGATGGTTTTTTCACTCCAATTATCATTCTCTATGGCCATTACATCCAATTCGAATTTTCCTGTTGGGTTTTTAGCAGTTTTGTAAACTTTTAAGGGAATACAAAGGCTTACTTTAGTTACTGATTTTATCTTTTTAGAAAGCTTGAATTTTAAGTAGCCAAT
>Ga0209395_1007620_pt1 | contig 11317 bp, 9 predicted proteins | sample GOMGulsemesocosm_3_FD_184635 | JGI IMG/M metagenome (GOLD analysis project Ga0209395, IMG submission 184635) | Methane-oxidizing microbial communities from mesocosms in the Gulf of Mexico - GOM9D Gulf of Mexico (SPAdes) (version 2) | ecosystem: Environmental > Aquatic > Marine > Cold seeps... | reverse complement strand
AAATATAACTATCCACAAGTCAGTAATGAAGCGGTACTAGAGCTCGTACGTTATGCGCTAAGACGAGCTGAGCACCAACAAAAAATATCTGCCAATATTGTACAAGTGAATGATTTGCTTGATGAAGCTTTTTACCTGTGGAGCAAAGGGGGCAGTGAAGGTGAATTAACGGCAAACCATGTGACGTTAGCTCTTGCCGCGAAACAGCGAAGAACAGGGAGGATGAGTGAAGCTTGGTTACAAGAAATAAAAGAAAAACAAGTGCTTATTGATATCAACGGCCAACACATTGGCAAGGTAAACGGTTTAACTGTTTTGGAAATTGGCGATAGTGTTTTTGGCACGCCAGCGCGCATTACTGCTACGGTTTACGCAGGAAGTGAAGGCGTTACCGATATTGAACGAGAAGTCGATTTAGGTAAGTCGATTCATTCTAAAGGGGTATTATTACTGACCGGTTATTTAGGCCATAAATATGGACAAGGTTTCCCAGTATCCATTTCTGCTAACTTAGCCATTGAACAGTCTTATGGACATATTGATGGCGATAGTGCTTCAATGGCAGAGCTTTGTGCGCTTATTTCAGCGATATCTTTATTGCCTATAGATCAAGGACTCGCGATTACCGGATCCATTAACCAACACGGTGGCGTACAGTCTATCGGTGGGGTTAATGAAAAAATTGAAGGTTTTTATCGCTTATGTAAAGACGAAGGTTTAACGGGTAAACAAGGGGTAATAATTCCTAAAACCAATGTTAATAACTTGATGTTAACCGACGAAGTGATTGAAGCGGTTAAAAATGAGCTGTTTTCCATTTATGCCGTCGAAGACATAGATCAAGCGCTAGAGTTGTTAATGAATGAATCTGCTGGGAAAATTAGCAGAACAGGCCGTTATCCTCGAAAATCTATTCATGCTTTAGTCTTAAATAAACTTTCACTTTTTTCAGACTTATTAAATGGCGCTGACGAGTAGTCAGCGTAAGGTTTATCTCTCATTTCCTCTCTATAAATGTCTGAAAGAATAGTTATTTATCAATTTTAAATTGAATGATTATTGTGCAGATTTTTAAATCTTTTCTATACTCAACGTAAGTCACTTAAATAAGGCTTTTACCGTTTACATACAGGTAATAGCCTTAAGTAAGCTAATACTGACTGTTAACAGTCCAAGCTATTTACGGTATCTAATACTTTAGTCATAGCTTTAAAATAAAAATAACATTTTTCGATAAGTATGCTGTCTATCGATAAAGCTTTCTTCATTTTAATAGGGTGAAAGCTTATTGGGGAGCTCGTGTGAATTTATCCAATCAGATCGCTGAAATATGGCCGATAGCGGCATATTTTCTTATTCTTATTGTCATGCTCATTGCCATGATGTTGTTATCTCATATCCTTGGTCCTAAAACACGAAGCCGCGCAAAAAATACACCTTATGAATCGGGCATTATTGCCTCAAAATCTTCGGGTACTGATAATAACAATCATACTCGCTTTACTAACCACTTCTTTTTATACGCCATTTTTTTTGTCATTTTTGACTTAGAAACAATTTACTTATTTGCTTGGGTTATTGCCTTTGATGAAGTTGGCTGGGCGGGATTTATCGAAGCTAGCATTTTTATTGGTGTGTTATTAGCAGGGCTAATTTATATCATTCGTATTGGCGCTTTAGAGCTTAAGCATCGCCACTTACCTTTTCGCCACCAGCGTACTGCTGAAAATTTAAGGAAAGATTAATCATGGAATGGACGCTAACGAAAGCAAAGCTTGATGAGGAAATGTCACAAGCTAAAGATATTTCAGAAGAAGAATTAAACCGCAGTATCTTTATGGCGAAACTTGATGACATGGTGAATTGGGGGCGAAAAAACTCTATTTGGCCGTTTAACTTTGGTTTAAGTTGCTGTTATGTGGAAATGGCGACTAGCTTTACATCCCGTCACGATATTGCTCGTTTTGGTGCTGAGGTGATTCGAGCAACGCCTCGTCAAGCCGATCTCATGGTTATTTCGGGTACGTGCTTTCGAAAAATGGCACCGGTGATTCAACATTTATACGATCAACTATTAGAACCTCGGTGGATTATTTCCATGGGGGCATGCGCTAATTCTGGTGGCATGTATGACATTTACAGTGTTGTGCAGGGTGTCGATAAGTTTATTCCTGTTGATGTTTATGTACCAGGATGTCCACCAAGACCTGAAGCACTTCTTGAAGCGTTATTACTTTTACAAAATAGCATTCAACACCAACCAAGACCTTTAAGTTGGACCGTGGGCGAACAGAATGTGAGTCAAATTGCTAAACCTTCATTACGCGATATTAAGCAGCAAGAGCGCATTGATGTTACCACCTTAGATCCCCCTGATAGGTGTTAGAAAAACAAGTAAAGATAAATAAAATCAATAATAAAGCAGGACGTTTGATTCATGGCTGAATTCAATATAAAAGCAAGCAAAGATTGGCATTCAGGCTCATCAGAAAATACTCTTGATGAACCTGAACATCACGCAAAAATTAATGAAGAATTAAAAGCAGAGATACTTGCCCAAGCATCTGATATAGAGCTCAGGGCTGTGACTGCTATTGAAAATATTGTTGATGGCGTTTGTACTTTTTGGGTTGAAAAAAGTCAACTGACTAAGTTAATGAATGTACTGAAGAATGAACTCGTTCAGCCTTTTGATATGTGCTTTGATCTGGCGGGTATCGATGAAACAAAGCGTGAACATAGGGCGCCACACTTACAAGACTTTACCGTGAGTTATCATTTACGTTCCTACCAAAGAAACCAAGATATCCGCATTAAAGTTGCTTTGCCTGCAAGTGACAAGTCATTAGAAAGCGTTTGTCATATTTGGCAAAATGCTAATTGGTACGAAAGAGAAATATGGGACATGTTTGGTATAACCTTTAGTGGCCATCCTAACTTACGCAGAATTTTAATGCCGGATACTTGGGGGGGGCATCCTTTATTAAAAACACACCCAGCCCGTGCTACAGAAATGGACCCTTTCACATTAACGCCATACCAACAAGATAAAGAACAAGCAGCTTTGCAGTTCGACCCCGAAGCTTGGGGCATGAAACGCCAAGATGAAGATAATGACTTTATGTTTCTGAACCTTGGTCCTAATCACCCCAGTGTGCATGGCGCTTTTCGTATCGTCTTGCAAATGGACGGTGAAGAAATTGTCGACTGCGTACCCGATATTGGCTATCACCATCGTGGCGCTGAAAAAATGGGCGAGCGTCAATCTTGGCATAGTTATATTCCTTACACCGACCGTATTGATTACCTTGGTGGCGTGATGAATAATTTTCCCTATGTCATGGCAGTGGAAAAACTCGCGGGCATTACCGTGCCAGATCGCGCGAAAGTTATTCGTATCATGACCTCAGAAATGTTTCGAATTCTAAGTCATTTACTTTTTTATGGCACTTTTGCTCAAGATATCGGCGCGCTATCTCCTATTTTTTACATGTTTATTGACCGTGAAAAACTGTTTGGCATTATTGAATCCTTTACTGGCGCAAGAATGCATCCTAGTTGGTTTCGCATTGGCGGCATTGCCCAAGACTTACCTAAAGGTTGGGATGTAATGGTTCGCGAATATGTGAATTACTTACCTAAGCGCTTAGATGAATATGAAAAAATGGTCATGCAAAACTCTATTTTGAAAAATCGTACCGTTGATGTTGGCGCATATTCAAGCCAAGAAGCTATTGATTGGGGTATCACAGGGCCAGGATTACGGGCGACAGGTTATTCATGGGATCTCCGTAAACAGCGACCTTACAGTGGTTACGACCAATTTGATTTTGAAGTTCCTCTTGGCCACAAAGGCGATTGTTATGATCGATGTAGGGTACGTGTTGAAGAGATGAGACAAAGTATTCGTATTATCGAACAATGTTTAAATAATATGCCTGAAGGGCCTTATAAGGCTGAACACCCGCAAACAACGCCTCCTGACAAGGCCAAAACCATGCAAGACATCGACAGCTTAATCCCTCACTTTGTTAATGTTTCGTGGGGGCCGGTAATTCCTGCAGGTGAAGTATCGATGTGTGTTGAAGCCACTAAAGGGATCATGGGCTACCACCTAATTAGTGACGGTAGCACCATGAGTTACCGCACCCGTATTCGTACGCCAAGTTTCGCGCATTTACAAATGTTGCCATTAATCAGTAAAGGGCAAATGGTCGCTGATTTAATCGCTACCTTAGGTAGTGTCGATTATGTCATGGCTGATGTAGACAGATAGGGATTAAATATGAAAAGTGACGTTACCTACATGGGAAATATTTCGACCGTAACCATAGATTATCGACAATACCTATCGACTGCTGAGGTAGCCGCAATAGAGCATGAAGTCAGTATTATGGAAACGCGAGAAGCAGCAGGTATTGAAGCGTTAAAAATAATTCAAGAGCATCGAGGCTGGGTAAGTGATGACAGTTTATATGCCATTGCTGATTTATTGCGTATGCCAGAAGCAGAGCTTGAAGGTGTTGCCACTTTTTATAATTTAATTTACCGCCAAGCAGTAGGGCAGTTTGTCATTCATCTATGCGATAGCGTTGCCTGTCACTTAACTGGCTATGAAGAAATTTATCAAACGATAAAATCTCACTTAGGTATCGATTACGGGCAAACGACTGTTGATGGCAAGTTCACTTTTTTAACTAATGTCTGTTTAGGCGGCTGCGATAAATCGCCGAGTATGATGATAGGCAAAGAACATTATCAATGTTTAACCCCTGAAAATGTTGTTGAAATCTTAAATGATTTAGCCAAAGTGGAGAGTTAAAATGACTGAAGCTATGATGCGTCCACTCACTCAATTAGTTAATCTACAATCGCCACTATCACTGAGTCAATATATTAGCGAAGGCGGTTATCAAGGTGCTAGTAAAGCGCTGCATGAATATAGCCCTAAGCAAGTTTTAGATTTAGTAAGCAGTTCAGGATTAAAAGGCCGTGGCGGTGCCGGTTTTCCAACAGGGATGAAATGGAGCTGTGTGCCGATGTTTGAAGATGATGACGACAAGGCTCCCGAATTTAAATACCTTGTGGCAAATGCTGATGAGATGGAACCCGGTACTTTCAAAGACCGTTATTTATTAGAAGGCGTGCCACACCAATTAGTTGAGTCGATGATCATTGGCGCTTATACCATGGCGGCAAATCGCGGATACATTTTCTTGCGCGGGGAATATCACCTAGCTGCCAAACGATTACAGCAAGCTATTGACGAAGCCTATCAAAACAACTGGTTAGGAAAAAACATTCAAGGTAGCAATTTTTCTTTTGATTTATACGTGCACACCAGTGCTGGTCGTTATATTTGCGGTGAAGAAACTGCATTGATAAATGCACTAGAAGGGCGCAGAGCTATTCCAAGAGCTAAGCCACCTTTTCCTCAAATGAGTGGCTTATTTGGCAAGCCGACCGTGGTTAATAATGTCGAAACATTAAGTAATTTACCTCATATCCTTAAACATGGCGCCGAATGGTTTAAAGCGCTTTCACCGGATAGCGATCCCGGTACTAAAATTTATGCCGCTTGTGGTCGAGTAAAAACGCCTGGTTTATGGGAGCTCCCCATGGGCACAACCATAAGAGAAATTTTGTATCAACATGCGGGTGGTATGGCTGATGGCCTAAAATTACGTGGATTACTGCCGGGCGGCGCGTCAACGGATTTTCTTTTACCTGAACACCTTGATACACCAATGGACTTTGACTCTATTTCCAAGGCAGGAAGTCGTTTAGGTACTGGTGGGTTAATTGTTTTAGATGATAAAAGTTGTCCAGTGGCAATGGTACTTAATTTAATTAAATTTTTTGCACAAGAGTCATGTGGTTGGTGTACACCATGTCGTGATGGCACACCTTGGGCGGTAGAAGTACTAACACGTATTGAAAATGGTAGTGGCCGTAAAGAAGACCTTGATACCTTACATAACCTCTGTGATTTTATGTGGCTCGGAAAAACGCATTGTGCGCTTGCCCCTGGAGCCGTTGAACCCTTGAAAAGTGCGTTACGCTACTTTATTGATGATTTTGAACAACACATAGATCACGGCTGTTGTTCATATAAGCAGAGCATAAATCAACAAACCAAGCTTAAAGGACATTGTCATGGGTGATAAAGAAATGGCCTCATCGCAAAAAGTCACTGTATATATCGACGATATTGCTTATCAAGTCAGTAAAGATAATAACTTACTCGCGGGCGTATTATCTCAAAAGCTCAATTTACCTTATTTTTGTTGGCATCCTTCGATGGGATCCGTGGGAGCCTGTCGACAGTGTGCGGTAACTCAATATCAAGATGAAAATGATACACGTGGACGTTTGGTTATGGCGTGTATGACACCAGTTAGAGATGGCATGCGTATTGGATTACAAGATAATAGCGCTGAAAAATTTAGAGAACAGGTGATCAGCGCCATGATGACGAATCATCCTCACGACTGTCCAGTTTGCGCAGAAGGTGGAGAATGCCATTTACAAGATATGACGGTAATGACAGGCCATGGCTCACGAGATTATCAAGGTAGTAAACGTACGTTCAATAACCAAAACCTAGGAGAACTCGTTGGTCATGAAATGAATCGTTGCATTGCTTGTTATCGATGTACGCGTTTTTATAATGACTATGCGGGCGGGAAAGATTTTGGCGTCTACGGTTCAAGAAATCAGGTTTATTTTGGCCGACAAAAAGACGGTACATTAGAAAGTGAGTTTAGCGGCAACCTAGTGGAAGTTTGCCCAACAGGGGTTTTCACTAACAAAGTGTTCTCCGCACATTATACGCGTAAATGGGATTTACAGTCGGTACCTTCTGTATGTGCGCATTGTTCAGTGGGCTGCAATACCAGTATTGGTGAACGTTATGGCTCTGTTCGCCGCGTGATGAATCGTTATAATTCTGAACTCAACGGTTACTTTTTATGTGACCGTGGACGTTATGGTATTGGTTTTGTCAATGGCGACCAGCGCATTAAAAAGGCGCAAGGTATCAGCCAACAATCTGCTGAACAACTAAGTCGTTTAGATGTCTCAAAAGCCTTGGCACATTTTCGGGGTAAACGTTTTATTGGTATCGGCTCTGCACGGGCATCATTAGAAGCTAATGTCTATTTAAAGAAAATTGTCGGTGAAGGTAATTTCTCCGCAGGCTATAACCATCAACAGATGGAAGTGGCAAGCACACAACAAAAACTTCTTCAGCAAGCACAATCAAGCGGTAAAATCCTAAGTCTTAGCGATATTGAAAAATGTGACTTTATTCTTGTTATTGGTGAAGATATAACAAAGTCATCACCACGAGTGGCCTTATCAATTAGGCAAGCTTGCCGTAATGCCGGTATTGATAAAGCCGCAGTTATGGGCGTTGCTTCATGGCAAGACAGTGCGGTACGTACGATCAGCGGTAAACTTAATACGCCTTTCTTTTCTATGCACACCACAGCAACCAAACTAGATGAGCTTACCGAGCAATACTTACTATTAACTCCTGATGAAATCGAAGAAATGGTGTTAGTACTTACTAATGCTATATATTCATTAATAAATGAAGACTTCAACAATGAACATGAAAAACAATTAGCGAAACTCTCGACTCGTCAGCAACTTTTTATAAGCAGTTTAACCACTAAATTAATGGCGGCAAAAACACCCTTAATTATCACAGGCGATAGTTTATCTAGTGCAAAAATATTAGCTGCAATTGAAAAATTGACACATTGTTTAGCGCAAGAGAAATTGACGACAAAATTGAACTTAGTTGTACTTTCTGCTGCGAGTAATAGCTTTGGTCTATTGTCATTACTCGATAAGACTTCGTTGTCAACTGAGCAAATCTTATCTCAACTGAGCGCCAAAGAAGTTGCTGGCGTTATTTGTTTAGAGCAAGAATTAGCCGCTTTCACTGATGACGAACTAGCGATGATCAGAGAGAGTGTTGAAACGATTATAGTACTTGATCATACACATAGCAGAGTCTCCGAGTTTGCTGATATTGTTTTTCCTGTTGCCGCCGTCAGTGAAGGTAATGGCCACTATGTTAATTACCAAGGGCGAGTGCAACGGTATAACCAAGTGCACGCTCCACAATTACCTATTTTAGACAGTTGGAAATGGTTGGCGCTGATTGAAGAGTCATTTGAATCATCAATAATGCCAACGGCGATACTACGTAAAAACAAACTCGAACCCATCAATAATTTAACTCAATTACACCGCTATTTTGCAGAGTCACTCTCTACGTGGCCACTGTCTAATAAAGAATCTAATAAAGAAGCTATTAAAGCTGTTGATAAAAACACTGCAAATAATCAGCCGGTGGCTCGGATGACAACACGTGCCAGTGGGCGAACCTCACAAGCGGCTAACTATGCTATTCATGAAGCTAAAGTTACGCAAGATCAAGAATTGCTTTATAGCTTTTCGATGGAGGGGAATAAACCCAATACCAATAATGCGATGCCATTTACTTGGGCGCCAGGTTGGAACTCTAATGAATCAATTAATCATTATCAGGTCGATATTGAAGGACCACTCATTAATGATATCGAAAAAGATGACTACTTATCTTTTGTGCATTCACTTATCGGTTTCACACCTGACGGCGAAGAAAAAGTCGAGAAAGAAAACTCAACACTTGTTTACTTTCCGCAAGGCTCTTTATTTAAAGGAGAGTGGCAGTCGGCCAATACGGCAGAATTTAAACTACTGACCCATGAGCCAGATAAACATTTTACTATTTATTTATCAAATACATCCGCCGAGCGACAGGGATGGGGCAATGGACAGTGGCTAAAAATCATCACAGAAAATGTAACCCATATTGGCCGTTTAAGATGCGATGAAAACCTACCTGACCATTTAGCTTATGGTGACATTAATGAACTTGCAAATAAGAACACAGGGGTAAGTATTACACTGGCTGAAGCTAAACAATCAGAAGTTCTTTTACAGCAAGAAAATCGACAAGGCCTTTATCAACAAGCAAAAGACTCGCAGGAAAAAGTGCTGCAAGGATTAAAAGAACTTGACCAACATATCCCTATTCGTTTTGTGGCAGGAGGCTTAGATGAAGCCTGAAATACTTTGGCACTTATTAGAAATAACTATCATTATTGCGTTATTGATACCTATAGCGGCAACACTAGTTTGGGTTGAGAGAAGGATGATCGGTATTTGGCAAGACCGCCATGGGCCTAATCGTGTTGGGCCATTTGGAATGTTACAATCATTAGCTGATTTACTGAAAATTTTGGGCAAAGAAGATTGGATCCCGCCTTTTAGTGACCGCTTAGTTTTTACCATTGCACCCGTTATTGGCGCTGTGTGTGTATTAATGAGTTTTGCCGTTATTCCATTCACTCCCGATATCGGCGTTTCAAACTTAAATATTGGTTTATTATTTTTTCTTGCGATGGCGTCATTGTCTGTTTATAGCGTGGTATTGGCTGGCTGGGCATCAAATTCTAAATATGCAATGTTAGGCGGAATGCGCGCTGCAGCGCAAACAGTCAGTTATGAAGTTTTTATGGGTTTATCTGTGATGGGCGTAGTGCTATTAACTGGTACCTTTAATTTACGAGAAATTGTTTTAGCCCAAACCGACGGTTGGCTAATAAAAAGTCAGTTTATCGGTTTCTTTGTTTTTCTTATTGCCGGTATTGCAGAAAGTCACCGTTTGCCTTTTGATTTACCTGAAGCTGAAACTGAGCTGACCGCAGGTTTCCATACCGAATACTCAGGTTTGAAATTTGCGCTATTTTTCTTAGGTGAATACTTAAGCGTTACACTCATTTCAGCTATGTCGGTGGTGTTATTTTTTGGTGGTTGGTTAATGCCTTCCCCCCTAGATACTTGGCTACCACCTTTAGTGTGGTTTATTTTAAAAATTCTATTTTTTGTCTTCTTTTTTATTTTATTAAGAACCTCACTGCCACGTCCGCGTTTTGATCAACTACTCGCCTTTGGTTGGAAAGTTATGCTACCTGTTGCCTTAGTTAATTTATTAATTACCGCAGCTTTGCGTTTAGGAGGAATACTTTGATGAACATTTATTTCAATGAGCAGGTTAGTCAAAGGAAACTATTAAACAGGAGGCTGAAATGTTAAGTCAAATACGTACTATGTGGTTAGTGCTAAAACACACATTTACCAAAGCTGATACCGTGCAATACCCTGAACAAAAACCTTATTTAGCACCTCGTTATCGTGGACGAATTGTACTAACGCGCGACCCAGATGGTGAAGAACGTTGTGTAGGGTGTAATTTATGTGCGGTTGCCTGTCCAGTAGATTGTATTGCATTACAACAGACCATAGATGACGACGGTCGTAAGCGGGCAGAGTTTTTTCGGATTAACTTTTCTCGTTGTATTTTATGTGGTTTTTGTGAAGAAGCTTGCCCAACCTATGCGATTCAATTAACACCTGATGTTGAATTAGCTGAATATGACCGTAAAAACCTAGTATACGAAAAAGAGCATTTATTGATTAACGGTACGGGAAAATACCAGGATTATAATTTTTATCACCACAGCGGTATTACAGTAGCGAATAAAGGTAAAGGAGAGGCTGAACAAGAGCGTGCTCCTATTGATATTAAAGGACTAATGCCATGAGTCTATTCGCTTCAATTGAAGGTTTATTTTATTTAGCTGCACTTATTGCGATTATTGCGAGCTTAAAAGTGGTGACAGGGAAAAACACAGTTCACGCTTTATTATATTTAGTGGTTTCTTTGTTAGCCGTTGCTGTATGTTTCTATTTAATGGGAGCCCCCTTTGCTGCCGGTTTAGAAGTGATCGTGTATGCGGGCGCAATTTTAGTGTTATTTGTTTTTGCCGTAATGATGTTTGGCTTAGGGCTTGATGAAACAAGACATGCACCGCAATCGAAAGGGTTATCGCTTTGGATTGGACCTATGTTATTAGGTGCATTGTTATTAATTGAACTGGTTTTCGTCATTGATAACAGTGAACTCAATCTGCAATTAAGCAATAACGTGGTCGATGCAAAACAAGTGGGGATTTTACTTTATGGCCCTTATTTATTAGCGGTCGAAATAGCCTCGTTTTTATTATTAGCGGGCTTAGTCGCCGGTTATCATTATGCTAAACCAGAAGATCAGGGAGGGCGTTTATGACCGATATTTCTCTCGCACATGTCTTAATACTATCAAGCCTGTTATTTACTATTGGTTTTGTTGGTGTGGTTGTTCGTAAAAACACTTTATTTATGTTGATGAGTTTAGAGGTGATGCTTAATGCGGTAG
>Ga0209395_1007618_pt1 | contig 11317 bp, 6 predicted proteins | sample GOMGulsemesocosm_3_FD_184635 | JGI IMG/M metagenome (GOLD analysis project Ga0209395, IMG submission 184635) | Methane-oxidizing microbial communities from mesocosms in the Gulf of Mexico - GOM9D Gulf of Mexico (SPAdes) (version 2) | ecosystem: Environmental > Aquatic > Marine > Cold seeps... | reverse complement strand
ACGTCTTGCACCACATAGTGATCGAGAAATTATCCGCCAAGGCGTAAAACTTAAATTTGCTGACTTTAATCAAACGACGGTAGAAACTCAAAGTAATAGTTGCCAAGAAGTACTTTTTAACAGTTTATTGACGAAAGCTTATAGCCGTTCGAATCAAAGAGGAATTCGGTTAGTGGGTCTAACTCTTGGGTTTTCTGACGCAGAAGCAGAAACCCAGCAATTATCACTTTCGCTTTAAGCGTATCGATTTAGACATATTCCTTGAGTCATCCCCATATAACAAAGTGCTTCACATCAGTCGTTAGGTTATTCAGACAACAAAGCATATTCATAGAATTACACTAAAAATTTAAATTGGCATCAGTTATTGCTATTAGGTATTGATGCGTTAATTAGTGCCCATTAAACAAAACGACATATACAAGAGTGCGTTTGTGCAACAATTCTTCAATATTTGAGTGAAAGTTATGAAATTGATTGGTATCTTCAAGCTGAGCTTGGGTATAATAAACGCAATGGCGAAAGTGTATTGCTAGTGAACACAGCAATATGATGCTTGGTAAAGCAGCAGCACAAAAATAAAAGCCAAAAAGATTCTTTTTACTTTATCCTTGTTATGTCAGTGTTCAGATTTTTACAGTATTAACTGAGTTCAGAATCAAAATAAACCCAGAATTTAATTAGACCCAAATAGATTTGTTGAGTATCCCATGATTAAAAGCACCGCCGAAGTCCGTCAAGCATTTTTAGATTTCTTTGCCACCAAACAACATCAAATAGTTAAAAGTAGCTCGTTAGTACCTGGTAATGATGCCACGTTATTGTTTACCAATGCGGGTATGGTGCCATTTAAAGATGTTTTTTTAGGCGCTGAAAAGCGTAGTTATACGAGAGCAACGTCAGCACAACGTTGCGTGCGCGCAGGTGGTAAACATAACGATTTAGAAAATGTTGGTTATACCGCTCGCCATCATACTTTTTTTGAAATGATGGGTAACTTCAGTTTTGGCGATTATTTTAAAGAAGAAGCAATTGTCTATGCTTGGGATTTTTTAACCAAAGTGTTAGGAATTCCAGAAGAAAAGTTAACGGTTACTGTTTTTGAAGAAGATGATGAATCTGAAAAATTCTGGATTGAAGAAGTAGGAGTTCCAGCTGAACGTGTTATTCGCATCGGTGCTAAAGATAACTTCTGGTCAATGGGGGATACTGGTCCATGTGGTCCTTGTTCTGAAATATTCTATGATCACGGCGAAAATGTTTTTGGTGGTCCTCCTGGTTCACCTGATGAAGATGGTGATCGCTTTATCGAAATTTGGAACATAGTATTTATGCAATACAACCGTCAAAGCGACGGTACTATGGAGCCATTGCCTAATCCATCTATTGATACTGGTATGGGTTTAGAGCGTATTTCAGCTATTATGCAAAACGTGCATAGCAACTACGAAATAGATATCTTCCAAGCGTTAATTAAAGATACTGCTAACTTACTCGGTTGTAATGACTTAGCGCATAAATCACTTCGTGTTATCAGTGATCATATTCGCTCGTGTAGCTTCTTGATTGTTGATGGTGTAGTGCCTTCAAATGAAGGTCGTGGCTATGTTTTGCGTCGTATTATTCGTCGGGCAATTCGCCATGGTCATAAACTTGAAGCCAACGGACACTTTTTCCACAAACTGGTTGCTTCACTTATTGGACAAATGGGCGAAGCCTACCCAGAGTTAGTTCAACAACAAGCGATTATTGAAAAATTATTACGCATCGAAGAAGAGCAATTTGGCCGTACTTTAGATCGCGGCATGATTTTACTTGAAGATATTTTAGCTAACCTTTCTGGTGACACTATTAAAGGTGATGATGTATTTAAGTTATATGATACTTATGGCTTCCCAGCAGATTTAACTGCAGATATCGCTCGTGAACGCAGCCTGAAAATAGATCAAGACGGCTTTAAATCTGCGATGCAGCAGCAGCGTGAACGTGCACAAAAAGCCAGTAACTTTGGTACTGATTACAACCAACAGTTAAAATCTGATCACAAGACCGCTTTTAAAGGTTATGACAACGATTCATATTCTTCGACTGTCGTTGAGTTATTTAACAGCCAAGACCAAGAGCCAGTCAACCAATTAAACTCAGGTGAACAGGGTATTGTGATACTAGATCGCACCCCATTTTATGCGGAGTCAGGTGGGCAAGTGGGTGATAGTGGTTTATTACATCTTGATGGTGGCGTGTTTGAAGTTTCAGATACGATTAAGTTAGGCAATGCTTTTGCTCATAGAGGAACAGCACACACCGATGTTGGTTTAAACCGTCGGGTGAAAGCCGAAATAAACGTTGAGCGTCGTGCTGCTATTGTTAAAAATCATACCGCGACACATTTACTTCATGCAGCGTTACGTAAAGTGCTAGGTGAACATGTTACTCAAAAAGGTTCATTATGTGATAATGACAAGTTGCGGTTTGATTTTTCTCATTTTGAAGGTGTCACTGCAAAAGAGTTACATGCAGTCGAGCAAATGGTGAATGACGAAATCCGCCGTAACCATTCAAAACAAACTGAGTCTATGTATATTGAAGAAGCTAAAGAAAAAGGTGCTATGGCACTCTTTGGTGAAAAATATGACGATGAAGTACGCGTTGTTACCCTAGGTGACTTTTCAATCGAGCTGTGTGGCGGTGTACATGTTGACCGAACGGGTGATATTGGATTATTAAAAATAGTTTCTGAATCTGGCATTGCTGCAGGTGTTCGTCGTATTGAAGCCGTTACTGCTACAGGTGCACTTGATTTCATTAATCAACAGACTAGCTCTCTTACAGCAATTGCAGCCCTTGTTAAAAGTGACGTAACGAATGCTAGTAGCAAAGTTGAGCAGCTTATTGGTCGCTCTAAACAACTGGAAAAAGAAATAGCACAACTTAAACAGGAACTAGCTGCACAAGCCGGCTCAGACTTAGTGAACGACACCATTGAGATTAATGGTGTTAAGGTACTTATTGCTGATTTAGGTGGAGTTGAGAGTAAAGCGCTCCGTGGCATGGTTGATGAGCTTAAAAACAAAATGCAGTCAGGCGTTATTATGCTGGCAACCGCGAATGGCCCTAAGGTTGGCTTAATTGCTGGCGTTACTAAAGATTTAGTTGGTCGTGTTAAAGCAGGTGAGCTTGTTAATATGGTGGCTCAACAAGTTGGTGGTAAAGGTGGTGGTCGTCCCGATATGGCCCAAGCCGGTGGTAGTCAACCTGAAAATATAACATCAGCACTTAATAGTGTCTCGGCATGGTTAACTGAAAAATTAGCGTAAGATGCTTATTATGAGGTGATAATTTTTATACTTCATTTCAACTAATACAAAAAAGGAAGCATCTGCTTCCTTTTTTATTTATTCACTTTTATAAATAACTCGTTTGGTGTTAAATGTAACGCTAATGTTATTATTTACACAAAAGATACAATATATTGCAAATGATCACAGTACACGCTGTAAAAACAGGCTATAAAGGTATTCAAAGATATGGAAATTTTGCTAAAATGTAATTGATTTATACAGCAACAACATGTCATGTTGCTTATATTCAAAGCTTCATTTTGAACTATCATCGGATATGGTGTTCATATGAATAATGACTTTTTATCGAAACTTGACTATTAGTTATAGTGGATGGATTAAAAAGTAACTAATTCTAATATATTACTAGCTTATATATATTTACTTAGTGATCTCACTTTAAAGGATAAGGAAGAAAATATGCTTATATTAACACGACGCGTAGGTGAAACTTTAATGATTGGTGACGAAGTCACCGTTACAGTTTTAGGCGTTAAGGGAAATCAGGTAAGAATCGGTGTTAATGCGCCAAAAGAAATCTCAGTACATCGTGAAGAAATTTACATGCGCATCCAAGCGGAGAAAGGTGATACTGAAGTTTCAGGCAATCAAGCCTAATAAATGACTTGTCACCAAGTCGATTATTAGAATATTTGATAGAACAATGACTATATGAAACTTTATATAGTCACTAAAAAGCACTGCTAAGGCGGTGTTTTTTTATGCATGATGTTTAGTTAATGATTAAAAAACAGCATGATTGACTGAAATGTCAGCAAACAGTAATAAATTCCAATTAAATGATAAAAATTGTTTGACTTATTTTTAGGATCCTCTATTATTCGCACCCATTGGAGAGGTGGCCGAGTGGCCGAAGGCGCTCCCCTGCTAAGGGAGTATCTGGTTTGTAGCCGGATCGAGGGTTCGAATCCCTCCCTCTCCGCCATTATTTTATTTACAATAAATAATGGTTGTGTAGTACGAAAGTACGCTATCTTTAGACTAAGATATAAAAAATAGTTCATGAGGGCGCGTAGCTCAGCTGGATAGAGTACCTGGCTACGAACCAGGCGGTCGCAGGTTCGACTCCTGCCGCGCCCACCACTTTCTTAAAGTGGATAAATAACTAAAGGCAGCCTATAAAAAGCTGGATAAATAATTTTTCATGTGGGCGCGTAGCTCAGCTGGATAGAGTACCTGGCTACGAACCAGGCGGTCGCAGGTTCGACTCCTGCCGCGCCCACCACATTAAAAGCCCCACCTTTGTAGGTGGGGCTTTTTTCGTTATAGGGTGAAGGACCTGTTTTTGTAGGTGAAGACGTGAATCGTTTAGCTATTTAGTAAATAGACAGCTGGCAGCTACTGAATCATTAACAGTTACAAGTTCTAGCTTTATAGTCGTTACACTTACTTCAAGTGATTAAAATGAAGGCAGTTTGTTAAGGCTGGATAAAGACATTTTAATACAATGGACGAAAATCTATGCCAGAAAAATTGTATAATTTGATGGCTACGAGCAGTGTTCGTATATCGGCTAAGTAACGATATAAAAAATAACTTGATGAGGGCGCGTAGCTCAGCTGGATAGAGTACCTGGCTACGAACCAGGCGGTCGCAGGTTCGACTCCTGCCGCGCCCACCACTTTCTTAAAGTGGATAAATAACTAAGGCAGCCTATAAAAGCTGGATAAATAATTTTTTCATGTGGGCGCGTAGCTCAGCTGGATAGAGTACCTGGCTACGAACCAGGCGGTCGCAGGTTCGACTCCTGCCGCGCCCACCACTTTCTTCAAGTGATAAAATAATGAAGATGGATGTTTTGTAGGAATATGAACCAAGCGCTGTTCAAGCAAAGGGTTCGACGCCTGCTGCGCCCACCACTTTCTTCAAGTGATAAAATAATGAAGAATTGCAATGTAGGGCTTTATAAAAGATATTTTGTAATTCCTTAATAATCAATACCCATTGGAGAGGTGGCCGAGTGGCCGAAGGCGCTCCCCTGCTAAGGGAGTATCTGGTTTGTAGCCGGATCGAGGGTTCGAATCCCTCCCTCTCCGCCATTATTTTCTTTACGATAAATAATGGTTGTGTAGTACAAAAGTACGTATCTTTAGACTAAGATATAAAAGATAGTTTATTGCGGGCGCGTAGCTCAGCTGGATAGAGTACCTGGCTACGAACCAGGCGGTCGCAGGTTCGACTCCTGCCGCGCCCACCACATTAAAAGCCGCATCTAATTTGATGCGGCTTTTCTCGTCTATAGATATCTATAAACTAATTAAGCGATATGTAGCTCGCTGGATAGGCATACCTAAATAGAAAGTTGGCTACATACACTGATTCCCTTTCGGCCCAGGTTTCTCTTGTAGGTAGATGTCTGCCGCGCCCAGCACATCGAAAGCCCCACCTTTTTAGGTGGGGCTTTTTTCGCTTTAGGAATAGCCAGATAAACATTAAATTTTTTTAAAACCCCTAGTACATCAGATGTTGTTAGATAGGCATAAAGTTGGCTATGCTGCTACATTGTGTGACCTTATTTCAACTCTCCCGATGCCCATCACTTTTTAACTTATACAACTTGATTAAATTTCTTCCCAACTCAGCGCTATGCTCTATGTCCAAGAGTAAGGAGGGCTTTTAGGTTTAGCCATTCTAAATCAAATTAATTTAACGACTTTGCTTGGGGGCGAGAAAGTTTGCTGAAGGGAGTTTAAAAGTCTTGCAGACGGCGTTATCTATTTTGATAAGGACGCCGCATAGATGCAGCTTATAAAAGAATGCAGGACCTATTCCCCTGAATAACCATTAATAGCAATCAATGCCTACCTCTAAGCCTTTTAATTCTCGTTGATTGAAAATAACTTATTCAACTTGGCATTAGGTATTACTAAAAGCAACTTTAAAAAGGCCTGAACTAAGTGAATAGCATCGTTGTTACCTATTTTTACTAATATTCATTCCATAAGTTCCCGCTCACTTGTACTGGTTAAAGTAAGCCAAGGCAGCGTTGCGATCAATCCCACTCATTGTTATTGGTCAATCGAGCATCTTGCCTTAATTTATTTCTCCTGTGCACAAAAAAATCTCCAGCTAAGTGATAGAGGTATAAATGCTTTGTTGGTTTATAGTTAACATTCAACAGGCCCAAAAATTCATTGTTTTACTATGATTCAGTAAAAGTGTAGCTATGATGAATGATCGTTTTAGCAAGCCATTTCTTACTTGTTATTTATGTTTACCTACCCTTGTCTTCGTATATATATGCAAGCTTGGTGAATGCAAATGTATTTTATGTATATTGTATATCATATCGATATATCTTTTGCTGAATGCCAGTATTCATGGTTTTGATATTGTATACAATATTTAAAGTATGCAATCTTGTATGGAAATAGGTATGCATATATCTATTTTAGCGTGAATATATGCTGTTTTTGGGGTTGACGCTAAATTATTTTTATGAAACGGCCCAAAAGAATTTGCTTTTTAGGTATTGGAGTGATTATTCTAATTATAAGATTTTCGTATGAGAACAAAAAATGGACAATATGCAACAGCAATTTTTAGAGGCTGGCACACTTATGCTTGCCGGTATGGTATTTGTATTTGTATTTTTGGGTGTGTTAATCATTTTTATAAATACAGTGTTGGCAACATTAGCGGTGAAGTTTCCAGACCCTATTGTTTCGCCATCAACTCGTCATAATAAAAAGAGCAAGAGTAAAGCTAGCGGAGATATATCTCCAGCGGTTGTTGCTGCTATTAGCGGCGCAGTTAAACGTTATCGAAGCCAACACGGGCAAGACAAATAAATTAGATAACGTTAAACGCTTCTACACCAATATAATTAAAAAGTTAGATAAAAGGGCACAAACATGAGTAAGCCATTAGGAATCACCGAAGTAGTTTTAAGAGACGGTCATCAATCAATTCTTGCCACGAGGCTTCGTTTAGAAGATATGTTGCCGATAGCTGCAACCCTTGATGAAGTCGGCTATTGGTCAATTGAATCGTGGGGAGGAGCAACTTTTGACTCATGTATTCGTTATTTGGGTGAAGATCCATGGGAGCGAATTCGTGCCCTTAAAAAAGCGATGCCAAATACCAAACAGCAAATGTTGTTTCGCGGTCAAAACATCCTAGGTTACCGCCATTATGCTGATGATGTAGTGGAAAAGTTTGTTGAACGAGCTCATCTTAATGGTGTTGACGTTTTCCGTATTTTTGATGCCATGAATGATGTACGAAACTTACAAACATCTATCAAGGCCGCAGTTAAAGTTGGTGCACATGCCCAAGGCACCTTGAGCTATACAGAAAGCCCAGTACACACTCTTGAAGGTTGGTTAACTATGGCCAAGCAACTTGAAGATATGGGCGCTCACTCTTTATGTATTAAAGACATGTCAGGTTTACTTAAACCTTACGATGGTGCTGAGCTTATTAGCCGTTTAAAAGAAACTGTTTCTTTACCTATCGCTTTACATTGTCATGCAACTACAGGGTTAAGTGTTGCGACTCAAATGAAAGCAATTGATAGTGATATTGATGTTATTGATACATCAATATCGTCTCTGAGTATGACTTATGGCCATTCACCAACAGAAACTATTGCCGCTATTGTTGAAGGCAGCTCACGTGCTACCGGCCTTAATGTTGAAAAAATGGCAGAAGTTGCTGCATACTTTAGAGATGTCAGAGAGAAATATGCTGAATTTGAAGGCAGTTTAAAAGGTGTTGACGCCCGCATATTAACGGCACAAGTACCTGGTGGCATGTTAACTAACATGGAAAATCAGTTAAAAGAGCAGGGCGCAGCCGATAAATTTGATGAAGTGTTAACTGAAATACCAAAAGTACGTAAAGACTTAGGTTATATTCCACTCGTAACACCTACATCACAAATTGTTGGTACGCAGGCTGTACTTAACATACTAACGGGTGAGCGTTATAAGTCTGTTACTAAGGAAACTGCAGGTGTATTAAAAGGTGAGTATGGCGCAACAGCAGCCCCAGTTGATGCTGAATTACAGGCAAGAGTATTAGATGGGCAAGATGTTATTACTTGTCGCCCAGCTGACCTACTTGACCCTGAAATGGATAAGTTATCAGACGAGCTACAAACATTAGCTAAAGAGAAAAACATTACTTTAGCTGATGAAAGCATTGATGATGTACTCACCTATGCTTTATTCCCGCAAATTGGACTTAAGTTTCTAGAGAACCGTAATAATCCATCAGCATTTGAACCTATCCCAACAAAATCAAGTGCTAAGGCTAAAGTAGCCTCAGAAGCTAATACGACAGGAGAACCAGAAAACTACGCAGTTAGTGTTGATGGTAAGGTTTATGATGTAATAGTTGCTCCTGGTGGCTCTATTGAAGCCATAACGCACCCAGCAGGGGACGACGCAATGAAACAATCTGCATCAATCTCTGCAGAAGAAACATTAAATGCACCGTTAGCAGGTAATATTTTTAAAGTCTTGGTAAATGAAGGCGATCATGTAGAAGCTGGTGATGTGGTTATTATTATGGAAGCGATGAAAATGGAAACTGAAATTCGTGCAGTAACCGCTGGCGAAATAGTATCGTTATTTACCAAAGAAGGTGACTCAGTTGCTGTTGGTGATGCTTTACTAAGTTTTTCATAGGAATTATCATGGAATCATTAACTAAATTATGGCTTTCAACTGGCTTAGCTAATTTTGAGTTAGGCCAAGTTGTAATGATGCTGGTAGGTTGTGGTCTACTGTATCTTGCTATTGCTCGAAACTTTGAGCCATTATTATTACTACCAATGGGATTTGGCTCAATATTAACCAATATCCCTGTAGCAGGCTTTTCTGAAGTAGGTGGTCTATTACATTACATTTACTATGCAGGTATTGATACCGGAATATTCCCGTTGATTATCTTTATGGGTGTAGGTGCTATGACTGATTTTGGTGCGCTTATTGCTAACCCTAAAACCTTGCTACTTGGTGCTGCCGCGCAGTTTGGTATCTTTGCCACCTTGTTTGGTGCAATTGCTTTAAACTACGTCCCAGGAATTGAGTTTACCCTGAAAGACGCTTCTGCTATTGCCATTATTGGTGGTGCAGATGGTCCTACTGCAATCTTCCTTGCTTCAAAATTAGCACCTGAACTGCTTGGGGCAATTGCAGTAGCGGCTTATTCTTATATGGCGTTGGTACCAATTATTCAACCGCCAATTATGAAAGCTTTAACAACTGAAGAAGAACGTAAAATTGAAATGAAACAGTTAAGGTCTGTCACCAAAATTGAAAAAATTATTTTTCCATTAGGTGTGTTGCTGATGACGATCTTCTTCTTACCAGCCGCTACTCCATTAGTAGGCATGTTTTGTTTAGGTAACTTAATGCGAGAATCAGGTGTTGTTGATCGTCTAAGTACCACGGCGCAGAATGAACTTATAAATATAACAACTATATTTTTAGGTCTAGGGGTTGGTTCAAAGTTAAGCGCCGAAGCGTTCTTAAACGTTGAAACGTTAGGTATTCTTGCTTTAGGTGCAGTGGCTTTTTCAATAGGTACTGCCTCAGGAGTTATTATGGCTAAAACGATGAATAAGTTATCTAAAGACCCAATTAATCCATTAATTGGTGCTGCTGGTGTATCAGCTGTTCCTATGGCTGCACGTGTTGCCAATAAGGTCGGTTTACAAGCTAATCCGCATAACTTCTTATTGATGCATGCAATGGGTCCAAACGTTGCTGGTGTGCTTGGCTCTGCTGTTGCCGCAGGGGTGCTGTTGGCTTTAGTGGGTGGCTAGGTTAGTTAAATGAAATACTGGTTTAACGACTAAGTGATAAAATAAGTAACGCTAAGTAAAAGCCGAGCATCGCTCGGTTTTTTGCTTTCAACAGTTTAATAAAACAAGCTGTTGTATTAAAGGTATGTTACAGACTAGTAAATTAATCTGTATCGTCATAAAATGCGCCTTACTTAACACCTAAGGATTATATAAGTTCATTATGAAACTTCCCCTCATTATGCTAGGCGCATTAATTGTTCTTTCTGCTTGCACAAGCTCAAGCACTGGTCGTAAACAAGTGATGTTATTCTCAGAATCTGAGCTTGATAAAATGGGCGCTGCTTCATTTGAAGAGATGAAAAAGCAAACCCCAATTAGCACCGATAAAGCGACTATCAATTTTGTACAATGTGTCGCCAATGCAGTAACCAAAAATGTACCTAAATCAGTGCACAAAGGTAATTGGGAAGTAGTCGTGTTTGATTCAGCACAAGTGAACGCGTTTGCCTTACCTGGCGGTAAAATAGGTGTATACACCGGTATTTTAAAGGTGACTGAAACCCAAGATCAATTAGGGGCTATTATTGGTCATGAGGTTGGTCATGTTATTGAACATCACTCAAATGAACGTTTATCAGCAAGTAAACTGCAGAATATGGGCATGGCAGCTGCTACAGCCGCTGTAGGTATGACTGATGTTGAAAATAAAGGTTTATGGATGGCGGGCCTAGGTTTAGGGCTGCAATATGGTGTAATTATGCCTTATGGACGTTCTCATGAGAGCGAAGCTGATATTGTTGGTCAAGATCTTATGGCGCGTTCTGGTTTTGAACCGAGTGCCAGTATTAAGCTTTGGCAGAATATGGCTAAGCTGAGCCAAGGAGCGCCTGCAGAGTTTATGTCAACTCATCCATCTAATGAAACGCGTATTAAGCAATTAACAGAACACTTACCTGTGTCGATGAATTACTATCAAACAACAAATAGACCACAATGCCAAAAGCCTAGCGTGATCTCTTCACCTAAGTCTTAGTACTCTCGTTTTAATCTTAAAAAAATTAGTACTTGAACGCTTAAACTGCAGTCAAGTACTCGCGGTTTTTATGGGTGTAACTTATGTTGCACCCAGTCGCCATTTTGCTCTTCAAAGCAGATTCTATCGTGTAAACGATTTGCGCGCCCTTGCCAAAACTCAATC
>Ga0209395_1007615_pt1 | contig 11320 bp, 8 predicted proteins | sample GOMGulsemesocosm_3_FD_184635 | JGI IMG/M metagenome (GOLD analysis project Ga0209395, IMG submission 184635) | Methane-oxidizing microbial communities from mesocosms in the Gulf of Mexico - GOM9D Gulf of Mexico (SPAdes) (version 2) | ecosystem: Environmental > Aquatic > Marine > Cold seeps... | reverse complement strand
TATCCGACCATCAAGGTCTGTAATTGAAACTAATTGCTCAGATTCAAGGAAGGTTCTTTCATTGTTTGATGTGTTACTCATGAATATCCATATAAAAGTTGCTGTAATTAATCAAAAAGCGTGGAATGTTTTTATCTTAGCTTAAGCTTGTCAAAGGAGATTGAATTAAACATGCAAAACTGACTTAGATCAATATTTAGAATCCCAAAACTTGATCAGGATCAAGTAAGAAAGCTCAAAGGTTTGATACGTGTTAGTTAATGGTAATAGGCTGGTTGCATTATGGTTAATTCTGATAGAGTTGATCTGATAGGTTTAAAATACTAAAGTCTATTTATGGACAAAAATATATCGTCAAATTAACGCAAATTTGAATGTTCAAAATCAAATAATGATTCCAGCTGAAATTAAGAAGGAAAATAGTTTAATTTTATCATAGAAAACAAAACCTACGGCACTGACTAAAAGGCTAACTAAGGCATGAAAGTAGTAATTATTCAGGCATAAAAAAAGGCCTTGAAAAACAAGACCTTTTGATAGTAAATATGGTCGGAGTAGCAAGATTCGAACTTGCGACCTCACGTCCCCCAGTTTCAACTGCAATCTTTAGTTCCTAATCTTCATTTGTCAATACTATGTAAAACAACAGCTTAAGCTATTGGATAATTCATCAATATAGCATTGTTTTGCATCCTTTTGCATTTTCTAGTGCGATATATGTGCGATGAGAATTTTTTAACTCTTATAGGTCGTAATTATGTCAAAATCAATCTCATTGTCTATTTCTAGGTTAGGCTACCACACAACGTTAAAAATATTTGGGGCTATATTGTTTAACCCTAGTCGCTTGAAAGAATCACAATACTCAGATACTGTAAAAAACCTCACAAGAGATTCAAACATCGATATTGATGAGCTAAATGTAATCGTTCTCGATTGGTGGCAAGGTTCAGCTCCTTATATAACATTTAATCAACAACACCTTTCTGGCTTATGTGTGAGGATTTATAAAAATAGGTTCCACAAGTCTGGGAAAAATATAAAAGTATTAAATGATGATGAACATGGAAGTGTCTATTATCGCTATCGAGACTGTATAAATAAAAAATCCATCACCAACAAGCTTGGAGCCTTCTCACCTAAATCATTCAATAAGATGATAGATACAGTAAAAAAAATAAAAGCTTCTAATGAGCTAGGCATTAATGTGTTGGGCAAGCACAACTCTGAAAAATTAAATAATGATACTTTAATTACTTTGAACGAATTTTTACATGGACCATTCTTAGAAAAAAAAGTTGAAGAAAACCAAAAAACTTCAAACAAAAAAATTAAAGTGGTTACGCGTAACTTCTCTAACTTATTGAATTTATCAATTAAAGATATAAATGCGGAAAGCATAAAGAGATGGCTCAAACAAAAAGAAAGAAAATTAAGTCAAAGACAATTAAATGCAGGTGAAAGTCGGTGGGTACTAAAACCTTCAACTTTAAAAGAGGCTGTTTGCACTATTCGTTCATGTATACAATTAGCCAAAGAACAAGGAATTATAATAGATCATGATTTGTATTCCCTGCCGAAATTTAAGATGGACAATGAGATTATAAGGTATTTATCAGAGAGTGAAGAGTTGCGCCTTTATAATGCGATCAACCAAAGAAACAAGCTTAAATTAGAAAAACGTATAAGTACCATCCTACATAGAAAAGAAAGAAACCTAGTATCACCTCCAAGCCTAAAGGAATGTGCATTTGTGGATCATGTAACTCCTTTCATTATTTTATTTAAAGAAACAGGAATTCGGCCAGGCACATTAATGAATTCAAAATGGACAGATGTTGATTTTGAGTCAAGATTTTTTAGGATACGAAAATCCATTGATAAAAGGGCGCTTGCCAATTTTGTACCCTTGAATGATCTAGCTTTAGCAATTTTAACTGAATGGAAAAAGCATCATATACATAAAAGTTGTCTGGATTTAATAGAAAAGAAAGCCGATGCTTGGCTCTTTCCCTCACCTCAAGCAGCTTTGCATCAATTAACTACAATAAAAACAGCCTGGAAAGCTATAATTACTAAAGCCAATATAGATAACTTTAGGTTTTACGATCTTCGACATGACTTTGCATCTAAAGTTATGATGCGCACGGGTAATATATATTTGGTCAGTCACCTATTAAATCATCGTCAAATAGAAACGACTAAACGTTATGCGCACCTTATGGATGAATCAAAGCTTTTAGCGGTACAAACTTTAGATGATGGGCGTCAAAATGGAGCTTTACCAGATTTTATGAAAAAAGATTAAAACCTTTCATCGGATATATCGAAAGGTAATTGATGATGCATTTATAATCATATTTCAACATTTCGCCTTTTAGTTGTAAAATAACCCTATGATGGCTCTACATATATCTGAGGTTAACTAACTAAGGATATATTTTGAAATCGAAAGACATAAAAAGTACAAAATTTAATTGGCGTTATAAACTTTTGAGAAAATCAAAGACACCTACTAAATCGAAGGATTACCTTAGAGTTTGTTGGTATTTTGATGAGAAAAGTAAACAGGCTATCTATGAATACAGAGATGAAAGAGGAAGTACAAATTGCTTTGCTATAACTAATATTTTGCAAGATGAGTTGCCAGATTTCATGTCTAAAAAATATTTTGAAGTTACTGAAAGGGCATTGTTATTTGGATTCTTCTTCGATGAGATCAAGCTATTTATCTTTGAAAATATCGACGATAGTGATTTCTTCAATTTTAGTGGAATGCCAAAAGGGATATTTTTTTCAGTAGAAAGTCACAATGAACTATTAAAACTTTGTGAAAATCAAACGTAAACTTTTAGGGAGCTCAGGCTCCCTTTTCTCATGCCTACTTAACTAACCAATTATAATTCCCTTCTTCAGTGACTACATAGTATTGCTGCTGTAGTTTAGCGTTGAAACAAGCTGTTGCTGACAGTTTAACCAGCATCTCTCGCAGTGTACCGTGCGCTGCAGTTTGATTGAGCAACATGAGTTAATCTTTATATTGCTCACCGTTTCTTTCACAATCGGTAGTGACTATCAGCGTGATATCACGTCATTGCGACAACATATTATTAAGATAAGCGTTATAGCAGTAAAGAGAGCCTCGGCTCTCTTTTTTCATATTTCCCTCTCCACGTTTCTATGTGTTTTTGACAAACATAATAATATAGAGGCAAAAATGAAAGAAGATAAACATAAACACATACTCCAACACATAGAATTAATGGGTAAAATAGGGTTAATCTCTGCCCTGATAGTCGCCTTCAATGCAGCCCTATAACATTAAGTGTCCAAGTTGTGGTGAGATAGCAGTAGAGATGTAAATCTAAGAAACTAATTTACTATCGCCGCCACAAACTTTATTATTATTTGAATGATTAAATAATAAATTAAAAATAGTTGTTAGCTAGTGTAATTCAATTTAACTTACCATGTTAGAAATTCCCGTCTATATAGGCGGACTCAACTATACTAGCTTCTGAATTCAATCATCTTCAGCAAACTTTAGTGCCAATTGCTCAGTTAACTCATCTAGGCTGTAATCTTCGCTTTCATATTCTTCAAATCCATAATAGCCTTCATTAATTATCTCCTCATATGCCTCAGCAGTTGCATTTATTACCTCTCTGACGATTCTCATGACAGCTTTTCTCTCACAGGGTAGAGCATCGTCAAAGTAGTATTTTAGATACTCACAATAAATATGGTCATCATGCACCCCTGACTTGTTTAAAAAAACATCATGACGAATGTCTTCTCTCGCTTTAAAAGCTAGATTTATTTCTTCAAGTAATAATGAAATGAAATTTGTATTAAAGCAGTTATGTTCCATAGATAATCCTATTAAATTGTTAAAATCATATGTAAATAGGATTGAATAAAGCGAATTCCATGCGAGTTATGTAAAAATCCATAAAATATATTTACTGAATACTGTAGAGGTATTAATTAGTAGGTTTAACTAAAATTTAACTGCGATAATAGCGTGATTTATATATTGTTGGAGTTAACTGATGATGTAATACTTTTACTTTATTGACATTAATATTTAGTTTGAAAGTCAAACTAAAAAGTCTCACATCCCCATACAATCAAGTTGTAAATAATATCGTCTTTTTTAAAGTAGCAGCTTAATAAACTAATGTTGAATACTTAGTACTATCTGTGGCTATATTTATATTAAATTAATCTTTATCCTGGTTAATGTTTAACTCCACACCTTATTTATGCGACAAACACCGAAGGTTACTTTTCAATTTGTATTAAAAATACAAATAAAAATAGGGTTGCAGAGCAAGTAACAAAATGTGGAACTAAACAATAACGAAGTTATTTGTTTAGTGAAGCCGCCCATCAGTAGCTTGCGCTGATTTCCTCGTATTTAGTTTCGCTTTAGCGAAATGAGTATCAATACGGTACGTAATTGATGCTCACATTAGGCATGAAGTGCCGATGTTATTTTAAGGGTATCTCCGGTGTCCCACCGCCCCTTAGAATGACAAGATAAATCCGAGGAAATCAGCGACAGCGGATGGGCGTAAGTTATTGTTCTTCGACGAGCAACGCGAGGAAAGCTAGACCGCGCGAAGCTGCGAGTAGTCTAGCGTGTAGAACAATAACTATAACAAAGTTATGGCAACGATAGTTGATTGAGCTAGCTGTAAGCTAAGCGCTGCGAAGCATTAGCCTGAAGCAAAGCGGAAGGCGTAAGTTTTCTTGAAAAAAAACGCATGAATTCCCTTACACTTTTCTTACTTTAATGAACATAAATTAAAATAAGGAAGTAGCATGCAAGAACTAGAAAAATACAGAGAACTATCTACTAAATACATATTTCCCATTGAGCAGAGTAATCCAGCAAGAAAAGGCCAAGTCAGAAGGTTGTGTGTTTTGTATGTAATAGGCCGTTTTGGCTTTAGCGCCAAGGTAGTTTTCGAGTACTTACTTAAACTCCCACGAGAGACAATAAACAAGCTGTTTCGGCGATTAGTCGTGGAAGGTTTTATTAATGAAAGAAAGAGTTTTGGTTCAAAAGATGGCTCGGTATATTACTTGACCTCGAAAGGTAAGCGTTTTTTATCTTATGAAACTGACATGCAGTACAACCAAAAAACAGATACTTCAAGTCATAACAATAAAACTGAGATTCATGATTTAAGCATTCAAATTTGCATTATTGACCGACTATCAAAAAGCAATGAACAATATACTGCTTGGGTTACGGAAAAGGAGCTTAGAGAGTTAGGCTATGGGACTTTTGGAGAACTAAAGCACGAAAGGGCCGTTGATGCTTTGATATACCATGACAGTAGCACTACATGGCATGCTCTAGAAATTGAGACAGCCAACAGTAAGAATAAGAAGACACCACTATTAGATTTAAGGGCGGACATACTGAATAAATACGTCAAACAACTAAGTTCACCTGACGGTTTATATACAAGAGTTCTTTTTTATTCGCATAGGGAGCGTTTCCTTAAGCAAATAAACAAAAGAATCGACGGTATCATCAAGGATAAAACATCGAGCTATACAAGTACTGATAGGGCGTTAATTGAGAGTGGATTAAAGTACGTTTATTCTTTTTGTCCCACTTTATATAATATTTTTTGGAACCCAACTTTTAAACTTGAAAAACCGACTCATTATGGTGTAGAAATAATGTTGGTCACAGACCTATTAACCGAGAACAACCAAAATAAAATGTATAGTAACGATTATAATAATGGCTATCTAAAGGCCTTTCAAGACTTGTCGCTTGTGTCTGATGGCAATGAAATATAGTTAGGACTTGAAATGACTGCATCACTATTCAATATAAAAAAAGAGCCCTTAGGGGCTCTGAAATCTTACAGGTGTATTAACAAATTTAGTTGCTATAGGCCCTTATTATCATAGCGAGCTTGTAAAAAAAGATATAGCTTTGAGATAAAAAACGATATCAAATAAGCGCCTAAACCCACAAATATTAGACTATCTCCGATATCATTGATTTGTGAATTTAACTCAATAATATCTAAGTAACTCAACACACTCAGGTAGATAATTAGTTTACCAATCAAACTAAATATTAATTTAAGTTCTCTTAATAACATTCCGGTTAATGTTGCTTTAAATATCCTCATGCAAATCTCCTTTTATTGTTTGCATCAATAAATAGGAATGCAGGTAGGGGATTATGAACTGGCGAAAAAAAAGAGCTGTAAATTAACTACAGCTCAATGGTTTACTTTTACTACTTATATCGATTACAACGACTTATTTAACTACGACATACAACTCTTGACCTTAAAGCTTTGAGATAGAGGTATACTCACTAATGACTCAAAAATATTAAGCATTAACATACTGACTATTTTTAGGTGTACTGAAGTACGTTTTATATATAGCAGTTTCTTCACTAAATAACTCCACCGCTTTCAAGCGCTCTGTATTAAGAACACGTGCGTACCGTTTAGCACTTTTTGAATCTTTCTGATGAAGAAGCTTTTGAGTCATTTGTAGATTCTTATATATTTTTGTTATCAGTGTCGCAAATGTATGACGTGTTTCATACATAACGAAATTCAAACCATATTTTTTTCTAAAAGTGGTAAATGTTGTTTTGTAACTTACTAAGTGTAGGCCAGGCATTGATGGAGAGGGGAATAGCCAGTTTCCGCTTTGAGAATGTATAGAGTGCTTTCTCCATTCGTCTAAGACAGACCTCAGCTCTAATGTTAAAGGGCACAATTCAGTTTTTTTGATCTTCCCTTTAGTTGAGCGGATCTTTATTTGATTATTATCAAAATCAATATCAGACCATTTTAAAGATAATGTATATTTCGGCCTTAATCCTGTTCCTAAAGAAGTCAAAATATATGGCGTTAAATAATCATAAAAAATACACTTATTGTTTGTTTTTTTCAGCTTTGAATCATCACGTTCTTTCAATGATTGCATTAAAAGCTCTAGCTGTTCATCATCTAGATATCGGTCGCTATCATTATCTATTTTAAATTTCAAACTATTACCATATAAACTATCGCAACATTTGAATATCTCTGTATAGATTGATGCTTCATTGAGAGCGGCTCTAAGTGTACAAACCCAATCTTTGATTGTAGATTCTTCAACAGAATAAGGGCTTTCATTATTTTGTATTTGAGTAGCAGTCCTTTTCCGCCGATGTGTGTTTATAAATTCAATGAGCTGTTTACCTTTAATTTCATCTACAGGGTACTTAAGTAAGTGAACAAATTTTGATTGAATCATATTAATTTTGCGATCAACAGTCTCCGGATTTTTTAAATACAGAATTTTTTCATAATCTGGTAAAAATCCCTCTAAAGTTGGAATAGTAGAAGAGTCTGTACTTTTATTTTTTAGATATTTATAAGCCTTCAGGTGCCTATCAAGTTTTAGTTGAATATTTTTAGATAGATATCCTACTAATTCATACCTAGAATGAGTTTCACCAGGTTTTCTACCCCTATGATAAACTGCAATAGCTTTATCCTGAATATTAACAATTTTACCGTTATTGATATCTAACTTTGCTCGATAAATCCTAAAATATACCCCTCCCATGCATTGAACTTTAAATTCTAATGTAGACTCGTTAGGTGAGTTTTGAGCTAGAAATGACATTATTTTAGTTTCAATACCGCCAATGTTGTCATCACTTGTTTTTATTAGTTTAAGATGCTTTAAAAGACTAAGGTTTAAACTCGAGGATGGATCATTCGCTTGATTAATGATTGTTATCGCATTATTGATTAATTGACATATATTCATGTATAAAATGTCCTGCTTATGGGGTTATTACAGGTACTTTACAATTTATATACTCAATCAAATAATATCGAATAAGCACTAAAAATATAATGCCGTTTAATATAGAAATTTAATACTCAAAGATAAAATTATTAATTTACAGCATAATATTGTAAATTGCGATTTCGGCTTTCTAGTATTTAATGACCTCAAATTAACTTGAGAGAGAATACTAATGCTGCCGCTTTTATTAAATGAAAAAGAAACATCAATCCTTTTATGTGTATCAGTCAGTAAATTACAAAAGAGCAGAACAAAGTCTTCAAATTTAATAGCTATTGGAAAGTTACCCCCATTTGTAAAGCTAGACGGGCTTGTTCGTTACGTAAGGACTGAAGTGGAAGATTTCGTCGTTAAATTAGTTCGTCACGGTTTTGAAGACAATAGACAATATGTAAATAAGATATCAAAACCTGAAAAAAATATTTTAGAGGGCTCTCAAATTCAGGATGATGAAATAATTGATATTATCCCCGGTACCCTGATCAAATTGTGCTCTTTTATGAATTAGCTTAATTGTATTGAGTCCAAGGATAGTAACCGAACACAAACTCCTTTAAATATATTACTATGTGTAATTGGGATGTTAGTAATAATTAAATAATTATTTATAAAGTGCTAACTAATTGCCACACAACAGAAGTTAGCATTTGAACGTTTTTGTACGTTTTATCTACGACGGACATGGCTGAACAATCACATTACTCTTGCAGTCTCCCGTTAGTTGACGTCAGCAATAGAGAAATACATGATTTTTTGATTATGTTTTTGTAAATGAAGAGTTCAACTGACAGTCGCCAAAGACACTGCAACAGTCATCCATCATAAAACTGTTAATGCTAACTGAATGGCATTAGTTAATCTTGTAACTCTACCAAAAGTAGTTCGATTTTTGGCTTCTATATTCATCAAATATAAACAACTTATTGGTGCGCTAAGCTGAAGTTAGCTAGTGGTTGTTCTTTAAGTCAACTCATAGCCATATAATGTCATTCAACCTTAATTATCCATACTTAGATTGCTTAGGTTATGTGAATGTTGTTTACTAATATCTAGCCAATAAAACTTGATGATTACCGCTTTTCTTTCGAGGCAACAAATACCTTTACTCATAAACGAATACTCAGGGCGTGAGGCTAACAATAGTATTATGTTAATCATTGATCATATTTAGAATAACATTAGACAGCATTTTCTTCTCGTATTTGAAGCGGGTTAAGACTTGAGTTCAACTTCGCTAGCAACGGATAAAACTCCGTTAGTACGAAAAATTTAATTTTTAACATCATATTTTATGCTAATTTCATCAATATAAAGCTAAAAGCGTTCTTTAATACAGTCACCACGTTGAATTTTTAGTAATACCCACTGATGGTGAATCTAGCCAAGTGAATACAAGTCAATTGCTAGGTGTTTATTTATTATTGGTGAAATTCAAAAACTAACCAAATTGAACTGAAAATTAATAAATGATAGTCACAAAAACATAATTAATAAATTAACATTAAGCCAATTACACAAAAATAATTACAACTTCTGTAAACACGGTTCGTATTTCTGTGAGAATGCATGTACTGAATAATATAGACAGGGGAAATCCTCTCCCCCGAATTTTTGCTATGCGCTGTTAAATCGGCTTAGAAAGTTGCCAGGCGTATTTAATTGATTGTCAGGGCGTCAAGGCCGTTCACTATAGAGCTATTCCATGCAGCAAAACAAGGCTTTTGCGTTTCAAATTTAAATTCGAAAAGTAGACTTTTATCTTCATTAATTCCTTGTATAACCGTTGTTACTGGTTCAGCATTTAAACGATTTACTGCAGCAAAGTTAACAAGATAATCTCCGTTACTCTCCGTTTCATCGATATATATACTTGAACAAACATCACTGTAAATACTCGAATCATAGCTCCATGTTACAGAGGCTGTCATTGTTTCTTCATTAATTTCATAACGCGCCGATGGGCTTGTTGTCAGTGCAAGACCTTTAGGTGCATCTTCCGGTTGATTGAAACTTAATTGACCGTCATTAAAAAGTAATAATTCCCCATCAACGATTGACAGTGCATGTTGACCAATGGGCTTTGTATCTGAAGAATATAAGGATAACGTACGTAGTGAGGGAAAATTTACAAACCAATGTTTAGTTTCATCACCCAGAATCCATTTTATTTCTTGAGTATCATAATCAATTTTAATAACAAAATTTTCTCGGCTAGATACAAGTAAGCTATTATCCTCTTGTTGATATATCGCCGAGTTCATATGAAACCAATCAATACCGTTTCGAACGAAATGAACGGGATCATCACCGTTGGCTAACATATATTTTGCAACTATCTCAGAGAAGTCCCATTGCTTGATAACCTTACCCTGATCATTAACCTCCACTAGGATGCTTTCAATCAACCGTTCTGAGTATCCCGTTTTATTCGTGTCTATTTCGACTAAATAACCACTTTTTCCAAGGCTTAATTCATGATGTGCCTCTATATCAGATAAATCTTCATGGCTAATTTTAGCTGAGCTAAATGTACCATCTAAATGCACGGTATATAACTCGTCATCGTTAGCTACAATAAAGCTTCCATCTTTAAATAGTGTAGATCGGCCACTATAAAGTTCGCCGTCAGTTAAATATGATTGCCAACGGACGTTACCATCAATGTCCATGATTACTGGACCATTTGTTGATGATTTCATCAAAAGGTAATCATATGAAGGTTTATTCGTACTACTTACAGGTTCTGTGATGGCGTATTTATTAAATGGGTTATTGACAGGCTCTAAGTCTGCTTCGGTAATTATTTCTGTAGTCATTGTTTTAACAGAGTTATCGGTAAACGTAAAAGCCAATTCAACTTCATTTGCGTGGCTTCGGTATAACCCATAAACGGGCAAATGAATCCCTTGAGTAAGTGTCGATAACTTTTCGATGGCATAATTTGCTTTGATTTGAGCTGCAAGTGACCCCGGTTTTGCTTTAATGGTGAAACCAATATGTGACAACAACTCTTTGTTGATATTTAGGTCAAGCCCTGAAATAAACAATGAAGTTTTTTTGTCATTCTCAACAATATCTTCTTGAGAAACATTACTTGTTTGTGCAAGCGTTAATGCATTTACCTCTATAGATATTTCTTCGTTAGTAACTCCGCCGTCGTTGTCTATTACGACTAATGAAAAGGTGACCACTTCATCTTCAGTTATGTTTGGGAGAGTGAATGTTAATATTTCTGACGCGGTGTCCTCAATTATTATGGTTGTTCCTGACGTTTGTAGCCATGTTATATGAGCAATGGTTCCATCATCAACAATGTCCGCATTAAGGGTTAACAATGATAATTCATCAGCGATGTTAGGCCCATTAATGCTAACAATAGGTAACTTATTGATATTCACCACTTGTAACGATAATGTTTTAGTAACTGTTGCTCCTTCGTTATCTTTAACCATTAAAGAGAATA
>Ga0209395_1007612_pt1 | contig 11323 bp, 8 predicted proteins | sample GOMGulsemesocosm_3_FD_184635 | JGI IMG/M metagenome (GOLD analysis project Ga0209395, IMG submission 184635) | Methane-oxidizing microbial communities from mesocosms in the Gulf of Mexico - GOM9D Gulf of Mexico (SPAdes) (version 2) | ecosystem: Environmental > Aquatic > Marine > Cold seeps... | reverse complement strand
TAACAGTGCACCACCACCGATACCTATCATGGCAGATAGGCCACCAGTTATGGTAGTGAAAAAGGTTAACAGACCTTTATTGGGCAATTCACGTACTGTAGAAGAGTTTTTTTGGGTGCTACTGTATAACATCTTAAATGCGATAAGTACCACAGTTACGGCAAACACAATGCGAACAACTTGTTCTGGTAATAGTGCAGCCATAAAGCCACTGATAAGCGCTCCAAGGGCAACTCCTGTCATTATCCAAGGGGCTAGTTCCCAAGGAACATTGCCATTTTTATGATGTGCTAGTGCTGAGGATGTTGAGGTAAACAGTATCGACGCCAATGAGGTGGCAATGGCAACAATCACTACCTGCTCAGGTGGTAATACATCAAAACTAAGTAAAATAGTACTCAGCACCGGGACTATGACTAATCCTCCGCCAATACCTAACAATCCAGCCAAAAAACCAACACCACTACCTAGTAACGCGCAGTATACAATCAACAACAGCAATTCACTCATTCAGTTCACTTCTTAATATATTCAAGGGGAAGATTTGCTACATAAACGTAGCTATGTTTGCATCAAGCGAATTAATATTACTGACAACTGCTTGAACATTCAAATACTTAGGCCATGAATATTTCTCATGTTGTATGTGAAATAAATGCGCTTTTAATCATTTTCTAATCCACGTAAATTGCACTCAGTTAATAATTCTAGACAAAATCACAATGGATTCTTAAGAAAGTCATAGGCACCCGCCAAAATAAACTGCGAAAGCTACTGACCTAGAAAACCAACGTTGTAACGCTAGAATAAGCAATATGCACATTTAAGCTTTATCTCAAGCTTTTATCTCAGGAATAGGATACCAGATCACTATGAATACAGACTTTACCTTTACGATTAAGAGCATTGGTCTCGATGAAAATTATCACCCATCAGACAATACCCGTATCACCACTAACTTTGCTAACTTGGCCAGAGGAAGCTACCGTCAAGCAAACTTACGCAACGCTTTAAAGATGATTGATAATAGTTTTAATGCCTTAGCAAATTGGGATAATCCCAAAGGGGATCGTTATTCTGTCGAACTTGAAATCATTTCTGTTGATATTGATATTGAAGGTAGTGGTCAAGCGTTCCCATCGATTGAAGTATTGAAAACCAATATTGTCGATCATCAGACAAACAAACGCATTGAAGGCATAGTCGGAAATAATTTCTCCTCTTATGTTCGAGATTATGATTTTAGCGTATTACTGTTAGATCATAATAAAGATCAAACTAAATTTAGTATTCCAAACAACTTTGGAGAGCTGCACGGGCAACTCTTTCAATATTTTGTAAATTCTGAGATTTATAAACAAAACTTCAATAAAACACCGGTTATATGTCTTAGTGTTTCGAATACTAAAACCTATCATAGAACTGAAAATCAGCATCCTGTATTGGGTGTTGAATACCAACCTAATGAGTCGTCTTTGACTGAGCAATATTTCAAAAAAATGGGCTTACAGGTTCGTTACTTTATGCCACCAAACAGTGTTGCGCCTTTGGCCTTTTATTTCTTTGGTGATTTACTCAATGATTACACAAGCCTTGAGCTGATAAGTACCATTAGCACAATGGAAACCTTTCAAAAAATATACCGACCTGAAATTTATAATGCAAATGCTGTTGCAGGAAAATCTTATCAACCTGATTTACAGAACCTAGATCATTCATTAACTCAAATTGTTTATGATCGCGAAGAACGTAGCCAGTTGGCTAATCAGCAAGGTAAATTTACTGAAGAGCACTTCATCAAACCGTACCAAACGGTGCTTGATCAATGGTCTGCTAATTACGCGCAATAATTACCTAAAATCGCTAGGTTAAACATTAATTAAAAAATATACGGCATCATATATCATGAAAACGAATACGCAAAAGGTACTATTACCTACTTCAACGGCTGGCAGCTTACCAAAACCGGCTTGGCTTGCAGAGCCTGAAACACTTTGGTCACCTTGGAAATTACAAGGTGAGGAATTAACTGCCGGCAAAAACGATGCTTTACGTTTGTCATTACAAGATCAACAACAAGCAAATATCGATATTGTCAGCGATGGCGAGCAGACGCGCCAACATTTTGTGACTACCTTTATTGAGCATCTCAACGGTGTTGATTTTGAGAAACGTAAAACCGTTAAAATTCGTGATCGTTATGATGCAAGTGTCCCGACGGTTGTAGGTCCTGTTAGTCGTCAAAAATCCGTTTTTGTTGAAGATGCAAAGTTTTTACGTCAACAAACCAAGCAACCTATCAAGTGGGCCCTGCCCGGCCCCATGACTATGATAGATACGCTTTATGATGACCATTATAAAAGTCGTGAAAAGCTTGCTTGGGAATTTGCCATTATTCTAAATCAAGAAGCTAAAGAATTAGAAGCGGCAGGTGTCGATATTATCCAGTTTGATGAACCTGCATTTAATGTGTTTTTTGATGAAGTTAACGATTGGGGCATTGCTACGTTAGAACGTGCAATTGAAGGACTAAAATGTGAAACAGCTGTGCATATTTGCTATGGCTATGGTATCAAAGCGAATACCGATTGGAAAAAAACGCTGGGTTCAGAGTGGAGGCAATATGAAGAAGCTTTCCCAAAATTGCAAAAATCTAACATTGATATTATCTCATTAGAATGTCACAACTCCCATGTTCCAATGGATTTACTTGAACTTATTCGCGGTAAAAAAGTGATGGTTGGGGCTATCGATGTCGCCAGCGATACCATTGAAACACCTGAAGAAGTGGCCGACACGCTGCGCAAAGCATTAAAATTTGTAGATGCCGATAAACTCTACCCTTCTACCAACTGTGGCATGGCTCCGTTATCTCATGGTGTGGCAAAAGGTAAGTTGAATGCCTTGAGTGCTGGAGCAAACATAGTGCGAAGAGAACTATCAGTCTAGCCCCTGGTTAAATTTGTTTTATAATCATTCAAGTAAGATGACTACGAATGTGTCGATAAGCTTGATGCCATGGTAGGAAAAAAACCATACATTATTGTTTTGTTCAAAGTGCTCGGTCGTTAGGCCGAGCATAATGAGGTCATCAGCTAGCTATAAGCTGCCTTCCACTAAACGAAGATCTTGCCTTTTAAATATAAAACGCTTTTGCCAGATACAATAATATTTTGCTCAGAGACAACACAGTTGAGCACACCTCCTCGCTTTGATGCTTGATAAGCTATTAAGCACCTTTTATCCAGTTTTTCAGCCCAATATGGCGCTAAACCTGCGTGAATTGAACCGGTAACAGGGTCTTCATCCCCACCGTTTGCAGGCCAAAAGTAACGAGAAATAAAATCATATTGACTTGATTTTGCAGTGACAACTACATCTAAAGGAGCGAGTTGTTTGAGCAGTGCAGAATCATATTCAAGGTTGAGCACATCTTGCTCTGTGTCCAAAACAACAAAATATGCTTGTCTGTTTTTTAAGATTTCGACTGGTGTTTTAGAAATACCAGCAAGTAGTTGTTCTGGGATCGCTGGAACTAGCTCTGGCTTTTGACTTGGAAAAGTCATTTCTATTTCACCTTGAGCATTCAACATGACACGTAATCGACCAACTTTCGATGTAATAAATTCGATCTCTTTATTTACACCAAACTCATAAAATATGACATGGGCCGATGCCAATGTTGCGTGCCCACAAAAATCAATTTCGGTTATCGGAGAGAACCATCGAATTTCATATTGATTGCTAGAAGTACGTTTCAAGAATGCGGTTTCAGATAGGTTATTCTCAGTAGCAATGCTTTGCATTAACGCATCAGATAGCCAGTTATCAACGGGAACAACCGCTGCAGAGTTTCCTTTAAATTGTTGCTCGGTAAACGCATCAACGACGAATATATTCAATTCCAATGTGTGAACTCCTTTTAGATAATTTATGAACTACTTTAAACTACTTTGAACAACCAAACTTGCAGAATGATGCTTGAGGTACGAAACAACCTACGCTTTGTTGCAACTTGTAGATCTTCTTATTATGTGAAAACTATTTAACAGTAATTGCCTGGCCTTCGATGCCAGCATAAAACACAATTATTTCTGCTGGTACCTTGCCACTATTTATCCCTAAGTGCCACTTATTGACTATTTCAATGATGGGATCTCCGGCGGTCATTATCAGCTCATCGCCCGTTTTGCTTAATACTGTCAATTCACCTTTTATTAATACCCCGGCATTAATAAAAGGGTGCTGATGTAGCGGGATTTTAGCACCTGCAGGGATTGTAATTTTAAGAATAGTAACCTCTGGCTGCCCTTTAGGGTATGAAGGAAGCCGACTTCCATTCCAGCTATGAATCGACTTGATCAAAAGTTCAGACTCTATATTGTTTTCGATGTGTTGTGCAAAAACCAGTGGTGTACTCAACGTACCCAATATTAACAAAATTAATAATTTCATTGTTACCCTTCAAAACCTGATTAAGCTTTATTTGCAAGTAATGCCCCCGTTTAGAGGCAAAGATTTTTCGGTTAAATTAACCTAGCATGAGCAAATAACTTAACTCGTAGCTTTTACAGCAGCTAGTTAACTTATATTTTACTCCAATCTATTTAAGGGACTTCAAGAACAGCACAATTACAAAGATCATCACTTTCAAAAGCGGTTAAATCGCCGGCATTGAGCCCTGGAACAGGAAATAGACGAACAGTTAACGGTTTATTTAAACGATATGCCATTGTTCCTGTATCTCTCATTAACGCAGAAATTTTCTCTGATGGTGTATTACCCGGTATTGGCACTGTGTCTAACCCTATACCGCAGACTGAGCTATACGTTAATAAGGAACGTATATCAAAATGTGAATTGATACTGCCTTGAGCAAGTCCTGTATCTTCCGTTAACGCCAGCATTAATCCAGAAAAACCGACAAGTTCAACGTCTTTAATTGATTTGAATACCTTAGTCAGTAATGATGACACTTCAACGGTACCTGATGCTCCAAAATATTCTACCCCCATTAACTGATAAAGTTCTACCATGCTCGCACAATCTTTAGAGGGAGCCGCAGAGCTATCAAATCCAGAAAAAGCATATGATTGATCACAACTTGATTTTTGAATGATATTATTAATATTGGTTATGTGATGTTGTAGAGCAGCACTCATCACCTCGTAATAGCCCTTAAATTTGTCGTTATGGCTTTGGTTATCGGTAGATTGGTTGTAATTGGTGAGTACATTAACCAGTAAATCAGGCGTTTCTAATCCAATAACAAATCTATCGCCTAACTCTTTACGATGGTAACTTGCTGGAAAATAGGGAATAAGTGGTTCACAGTTAAAATTAACGGTAAAATTGAAGTTACCTTCACCCCTAGGCGTAATCTGGCTAATTCTCTGTACTGCTTTTACTGATTGCTCTATCAATTGGTTATCTAAAACCCCGAATTCATCAAGACTAACATTTACACAAACATTGCATAAATCACCAAATTCCTTGATCAATTCTGGCAGGAGTTCTATTTCCTTTTTTGATCTCGCCTCGCCAATGGCAAACCGAATTCTCATGCCTGAATTATTAGAAGCCTTTAACAACGAATTTAAATAACTTAGATCATCGCTAGCAGTCTCTAAGTTGTCTGTATTAAGATACTCGCCAAAAGGGTTGGTAACAATTCTAATTGATTGAACTGTATAACCTTTAGTTTTAAATTCGTCTGACAAGGTTAAACAAAAAGAAGAAGCTTCTTTTATTTTGTCATTCCAATCCCCTTTATTTTCATCCAAAGATATAAAGGTGGTTATCGTACGTATTTTACAAAGCGCTTTATTGTTATATGGCAATTTCAACTTCCTACTGAAATAAATATCAAATTATCTAACACCGATTTAAGGGCTGATAATTTTTTGTTAATATGTTTTACGCAGCGAAACCGAGCAAACGGTTAACAGTGCCACTTCAAAATTCCTCTTAGGCTGAGTTATCACAAGAATTTTTTTTGAGCCCTTTAGTTGGAATCGTACACGTTTTTACTTTACTGAATATACTATACCTATTTCTAGCAAGTAAACGAGAGAAGTAATTCCTTCTCTAATCTGCTGATTGTTTGGGAAAAAATTCCATAATCTCCGTTACTATGCCTGATGGATCTTTAAAAGCAGCATAACGACCCCATTTATTTTCATAGGTTTTTTTATGAACAAAAACAACACCTTTAGATTTTAATTCTTTAATGCTTTCATCCAAGTTTTTAACCGTAAGCACCAAGGTTGAATTTGAATTAAATCCGTGACTATATTCTGCTGCTTCCATAGTTCCTTGAAACATGTACACATTGTGTGAGCCAATTTTGAGCTTTACACTGTCTTCATATTCTTCGACAACTTTAAGGCCAAGTATATCTACGTAGAATATTTTGGAGTCAAGCAGGTTATGAACGACTAATAAGGTTGATGGATTGTGCATATTCGATTTACTCCATTTTCAGCTAATACTTTGATATAAATACAAATGATCATATCATCATTTTTACGACAAGCGCTATATTGATGCCTGCTTTAATAGGAAATTTTCTTTGAGTAGGAGTTCACAAGTAATAACATACATAGGAATAAACGGTATTTTTATATAACCAGACAAAAAGACTGGAATGTGAACCAACTCTTCATCTCCGGTCAAGTGAGGTTTCTGATTTCAAGGCTTAGAGGCTAGGTTATTCTTTTTGACAAACTAGCCTCTGAATAGATGAAAATAGGTTGTGTTAAGTCCGACTAACCAATGCCTATAAGCCTTTTCAATATTGTTAAATGCAAAACCCTAGTTGGAATTTATAACAGCGATTTACATCGCCTCAATCCTAATAACATTAAAGCCAGTAACCCGTATATTGCACCGCCTGACGAAGTGCTTTGGGCAGCGGGCTTACTTGCCGTCAAACTGAGGGTTCCGTTTGCCGTTAGACCTTCGGTATCCGTTGCAATAATTTCAATGCTATAACTTCCTGATGTTGATATAGAACCAGTAACAGTACCTTCTTTAGAGATCACTAAGCCGCTCAACTGATTCTCAACTGAGTATGTTAAGTTATCGTTTTGATCAACGTCAGTAAAATAACTACTCGCATCGAAATTAATGGTTGAATCAACATTAACGGTTTGTGAAGGAATACTTGAATTTAATACGGGGCCATCGTTTACATTTTTTACCGTAATAGTAAATGCTTCAAGTTTATCATCATAAGCATTGTTACTCGCCTGAATAACGATACCTATATACTCACCAACATGATCGTTTACTGGGGTGCCGGTCAATGCCCCCGTGTCCTCATTGAAATCAGCCCATGACGGTTGATTCTTAATGGTAAAAGTAATTGAATCAATATTACCTAAGTAAATGACCGTTGGCTCAAAACTATAAGCTTGATCTTCCAATATTTCTGACTCAGGCGTGCCTGAAATCGCTGGCGCTGAATTGGCCACAAGAGGATTACTATCAGCTTGATCTAATAAGCCATCACCGTCAGTATCTGGATTATTCGGATCTGTTTTAGCTAACATTTCATTAATATTAGTAAGACCATCACTGTCTTTATCTTCTTCGCTGTCTTTTACTAACGGGTCAAGATTATAGCTAACTTCATAACCATCTGACATACCATCAGCATCTGTATCAGCCACTAATGGATCAGTAAGATAAGTATGCACTTCATCACCATCACTTAACGTGTCGCGATCCGTGTCTTCATTATGTGTATCAGTGCCATAAATGTCTTCGTCATCATTAGTCAAACCATCATTATCGCTATCTATACTGATTTTGGGTAAACGATAAACAAAAGTTGCACTAGCCAAGTTACCTTCACCTGGTTGTATCACCAAAGTGCTACTACTGCCATCTATAGCATTTCGGTAAACTCTATTACCCGCAGTAACTAAATAATAACCATCACCATCGTGTTTCATACCTGATGGAGCAGACACTGTTGTTAATGTCGATTGATAGGTGCCAGAATCTTTATCAAACACCAAGATAGCTTTACCCTTTTCAGACGAAACTAACATCTGATTTTGATTGAATAGGATACTACGTGGTCGACTTAATCCCCCAGCCTGTGGTGTTACTAATTGTGTTGCCTTTTTAGTGGTTAAATCAACTTTTACTATGTTGTCACTTTTCCACCCGGGTAAATACAGTGATCCATCCTCAATCGCCATGCCAACATCAATGCCGTCGATTAATGAATTGCCCGCAGGTAGAATAGTATCGGTTATTTTCCATGTTTGTGTATCAATTTTAACGACTTTATTTATACTAAAACTCGCGGCATACATCATCCCTTTATCATCTATCACCGCAGAAATAGGATTGGGTATATAGTTATTGTCACTGCCTGGACCAAGTAATATTGTCCCAATGGATAATGTCTCGCGATCAAACTTTAGCATTCGACCATTGTTTTCACTAATAACTAAAACATCACCGTCTGGTGCCTCAAGAATTCCTAACGGCCCATCAATTAATCCCTGATTATCAAGATGCTTAATAAACTCCCCACTACAGCCATCGTATATTTTTACATTGTTAGGCGTCCAACTACTTACCAGTAATAATGAATCACAAGAATCATCTCCTAAACTCTGAGAATTAGCCATATTTGGTAGGCTAATTAAACCGATTACAGCAACAATTGATAGATTTTTCATTTTTAGACTTTTCCAGGTTATGTGAATTTAATGTGTCGCTAAACATACATAAGCTATTGATATAAAAGCCTTCGAATAAGTTCTTAATTTCCTCCACAATTTATCCTTTTATCGTTATACTCAGAAACAATCAATTTTTAGGTACTTTTTATAACAATGCAACAACCCATTCAGCCAGCTATTAAACAACCCTGCAAAATTGGTGATTGGAAGTTTGATCCTACTGATGGCAGGTTAAAAAGTATCGATAACCCGGTGAAACTACAGCCACGATTAAGCCTTTTACTGGCACTTTTTATTGCAAATGTGAATGAGGTTTTATCAAGAGAACAACTCTCAGCAATTCTCTGGAAAGATAAGATAGTAAATGAGGATGCATTATCAAGATGTATTGCAGAGCTTAGATCTGCTTTAGGAGACGATAGAAAAAACCCTACGTTTATCGAAACAATCCCTAAAAAAGGTTATCGTTTTATATACGTGTTAAGTGAACCCAATAAAGAAAGAAAAATATCACTGTTTGCCGTGATCCCAATAGTCACTGCGGTGATCTCATTGCTTGTTTTCAACTGGACATCTAAGCCACAGGTAGGTGTTGTTTTACAAAAAGGGCTCACTAGTGCCAAACGTCTCACCACAGACGACTTACTCGAACGATCGCCTGAAATATCTCCTGATGGAACACTGACAGCATTTAGCACTAAAGTGAATAAACGACTCGTTGTTAACGTTGTCGACAAGGATGGTATTGCCTTGCATACAATAGCTGATGACACTGATAGCATCACATCACCGTCATTTAGTGCTGATAGTAAATCCTTAACTATTGCAGCAATATCAAGAGCAGCACCCTGCACTATTTACCATTACGACTTGCTCACAAAAAATCGTACTAACTTAGGTGAATGTTTATTGCCAAACAGATCGGGTATTTTCAGCTGGTCCTCAGATAGTAATTTTCTAGCTTTTGTCGCTAAAGATCCCCTTACCGACGTCGCCGCTGTCTGGTTATATGATAGAGTTCAACAGGTAAGAACTCAGCTAACAACTCCGCATAACAACGGGTATTTTGATACTCGACCACGATTTTCACCAAACAACAATAAAGTAGCCTTCACCCGAGGAAGTCAATCAGTCCGAAATCTCGTTTGGATTGATTTGAATAATCCCAGTGAGCTTTTTCAAGTAACTGAGAATAAGAGTTATATCTCAAGCTTCTCCTGGTTAAAAGACGATATACACCTGTTATTTGATAGTGATAAACGCGGCGATCGAAATTTATGGCTCATTAACTCTCATACTAAAAAAGAGACTTTACTAGGGGCAAGAGACGCCCAATTTCCGTCACTCAACCAAGACAATTCAATGCTAACCTTTCTTGATGTTCGCTATAAAGCCAACATTTGGTCAGTTAACTTATCTGACACTAAAGACCAGTTATTACCACTAACCCGTTCAATAAAATACAATAACATGCCGAGTTTCTCTCCCGACGGGAGCCAAGTTGCCTTTACCAGTAATCGACAAGGTAAAGGGGCTATCTGGCTTTATTCGCTGGCAACAAATAAGCAGCGTAAACTGCTCAGTCTTGAAGGTGAAAACCTGATATTACCTAACTGGTCTGCTAACGGTGACAAGTTACTTGTCAGTTATAAGAGTGCTTCTCAGTACGGTTGCTACGAATATGATATGACCCATCAGCATTATGAATCTATTGGTCAATTCGAAAAAGAGTATTATTCTTGTCTTTATGGTGGCAATGATGAGATTTTTGCCTTGACTAAGGAAGACAATAAAGCCTCACAAATTATTAAAATCACGGCAAAAAAAACGATGGAACAGATGACTTTTTCTGGGGTAAATCGCATCATGTTATTAAATGATGAAGTACTACTTTACTCGTTAAAAGACAAAAATGGTCTTCATATGATGTCTTTATCAGGTGAAGAAAAAAATAGTGTTTTACCGCATTTCCCTCCAAATTTTTACGAGCATTGGACAGCACATGAAGGCACTATTTATTACGCTAAATTCCGTGGGAATAGTGGTATATGGCGCTATAACGTAGATTCTGGTGACGATACATTAGTCAGTAAACATCTACCCTCGACAATAGGTAATACATTAGCTATTTCACCCGATCATAATAGCTTGCTGATTTGCCGAACAGATAATGTAGACTCTGACATTTTCATCAGCACATTAAAGCTAGAGTAAGAATGATAGAGCCCTGTTGGACCTTCTGGTTATACCCAATTTGATACTGTCATATCAGTCTTAACGTCTTTTCTAAAGGGTGTGATGCGCCGGCACCAACTGTTAATTCCAATAATTAAACCCCTAAATATAAATTGACTAAACACCTATTCTAAACCTAGACAATCGTTAGCCGTTCCGCTTAATTTTCATATGGTGCGTATTTAATTGATGCTGCTCCTGTACACTTTTGCCAACAGCTGTAATAGCCCAAATCTCACCTTTGGAGCCTTTTCCATTCTTAGCAAAACCTTTATTCATAAGGCTATGAAGGTAATCTGTAGTTTCTGCTTTACTGATACCCGTCTCACTCGCAATAGTATTGATATATCGCCAAGTGTACCCTGACTTTTGCAAACAGATCAGTA
>Ga0209395_1007609_pt1 | contig 11325 bp, 10 predicted proteins | sample GOMGulsemesocosm_3_FD_184635 | JGI IMG/M metagenome (GOLD analysis project Ga0209395, IMG submission 184635) | Methane-oxidizing microbial communities from mesocosms in the Gulf of Mexico - GOM9D Gulf of Mexico (SPAdes) (version 2) | ecosystem: Environmental > Aquatic > Marine > Cold seeps... | reverse complement strand
TTCATGTCTGTTGGCAGCATCCCGGCGTACTTTTTCTTCCAGTTGAAATACGTCGCCTGGCTAATCCCAGCCTTCCGACAGATCTCAGCAACCGTCTTGCCTTCCTCGCCTTGCTTGATGATGAACGTCTTCTGTGCGTCCGTAAATTTCGATGCTTTCATGAGTTTCCGCTCCTCTTCCCAGCCAAAGAAAATCTAGCGGAAAACTCTAACCATAAACGAGGATACTTTCAGGGATCACATCAACCGCAGAAACACGGTTAGGGCACTGCAGTGGCCACAGTCAGTTTACAAAGCACATGTAAGCTATTGATCTATATTGGACGTCCTTCGCATGGCCCTGCTTGCGTCGTTGGATGAACTTCTGGCCGTGGTACTGACCAATTCGATGAATGATCCACTTCACTCGAGCCCATCTCATTAGATCAGACTGCCTGATGAATTCGATCAGACGAGACTTGATTCAAGACTCAAGCGTCCGCTTTTGGCCCTGTGAATGCGACCATCGACCCGAGCGCCTGCATCCACAACAAGCTGTTGATACGTGATCTCTCCGCTCATCTGTGAACCGGTGTGCAGCGTAACGGACTCTCCAGTGATCTCCCCCTTCACCTTGCCCTTGATGGCTATGGTCCTTGCCGTGATGCTGCCTTCGACTTCACCCTGTTCGCCAATAACGACGGCGTCTGCGGCAAGCTGACCATCAACGCGGCCGAGCACCTCGATCAGCCCCGGAAACTCGAGATCCCCAGTTATCTTGGAGCCTGAGCATATGTGAGAGCGCCCGCCCTGTCCGGTCTCGCTGGTTTGCTCATCACTCGGTATCGGGTTCGACATATTCTAGATCCAATCATTTTGGCAGGTTCATTCGCGAATGCGGGACTCTGGCCGACCAACACTAACCAGCCATCACCAGTCATGCAAAAGAAGAAACCGATATCCTGCTCAGATCACAAAGACTGTTTCCGTCGATTGGCTGCAGCCCCCGTGCGGCCTAACCTATGGACTCCGATTCACACTTGCTCGTCTTTGGACCGTGGCCGCGGTCGTCCTAAACCACCTCTAAGACCGTCCCAAATACACTCCACGCCCTCAACGTGCAGCGCAGCCTAAGATAAGACCATGCGATAAGGGAGGCTGAACGCGGTTGATCGCTGAATGCCCTGCCAATTAGCAACTATTGCGCTGCCCCTACCCTTCAAAAACCGCGAGAACACGTGCAATGTGAGCTAATTAGGTTTTCCACCGAAAGGTGGATCTATCAGAGCCTTATGAATGTCCTATCAATCACTGGGGAATTGCGGAGCGCGCCCGACCCGCTCGGCTAATCGGGTCACGGTCAAGCCCTGCACAATGATGGAGAAGATCACGACGGTATAGGTGACGGTCAGGATCAGAGGCTTCCATTCACTGTCCGGCAGTGACAGCGCCAGCGCGACGGAAATACCCCCCTTCAGACCGCCCCATGTCATGATCGGGATCACACCCTTACTGAATGTGCGGATGGGTTTTAACACCAATACCGGAATCGAAACTGCTGCTAGCCTTGCCAGCAGAGCAAGACCGATGGCCATGAAACCCGAGATCAGGAAATCTGTTTCAAACGCCACCGCAAAGACCTCAAAGCCGATCATCAGGAACAGCACCGCATTGAGGATTTCATCGACCAGTTTCCAGAACGATTCGACATATTCACGGGTTTCCTCAGACATCCCGTGTTTGGCCCCGATATCGCCGATCAGAAGCCCCGCACACACTGCCATGATTGGGGCCGATACGTGGAGCCACACGGCCAATTCATAGCCACCGAAGGCAAGACCAAGGGTGATCAGAACCTCTAACGAATAATCATCGATCAGTCGCATAACCCGGAAGGTCAGCCAGCCAAGGACTAGCCCCAACGTCGCCCCGCCCAGTACTTCTTGCAAGAATAGTAGCGCCGCGTCAGCAAGGCCCGTGCCATGTTGATCACCAGAAGGAAAGGCGAGCCCTACAAGCACGAGGAAAACCACATAGCCAACGCCATCGTTAAAGAGGCTTTCCCCAGCGATCTTGGTTTCCAGCGATTTCGGCAGATCCGCCTCTCGCAGCACACCCAACACCGCCACCGGGTCGGTGGGTGAAATCAGCGCGCCAAATACAAGCGCCACCATCAGCGGCATACCAGTGATCCAGCTAAAGCCAAATCCGACGATTGCTGTTGAGATACCTACACCAATCGTCGCCATCAGAAAGATCACAAGCCAGGACTTGCGAAGATCCGAGAGCTTAACGTGCAACGCGCCAGCAAAGAGCAGAAGGCCAAGCATGCCCTCTAACAGCGCGTCAGAAAAATCCAGTTCCAGCACTTGCGCGCGGATCTGTTCCTCGACCGTCAGTGACGGGAAAATCGCATCTGTGGCAATAATCGCAAAAGACGCCAAAAGCGCCACGACCAGGATGCCGATTGAAGATGGCAGCCGTAAGAAAAGATAGTTTATGGCCCCGAAGGCACCGGCCAATACAATGAGAAGCGATGCAATTTGAAGAAGTGACATGGCGGTCCTGTCTGATCAGTGAGTTTTGATAGCATCCGCGACCCAAGGGGCCAATCCACAAAACCGCGCATCACCTCGCCAAGCCCCCCCTTTAGCTTCAAAGGCGATTACACAGCGCTGAACCGGCCTCGTAGTTGGGAAGCCAAGCGACAATCCGTCGATCAAAACCGCACCAGATACCCCTCAATAGGATGGTGCCTTGGCCGGTTTTAGTCGGCACACCGCTTCATACTGATGCAGAAAAATTTCACCAGACAGCTCCGACAGGAAGTGCGATTTTTGGAGTCGATCCATTACCGGCCCTTTGACCTCGCTCAAATTCAGCGTCAGGCCGTTGTCCTGAAGGCGCAGGTTGATCATCTCGAGGCTTTCAAGGGCCGATGCATCAATGTAGTTCACGGCTGAGCACATCAGCACGACGTGTTTTAACAACGGATCTTTCGCGACTTCATCGTTAATGGTGTCTTCCAGAAACCGCGCATTTGGAAAATAAAGGCTCTCATCAATCCGAACCGACAGAACGCCAGGGGTCAGCACCACATCATGACGCAGAACATTTCGAAAATGCTCAGTGCCGGGGATTTGCCCCACGATGGCATAATGCGGACGAGAAGTTCGGTGCAGGTACAACACCAGCGAAAGACCAACACCTGTTGCAATACCAAGCTCGACGCCGCCCCCTAGCGTTACCAGAATGGTTGCGAGCATGGCGCTAAAATCGGATTTTGAATAGGTCCAGATCTGCCTGATGGCACCAAGGTCGACCAGCGATAAAACAGCAACCATGATTGTCGCTGCCAGTGTTGCCTTGGGCAGGTAATGCAGCAGCGGTGTCAGAAACAGGGTCGCAAGGGCGATGGCGATGGCTGTATAGGCACCGGCCGCAGGGGTTTGCGCCCCCGCATCATGGTTCACCACCGAACGTGAAAATCCACCGGTTACCGGGAAACCACCAGAAATCGACGATCCGATATTTGCTGCCCCCAAAGCAATCAGCTCTTGGTCCGGATCTATGCGCTGGCGCCGTTTCGCGGCCAGTGTCTGCGCGACAGATACCGTTTCGACATAACCAACAATGGATATCAGCAGGGCCGGCAAAGCCAGCTGTTTCCAGAGGCCCGCGTCAAATACTGGCAGCGTCGGGGTCGGCAGACCCGACGGAACATGACCCACAATTGCAACGCCCTGCGCTTCCAGCGAGAACACCCAAACCACCGATGTAGTCACGACAACGGCCAAAACCGGGCCGGTTTTTGCCAGGCTTCCCGCCAGTTTTTCGCTTAGGCCAAAGCGCACCAACAGTGGCTTCAAGTTGCTCCGCACCCAGTAGAGAAAGACCACCGTGCCGGCTCCAATGGCAAAAGTGGGGGCATTGAGGTTGGTCACTTGAGCCCCAATTTCCCGACTTAGTTCAACTAGGTTGTGACCGCTGGCGCTTACGCCAAGAATATGCTTGAGCTGGCTAAGTGCAATGATCAAACCTGACGCGGTGATGAAGCCTGAGATCACCGGGTGGCTCAGGAAGTTGGCCAGAAACCCGAGCCGTGCCAGCCCCATAGTCAACAACATCAGTCCAGACAAAAGGGCAAGCAGGATCGCCGCACCAAAGTATTCCGGAGTTCCCTGCGCCACCAGATTGCCAATCGCAGCCGCGGTCATAAGCGACGCCACGGCCACGGGTCCAACAGCCAGCGTCATTGACGTGCCGAACAACGTGTACAACAGCAGCGGTGCGATGGACGCGTAAAGACCGATTTCGGGCGGCAAACCAGCAAGCAATGCGTAAGCGAGCGACTGCGGGATCAGCATGATCGTGACAATCACAGCTGCCACAGCATCATTGGCAAACGTATCGCGAGTATAAGTGCGAGACCAGGTCAGAATGGGAAAATAACGAGATATCATGCCTTCACCTATCGTGGGGAATTCTTGACCGAGCGCTGTGGGAAACCGACTATACAGCAGCCAGTCTTTTCTGGATCCGCCAAGGCGAGTCGGGTCCCTCGGAAACACTCAAAATCGCATAGTGGTTTCTTATTGAACCAATCAAATCAAAGGACGCTGTGTTGATCTTTTGGTCTATGAACGGAGTTACAACAGGGGTCATCAGCTCACTCCTCTGGTTTCTGGACCATAGGAATCAACATATACACAAAATGCAATATGTAAATATCACAACTTTACGGGTTGAGTTTTCGGTAGAGCAGCGGCCAACTGATCGAAATATCGATAAGCACTGTTGCTCGCGAAATGCCCAACAGGCAACGCACAAAACATGCCCTACTGTTGTCATGTTCCCTAATTAACCCAATTGCGAATATGCGATTTGAACTGTCACAGTTTTGGGCCGCTCTCTTGATAATACTACGAAGGCAAACATACACTAGGCGATGTCAGCCAAAGGGTTCTAGCACCTCGACTTTGGAGCCGGGAACCTGATCCAGTGCCTTTTGAATTTGCGTTTTAGAAAGCAGACAACAGGCCGTGGATAAGCCATCAGAAATGGCTGCGGTTGGGGCTGAGACCGACACCAATCGATGCTGAAGATGGTGGTTTGGATCAGTCGAAAAAATATGCGGTTTGAGATGCCTATTATCACCAACCGGCATAAATGGTGCTGAAGTGGCCAGAGCGCGATCATTCAACGTCATTCGCTTGATCACCCGGCCATCCGGGGCTGCGACCCCTACCCGCCAACTTTCGCCAACGCCACGTTGGCCACTGGCGACAATTTCACCAAAATCGACCAATACATTATGCATGCCTATATCCCGCAGAAGGCCGGCGATCTTGTCGCTGATATAGCCCTGTGCGATCCCGTTCAGCGTCAGCCCCATTTTGGCATTGTTAGGATGCGCAAATTCGACGCGAGAACTGTCAAAACGCAGGTGCTGCCAGCCAGTTGCACTGTTTGTGCTATCCTCGCCCCTTGCCGCCTGCCAAAGCGTTTGAACCGTTGGATCAAAGGCACCGCCCGTGGCAGTATTCAAGCGGTCAGACAGGCTGAGAACCTCGAGCAGTTCGTGTGACGGCGCGAGTAGCTGTCCTGACGCGTTCAGGTGCGCGATCTCGGATGTCTCTCGGTATAAGCTGAAAATATTCTCCAACCGGGATAATTCATCCTCAACAGAGATAAAGATCGGGGCGGCCCGCGCCTGCGTCAACCCAGATACTCGCAGTGTTGCAGGGGCACCCAGCGCGACACCGTGCCACTGCGCGAAATGACGGGATGCAGCCTGTGCGGGTAGGCAAAAGGCTGCGGCAGATATGGTCAGAAACCGACGACGATTCAAAAGGCTCATGACGGAGTTTCCAATGGTTGGGACAGATCGATGGGGGCCAGCGCCGCAGCATCAGGTATTTCGGTATATGGCAGCAAAGTACCGCCATACTTGCTCAGAAACGGCGCAGCAGAATCCGCATCGCCAAAGGGGACAATTTCGGGTGCTCCCATACCGCCAGCGACATCAGCGCCAACGATAAACTGGGCGTCTTTTGCCAAAATCCAGTTGCTCTCGCCAGGGTCTTGCCAGCTCAGCGCCTTGCCCATATCGCTGACATAGACAGCCGTGATTTCCGCGTCCCGTTCCGGGCTTTTCATGTAGGCGACCAGATCCCGAACCTGGGCGAAAAACAACGGCGCTGGATAGCCCTCCAGATGCACCTGACCTTTTGGCCCGCCATGCTCAAGCACGTTCATTTGACAGAAGAAACTCAACGCTTGACGGTTGAGATCCATAGGCGGAGGCGCCGATTTGGCCTCGTCCTCCTGGCAGGCTGCCAGCGCAAAAGCCGCCAATAGCAAGGTCAGGTTTTTCATGGGTCCACACGTCCAAACGCAATACGGGCCAGAGCCAATCCGATGATCGGCCAGATCAACAATGAAACAGGAGCAGCCCAGCTGGGAAGCGCAGTTGCCGCACCGGTCATGCCACTGGTGATGGCCACGGCGTCTGAGGCTGCGATGTTCCAGACACGGAAGGCATCGGCCGGATTGGCGACCATCAACCATGGGAATATCGACTGGGTGAAAGTGCCACCTTGATCCATGACAACCGCGCCCAACAGGCCGAGGTCAAACAGCACCACAAACACCAACCACAGCGCCGCAGACATGCCTGCTGCTGCGGTAGAACTACCGGCAAGAGATGACACTGCGTATCCCAGTGCAATAAACACCGCGCCAAGCAGGATCGACGTCGCGATAAGACGAGCTAAGGCCAGCAGGCTATCCACTCCAGCACCTCCCGACCATGCCGCCAAGGCACCGGCTGTACCAAATCCGATCACCATGGCAAAGCTGAGTGCTGCGAGATGTGACAAGAATTTCCCAAGCAAGATTTCCCCACGGTTTGGCGGATAGGACAGCAGCAACGACAGGCTACCGCGATCGACGTCTCCCGAAATTGCGTCAAAGGACATCATCAAGGCCACCAGCGGAGCCAGATACACCGACAGAGTGGTCATCGAGGCGACTGAAACGGTCAGCATGTCAACACCGAGGCTGCCCGTCGGGGCACTGCCGGCAAAGGTCAGCGCCAGTGCAAACAGAACCATGATCAGCGTCGCCATAAACAGCCAGCGATTGCGGCGCAGGATCAGCAGCTCGGTATGAGCGATGGCAAGGGTGCGCGGTGTCATTGTCAGTCCTTTCTGGAGTAATGGCGGTACAGGTCTTCCAGCCGTGGCGGCGTCATCGAGATGTCGACGACAGCGTCTCCCAGCGCAGCTATGCGGCGAAGCTCGTCCATTTTCTGGTCAGCGCTGCAGGTGATCTCGAACGAGGCACCGTTGATACGCCTGCCCCCCACCTGCTGCGCCAGTTGGTCAATTTTGTCACTGTGGGCCGAGATGCGTAAGCGGGTGGGCAAATCAGCCTCTGCTGAGAGGGCTGACAGGGTATTGTCGGCAACCTTGATACCTTTGCGCAGGATGGCGATACGGTCGGTCCGGGCCTCGACCTCGGTCAGGGCGTGGCTGGCGATCAACACCGCAGTACCCTGCGCTGCCAGCTCGTCAATAATGGTATAAAGGTCTTGCCGGGAAATTGGGTCCAGCCCGCTGGTGGGCTCGTCCAGCAGCGCCAGTTTGGGTTTCCCCAGCAGGACCTGCGCCAGCCCCAGTCGCTGACGCATACCCTTGGAATAGGTGCCAATACGACGATCCAGCGCATCGCTGAGGCCAACACGATCCAGTAGCCCCTGCACGTCAGCCGGGAAGCCAGACAGCCGGGCAAACAACGTCAATTGCTCACGCCCGGTCAACGCCGGGTGAAAACTGACCGATTCAGGCAGAAAAGCCGTCCTTTGCCGTGCGGCCGATGTACCCGGGGATTCGCCACAAATCTGGATACTGCCACGGCCAATCGAGGTCAGGCCCAAGATTGTCTTGATCAGAGTCGACTTGCCAGCCCCGTTATGACCCAGCAAGGCCAAACGCTCGCCCGGTGCAACGGTCAGATCCACATCCTGCAAAACCTGGGTTTTCCCGCGAAACTTGCTGACGGATTTGATGATCAGGGTGCTATCCATCCTGAGGTACCTTCTTGCTTGCCGCCGGTCTGATCGGGGCCATCAGGGCATGGCTATCCATCACGCCACCCGGCAGCAGGGCCGGAAAGGCCGATTGTGACCAACGCACCAGTTGAACAGCAGGGGAGCCTAACAGCAGTTTGGCTGCCGGTTGCGTCCATAAAATGTGGTCCATGCTATCGTTGGGCCGATAAGGCGCATCAGCAATACCATTGCCGTCTACGTCAAAGGCAGCAAAGTCGCTCCAGTAGTTGCCACGACCATCCTCGGACCACTCAACCCATTTGGTCGAGACGTATTTCACCTGGGTCCGGTTGCCGACAAAGGCGTTGCCGACTATCCGGTTATTGTCGGACCCTGCGGTGAAATGGATACCAATGTCGCAGCCCTCAAACCAATTGCCGCTGAACTCATTCTTGTGGGAGTTATATAGGAACGTGCATTTACCCGAGGCGTTTTTGACGACGTTGCCAAAGATCACGCTCTTGTTGGCGTAGTTCATCATCACCCCGTGGTCGCGGTCATTCATCGAGACATTATCGGTGATCCGAACGCGGGTAGAGAACATGATGGCATAGCCAAGGTGGTTGCCAATCGAGACATTGCCGGACACTTCGGAGTTGTCGGCGTACATGTAATGCACTGCAAACCGCAGGTCCCGGAACGTGTTGTTCCGGAAAATGTTATTCTTGGAGCTGTTTACAAAAATACCGTCGCGCCCCCAGCGCACAGTATTCCCATCAACCACCGTACCGGGCGCGTTCCAGACATAGATGCCGTTGCCGCGCGCGTTCATATGGTGATCTTGACGTCCCTCAATACGGTTGCCAACAATCAGCGCGTCTTTGGCCCCGTGTACGTCGATGCCATAGAGATTACCCAACAAAGTGTTGTCCGTGATCTGCGGCGCCACAGCTGTTTTTGTCAGTTTGATACCGCTGTCGATGGTCTTATGGTCAGAGCCAGATCCAACAACTGTGAGCCCTGTCACCGTGATGTCAGGACCGGTGATCGTGATAACAGTTCCAGCATCGCCACCGTTGATCGTGGCAGCCCCAGCACCTTCCAGAGTGATAGGCCGGTCCAATATCAGGGTTTCTGCGTAAGTGCCTGGAGCCAGGCGAAGGATGTCACCATCCGCCGCCTGTACCAATATCTCTGCGATGGCCCCTGCCCGATTGGGCACATTCCATTCAGCGGCCAGGGCCGGCGAATACATCAAAGCCAACAAGGGAAGGAGCCAACGCATTATCTTAAGCCTCGCGCGGTTCAACCAGCATCCGACCGCGCATCTCCATGTGGAGCGCGTGGCAGAACCACTGGCAATAGAACCAATGTACACCCGGACGTTCGGCAATGAAGGTGACCGAGGCTGTCGCCTGCGGACCGATCTCCATCGCAACACCAAAGTTGGCCATGCAGAAGCCGTGGGTCACGTCGTCGACCTCGTCCATATTGGTGACAATCACAGTGACTTCATCGCCCTGCTTGACGGTGAACTTTTCCATGCTGAAGGCCGGTGCCACACTGGACATATAGACCCGCACTTTATTGCCATCACGCACGACCTCTTCAACCCAATCGTCCAGATCGACGCCATCGGCCTCGGCCTGAGCGCGAGTTTCGGCCCACATAGGATCGTTACGGTCCCAGATATTAACCGGGTTAACAATGTCACGGCGGACGATGATACTGTCATGCGGCTCGGCAAAGGTCGGGCTGTCATGCACCAGCTTCATCTTGTCACCCGAGATATCGATCAGCTGCTCGTTTTCCGGCTTTAGCGGGCCAACGTTCAGGAACCGATCTTTCGAGAACTTGTTCATCGAAATCAACCACTGCCCATCAGCATCAGCGGTTTCACCCATTGAAGTCGAGTTGTGACCCGGTTGGTAATGCACATCAATTTTGTCGAGGATCGGATCAACATCCTTACCAGCATACAGATCGATGGCTTTCTGGATGTCCCACTTTACCACTTGGCTGTCCAGGAACAGAGTTGTGTAAGCGTTGCCGCGATTGTCGAATGCAGTGTGGAGCGGCCCCAGACCCAGTTCAGGTTCTGCAACGATGCACGAGCGCTCATCAGCGCCGTCAGCAAACAACGCTTCGACTTTGTCCACGTCGATAACCGATACAGTAGGCGACAGCTTACCATTGATCATGATGTGCTTTTTGTCAGGTGCTGCATTCACACCATGTGGCGAGTTCGGGATCGGGATGTAGCGAGTGTAGTTTTTGTTTTGCCCTTTGCGGCCATCCAAAACTTTGACACCGTTCAACTCCTGAAAGTCACCGGCAGCAACGCCTGCTTCGATTTCCGCCAAGTTGAACACCACAACGTGATCCATTTCGCTTTCGGTCATCTCGGCCAGGGTCATCCCCATTTCCGAGTTATACGATGTCGAAAACGCGTATTTGCCCTGATAATCGCAATCGGTGTTGTCCAGGTTACCGGATACGATCACCTGCCAGGCCACTTCCATCTCGTCACCGTCAATGGCGGTAAAGATGTTGACGTACTGTGATGGCTCATCCAGCACTTTGCCGTCATTGATCAGCGGTGCTTCGTGCTCACCATTGGCAAAGACATAACCCGTGCGCGGGAACTTTTGTGGGCGCAGACCGTGGATGTCCATTGCGTTCGGGATCTCGATGATCTTGTCGCATTTCATCACATCGCAACGCACACGGGCCACACGGGTATTGGCCTTGTCGTTCATGAACAAGAAGCGACCATCGTAGGTGCCATCGGTGAACGACATATGCGGGTGATGCAAATCACCATTGTCGTACATTTCCTTACCGTTGGCAGCCAGGAACGCCTTGGTTTCCGGTAGCAGGCCTTCGGTCAGGATCTTCTTGGATTCATTGGTTTGCCCCCAACCAGTGGCCGAGCAACGGTTGAACACCGGAACGCGCATGAACTCCCGCATGGAAGGAACGCCCATAATGCGCAGCTCGCCGGTTTGGCCCGAGGACCAAAAGCCGTAATAATCGTCCAACTCTCCCGGCTCCAACGAAGCGTTGGCAGCGGCGCTGGCTTCTTTGGCGCTCATCAGGGTGGCACCAACACCGGTAGTGGCCAACACGGCCCCGGATGCTGTTGCACCCAGTAGACCGCGACGGGTTAGGTTCAGGGTTTTGTCTTGTTCCGACATTGAGTTTCTCCTTCAGGAAACGGGTGAATTTTTGGCGTTGGGATGGTTCGCCGGGGGCTGTCCAAGCGGCATCTTCAGGTCAGCCGAGCCGGTCTTG
>Ga0209395_1007603_pt1 | contig 11330 bp, 9 predicted proteins | sample GOMGulsemesocosm_3_FD_184635 | JGI IMG/M metagenome (GOLD analysis project Ga0209395, IMG submission 184635) | Methane-oxidizing microbial communities from mesocosms in the Gulf of Mexico - GOM9D Gulf of Mexico (SPAdes) (version 2) | ecosystem: Environmental > Aquatic > Marine > Cold seeps... | reverse complement strand
TTAGCTTCAGGATCATTCTCGCCAGCCATTTGCTCAAGGAAACGATGTTCAGCATTAACGTGAACAATATTTAGGCCGAAATGCTCACCAAACATATCCATTACTTGCTGACCTTCGTTTAAACGAAGTAAACCATTATCAACAAATACACATGTTAGTTTATCACCAATTGCACGTTGTAATAACATAGCAACAACAGATGAATCAACACCACCGGATAAGCCGAGGATAACTTCGTCATCACCAATCTGTTCTTTCATACGAGCAACAGCATCATCGATGATAGAGCTTGAAGTCCAAAGGCCATCACAACCACAAATATCTTTAACAAAGTGAGAAAGCATGCGCTCACCTTGACGAGTGTGTGTTACCTCTGGGTGGAACTGAACGCCATAAAAACGTTTTTCTTCGTTTGCCATCGCAGCAAACTGACAAGTCGCTGTATTAGCAACTGTCACAAAACCTTCAGGGATTGCAGACACTTTATCGCCGTGACTCATCCACACGTCTAATAGTGCTTTACCTGATTCAGATACCGCATCTTCGATAGACTTGAACAGTTCAGAAGGGTTTTGCATTTCAATTTGTGCATAACCAAATTCGCCTTCCCCTTCGCCTTTAATGACTTCGCCACCAAGTTGCTCAGACATTGTTTGCATGCCATAGCAGATACCCAATACAGGCACGCCAGCATTAAATACATATTCAGGTGCACGTGGTGAGCCTTCAGCTGTTACGCTTTCTGGACCACCAGCAAGCACAATACCGTCGGGATTAAATTCACGGATGGCCGCTTCATCTACATCCCACGTCCATAATTCACAGTAAACACCGATTTCACGGATACGACGGGCGATTAACTGCGTATATTGAGAACCAAAGTCCAAGATAAGGATTTTTTGTTCATGAATATTTGTGGTCATCAAAGGTATTCCTTTAAAAATTTTAATATGTTCAAAAATAGCGTGTAAAAAAGGAGGCGCGCGCCTCCTTAATCATCAAATTAGTTCGAACGGTAGTTCGGGGCTTCTTTGGTCATGGTCACATCGTGCACGTGGCTTTCAGTAATACCCGCGCCAGTGATTTTAACAAATTCAGCCTTGGTGTTCATATCATGGATAGTCGCACAACCCGTTAGACCCATTGAAGAACGAATACCACCCATTTGCTGATGGATGATCTCTTTTAGCTTACCTTTATAAGGTACGCGACCTTCAATACCTTCTGGTACTAACTTGTCCGCTGCATTTTCAGATTGGAAATAACGATCTGATGAGCCTTTAGACATAGCGCCTAACGATCCCATACCACGGTAAGATTTGTATGCACGGCCTTGATACAGTTCAACTTCACCCGGCGCTTCTTCAGTACCAGCAAACATAGAACCGACCATCACACACGATGCACCCGCAACAAGTGCTTTAGCGATATCACCTGAGAAACGGATACCACCATCAGCGATAACTGGAACACCGGTACCTTCAAGTGCAGTTACGGCATCATTGATTGCAGTGATTTGCGGTACACCGACACCCGTTACGATACGAGTTGTACAGATTGAACCTGGGCCGATCCCCACTTTAACGCAGCTAACACCGGCTTCAACTAATGCTAGAGCACCAGCGCCAGTTGCCACATTACCACCGATGATTTCTAGATCAGGGTAAGCCGCGCGCGTTTCTTTAATGCGATTCAGAACACCTTGAGAGTGTCCATGAGAAGAGTCGATTAACAGAACATCAACGCCAGCTTCAACTAACGCATCGATACGTTCAGCAGTAGAACCACCCGCACCAACAGCGGCACCCACACGTAAACGACCGAATTCGTCTTTACATGCGTTGGGTTTTTTCTCTGCCTGTTTAAAATCTTTTACCGTGATCATACCCGCCAGTTTGAAGTGTTCATCAACGGCTAATACTTTTTCGATACGATGTTTGTGCATAAGAGCTAATACTTCTTCACGACAAGCATCAACATCGACAGTCACTAAACGTTCTTTTGGCGTCATTACCGATTCAACAGACGTTGTTAAGTCATCAACAAAACGCACATCACGACCAGTAATAATACCTACTAGATCATTGGCTTCGGTCACTACAGGGAACCCAGCAAAACCATATTGCGCTGCATATTCTGCAACCTCGGCAATAGTCATCGTTGGTTTTACAGTCACAGGCTCAGCAACAATACCACTTACGTATTTCTTCACTTTACGTACTTCAGCGGCTTGACGCTCAATCGACATGTTCTTATGCACAAAACCAATGCCACCTTCTTCAGCTAACGAGATAGCTAAACGTCCTTCGGTTACTGTGTCCATGGCAGCAGCAAGCATAGGAATATTTAGTGTAATATTCTTAGTTAGTTGAGTTTTTAGGTCGGCATCGTTCGGTAAAACAGTTGAATGAGCAGGTACAAGCAGTACGTCATCAAAGGTAAGGGCTTCTTTGGCAATTCTTAGCATGGCAATATCTCACCTTATAAAAGGGATTAAAAGAACGAAATTATCGGTACAAATATTGCGGACGAAGTATAATGATGGTTTTTGCCAAAAGCAATTTTTTTATCAAAACAATTCAATGTTTTTTTGGTTTTTATAAGCTAATCACTGATATTTACGGTCATTAAACAAAAAACCTGCTAAAATAGCGCCAAATTTTACAATCTATTTACTTGTTTAATCAGGATAAATAGCCTCTATACCGATTCAAAACCAAGAGATTACACTGTGAATGATGCCAATGTTTATACAGTAAGCCACTTAAATGCCAGTGTACGACAGCTTCTAGAGGCTAAAATGGGCATTGTTTGGCTCACAGGAGAGATCTCAAATTTTGTTGCCCCAGCATCAGGACATTGGTATTTATCGCTAAAGGATAACCGCTCGCAAGTGCGTTGCGCCATGTTCAAAGGCAATAACCGCCGCGTCACTTTCAAACCAAGCAATGGCCAGCAAGTATTAGCTAAAGTACGTGTCACCATGTACGAACCAAGAGGCGATTACCAGCTAGTTGTTGAATCTCTTATGCCAGCGGGTGATGGTCTATTACAGCAACAATTTGAGCAACTAAAAGTCGAGTTATCTCAGCAAGGCTATTTCGCCCAAGAAAACAAAAAATCGTTACCCGTTCACCCGAAAAAAATCGGTATTGTTACTTCAGCAACGGGCGCAGCAGTGCAAGATATTCTCACGGTATTAGCACGTCGAAACCCCAATCTTCCAGTGATAATTTATCCAACCTTAGTGCAAGGCGCGCAAGCAACCGCAGATATTGTTGAAGCAATAAATTTAGCTAATTTACGCAACGAAGTAGATTTACTGATTGTCGGTCGTGGCGGAGGTTCATTAGAAGATCTGTGGTGTTTTAACGAAGAGACAGTCGCTCATGCGATCTTTAACAGTGAACTGCCAATCATCAGTGCAGTAGGCCATGAAATCGACGTCACTATCGCTGATTTCGTGGCTGATATGCGCGCGCCGACACCTTCAGCGGCGGCGGAATTAGTCAGTCAAGATCAAAGCCATTTACAGCAGCAAATTGATAATTTATCTCGTCGCTTACAACAAGCAATGCAGAACCAGCTCACTAAACACAAACATAAACAAAGCTATTTACAACAAGCATTAATGGCGCAGCACCCACAAAATAAACTACAACAACAAAACCAAAGACTGGATGAATTAAGCTTACGTTTAGGCCAGGCCATTCGCAAAAATATCCAACAACAGCGTTTTTATCTTGCCCAGCTTGATGGTCGTTTACAAACCCAATCGCCAGTGCATAAACTGAGTGCTATGCAGCAACAACAGCAAAACCTCGAACAACGTCTACGCAGTGCTATAAAACGCCGCGTGCAACAAGAACAAGACAAACTCGCCAATCTAGCCCAGCAATTACAAACGGTAAGCCCATTAGCGACATTAAGCCGTGGCTACTCTATCACGCAAGATGAAAACGAAAAAGTGATCACTTCTACTGATCAAGTAAAATCAGGAATGCAGCTCATCACAAGAATCAGTGATGGCGAGATCCAATCAACTGTAAATTAGCCTTTCTATAGGAATGAAAATATAAATTCCATTAAGTAATAATGCAGATAAATGATATTGATATCGCAAACATACATGGCCATGGATGGCCTTGTCTAAGCGCACAAGGAGGTCTTGAGCGATTTGCAGGATCAATACCATTTTGAGCAAATCCCACTAATCTTGATTTAACCCCAGCTCTTTTTGCTTTTTCTTGGTGAGTCCTAACCACACAATTCGGTAGGATTCAGTTAAATAATAACGCAGCTCTTCATCCATTGCTGCCGATCCTTGATACTGCTGGATCCATTTCATACCGCGACTAGCAAAATAAGGCGCAGGTTTATAGCCGTCTTTTTCACTGAGAAAATAATAGTTCTGTTCGGAGGTTTTAAAAGTAAAGGTCGATTGATTATCTTTAGCTAATGCACCGCAATATTGATTGAACTCATCGTAAGTCACGCAGCTTATCCTTGTTTAGCCCATTCAGTTGAGGCTTTAATTTAAACGCTTGGCCCAATTTCCGCCATGCTCACGTTCACAATTTTCTTCACTGTCAAAACGAATGCACTTATCCAACGCTTTAGCTTTAATACCTTGGGCTTGTAGTAATGATTGGAGTTTACAGCTAATGATTTGAACCAAGCCCTGCGTTTGCCCACGCTGTTTTGCCTCAGTTAATTCCGCATTACTGGTAAATACACAAGTAATGCGCAACGAATTGGCTAAAGCGCTGTAATTTGCCGAATGCGTTAACCATGCAAAACCTGCAATATTGTCTTTCTCTTGCTCGCAAATTGTGGTCAAACTCTGACGTAAGTTGTTATCCAGTTTTTTATCTGTTTTTGTCATCTATTTTTTCGTCTTTAGGCAATGAATACTGCATTTAATTTGAATATACCCTGAGCCAGATATAAACACTAACAAAAACAGCCGCTTTGTTATAAGCTAATCGAGTCGTAACAAGTACAGCTTACAAAAGTATTAAGTGGCACAATTCAGCAATATTAAGGATGATATTATGATTGGCAATTTCGGTTTCGATTTGAAATCATTGGAGATATTTGTCTCTACCGTCGACGCAGGTAACATGACAATTGCAGCCGAAAAGCTCGGTACCACCCAATCTGCAGTATCACAAAATCTCGCCAACTTAGAAAAATCCTTAGAAGCGCAATTATTGGATCGCACAGTGCGCCCCATCGAAGTCACCACCGCAGGTCGCTTTCTTTATGATAGCGCCCAGCAGATGTTAAAACAGGCGGCGAAAACCAGCCAAGATATGCGCCAAACCAATTTTAATCACCTTAATCACGTTAATATTGCCATGGTCGATTCACTGGTTAACCCATTGGGCACGTCGCTAGTTACCGCATTAAAAAAGCACACTAGCACTTGGTCTATTCACAGTGGTTTATCTCACCGTCACGCCAACGCCCTATTATCACGCCATGTGGACATGATCATCTCTGATGACGCGATGGAAGAGCACCCTGAGTTAATGCGTTTCCCCATTTTGCGTGAACCGTTCATCTTAGTCCTGCCTAAAGACCAACCTGTCGATAGTAAGCATTTACATAAACTACTTAATAACCTTGGTTTCATTCGCTATACCGCCGCTTCACTTATCGGTATTCGCATAGAAAATTACTTAAAACGTATTTCCCTAGAACCACAAATCAGCTTGCGGTTAGATAATACTTTTGCCATTTTATCTTCCGTTTCTGCTGGGTTAGGTTGGAGCATCACTACGCCACTGAGTTTATTTAATACCGGTATAGATATGGCTAACATTACTTGCCTGCCATTGCCACAAGAGCCGCTCTATCGCAACATCACCTTAGTAACCAGAAACAACAAACTGTGGGAATTACCCGCCATTATCGCTAAAGATAGTCGTAACATCCTGAATAAAGATTTTAATAATTTCATCCAAGAGCACATGCCTTGGTTAGAAGGTCAGATCAACATTGGTTAAATGTTATGGCTAACATTGCAATAACATAAAAACATAACCTCTCCTTCATACTGAATGTTCATTCTAAATGCTTAGAAACTCACGCCTAAATACTAAAAATAGTTAGATTTACCCCACATAAAACAACTAGTATTAGTTTTTCTAATGCTTCTTACCTAGGCAAACTTTATTCTATTTGCACCTTTCTATTTTGCTTCTTAATATCATACCCAGCTCATGAAAAATGAGTCTCATCAAGGATGTAACGATGATGTGGTTATAACAATTTTTATCACACTAGATGCTCAATAAGGAAATGACATGTCGAAGAATAACGAATCTGGGACTATTGCCTACGATGATGTATCTGCCGATTATTTAGATAATCGACAGCTGAAAAAAGGCGTTGCAGGCTGGGTCTTGCTCGCCAGTTTAGGGGTTTCATATGTTATCTCTGGCGATTTCGCTGGTTGGAACTTTGGCCTAGCTCAAGGTGGTTTTGGTGGCATGCTGATCGCGACCGTCTTAATGGGTATCATGTACACGTTTATGGTGTTTGGCTTAGCTGAGCTTTCTTCATCCTTACCAACAGCCGGCGGCGGTTACAGTTTTGCTCGTCGTGCTATGGGTCCTTGGGGCGGCTTCTTAACCGGTACCGCCATCTTACTCGAATACTCAATCGCCCCCGCTGCCATTGCTGTATTTATCGGTGCGTACGTTAATTCTATTTTCGGTCTCGATGGGCCAATGGTTTACGCTGGTTGTTATATCATCTTTATCGGTATTCATTTACTCGGTGCTGGTGAAGCACTGAAGATCATGATGGGTATCACCGGTGTTGCCGTGATTGCATTACTGGTATTCGCACTGGGTCTAATCCCTCATTTCGATATTAACAACTTGCTTGATATTGCCGTTAATACTGAAGCTGCAGGCGCAAGTCCTTTCTTACCTGAAGGTTATATCGGCATCTGGAGTGCAATCCCATTTGCTATCTGGTTATTCCTTGCTGTTGAAGGTGTACCACTGGCAGCGGAAGAAACCACCAACCCAGGTCGTGACATGCCAAAAGGTATCATCACAGCCATGGTCATCTTATTGATCTTCGCATTTGGCGTGCTATTTTTAGCACCGGGTGTTGCGGGTTCTGAATTCATGAAAGATCACGGCGCACCATTAGTTGGCGCACTGCAAGTGGTATACGGTGAGAACTCTTCGATTGCGACATTCGTTAATATCGTCGGTCTATTTGGCTTATTTGCCAGCTTCTTCTCGATTATCTTCGCTTATTCTCGTCAAGTATTTGCCCTATCACGTGCAGGTTACTTACCGCGTTTCTTATCTGTAACAGGCGACCGTAAAGTACCTACAATGGCACTTGTCATCCCCGGCATTATCGGTTTCCTACTATCACTGACTGGTGAAGGCGATTTGATGATCACGATGGCCGTATTCGGCGCCACTATATCTTATGCACTGATGATGTTGTCACACATCATTTTACGTCATAAAGAGCCTAACTTAGAACGACCATACCGTACACCGGGTGGCACTATCACGACAGGTATCGCGCTATTACTGGCTGTTGCGGCATTCATCAGTACGTTTGTTGTAAGCTTAGAAGCTGCAATGTGGTCTGGAGTATTCTACGCAATATTAGTTGCTTACTTCGCTTTCTATAGCCGTCATCACTTGGTGGGTAAAGTGCCTGATGAAGAGTTTGCCGCGATTGCTCAAGCTGAATCAGAGCTAAATTAAACGATTATTTTAACTTAATAACACAGCCTAAATAGGCGCAGTAATATAAGGATGTATTATGCTTGATCCAAGAGAAGTAAAAACCGTTGCCGATGCCAAACGCATTATCGAACAACGCGGTTTAAGTCATATTAAAGTCGGCTTATTTGATGCCGATGGCATTATGCGTGGTAAGTATATGAGTAAAGAGAAGTTCTTTTCATCTCTCGACGGTGGTTTCGCCTTTTGCGACGTTGTATTAGGCTGGGATTCAAAAGATCAGCTCTACGATAATGTCGAATACACCGGCTGGCATACCGGTTACCCTGATGCACCTGTGCGTATTTTGCCAGAAACTTGCCGCAACTTACCTGCTGAAGGCGATATGCTGTTATTCATCGCTGAGTTTAGCGATCACGCCGAAGCCGTTTGCCCACGTGGTGCATTACGCCGAGTTTTAGAACGTGCAGACCGCATGGGTTTTGATGTGAGCGCAGCCTTTGAATATGAATTTTTCATGTTTAAAGAAACGCCAGAATCAGTTCGTGAAAAAAACTATAAGAACCTCACACCGCTAACTCCTGACTTCTTCGGTTACTCTATGATCCGTAACTCGGTACATGCTGATTTACATCATCAGATAATGCAGCTTGGTGAGGACATGGATTTTCCATTGGAAGGACTACATACCGAAACCGGTCCCGGTGTATTAGAAGCAGCGCTTGCCCATTGTAATGCCCAAGATGCAGCCGATAAGGCCGCGCTATTTAAAACCTTCATCAAAGTTTGGGCGCAGCGCAACGATCTTATGGCAACCTTCATGGCGAAATGGTCTGAAGATTTCCCAGGGCAAAGTGGTCACATTCATATTTCTTTAAAAGATAAAGACGGCAACGCGGTTTTCCACGATCCAAATAATGCTTACAACATGAGTGATACTCAGCGCCATTTCCTTGCTGGTCAACAGAAATACATGCCTGAATTTTTAGCCATGATCGCACCAACAGTTAATAGTTATAGCCGTATGGTACCCGGTTTATGGGCGCCACTTGACGCAACGTGGGGCGTTGAAAACCGCACCACAGCACTGCGCATTATCCCTGGTTCGGCTAAATCGCAGCGCATTGAATACCGCCTAGGCTCTGCCGATGCTAACCCTTATTTAGCACTTGCAGCAGCGCTTGCTTCTGGCCTGATGGGTATCGAAAAAAAACTCGAACCACATGCACAAGTGAAAGGTAATGCTTACGAACAAGATCACCCAGAAGAACTTTCCCTGCCACGTACGCTCTTTGATGCTGCGCGTAAGTTAAAACGTTCTGAAGTCGCGAAAGAGCTATTTGGTCAAGAGTTTGTACAACATTACTCTGCCACTCGTGAATGGGAAGAGCGAGAATTTAGAAAACACGTTTCCGACTGGGAATTAGAACGCTATTTTGAAATTATCTAAGGAGTAGGCAAATCATGAATACCAGAAGTAATATCCAACAAACACATTCGCCAATTGATAATTCTGTTTATGTAGAGCGTCATTTAGCCAGCAGTGAAGAAATAAATTACACCTTACAAAAATCTGTCGCTGCACAAGTGAACTGGCGTCAGGTTGATATAAAAGAACGAGCGGAAATTTGTCATAAAATGGTGGATTTTTTTATCGCCAACGAAGACGAAATTGCCAATGAGCTGTGTTGGATGATGGGTCGCCCGATCCAATATGCGCGCGGTGAAGTAGCTGGTTTAGCTGAACGTGCGCGCTATATGATTGACGCAGCAGATGCTGCGTTGGCAAATATTCAAGTACCAGATAAACCCGGTTTTAAACGTTACATCAAACGTGAAGCATTAGGCACAGCGTTTGTAGTCGCACCTTGGAACTACCCGTATTTAACGGCAATTAATGCCATCATGCCTGCGATCATGGCGGGTAATAGCGTGGTATTAAAACATTCAGCACAAACACCACTGTGTGCTGAGCAGCTATTTCATGCATTCCAAAAAGCCGGCTTACCCGATGGTATTTTTCAGTATTTACACCTCAGTCATGCCGATACTGAAAGCGTGATCAAAGATAGTCGGGTTAATTACGTAGCCTTCACAGGTTCTGTCGCTGGCGGCGCAATGGTCGAACGCGCCAGCAGTGGCCGTTTTATTGGCGTTGGTTTAGAACTTGGCGGTAAAGACCCTGCTTATGTACGTGGTGATGCTGATGTCGATAATGCCGTAGAAACTTGTATTGATGGCGCATTCTTTAATTCAGGACAATCTTGTTGTGGTATCGAACGTATTTACGTAGATAGCAGCATATTCGACGAATTTTTGCGTAAATCGGTAGACATAGTCAAAGGTTACCGCCTTGGCAGGTCGGATGATGAGAAAACCACACTAGGCCCTGTCGTTAAAGCGTCTGCAGCCGAGTTTGTTCGCGACCAAGTCAAAGATGCAGTTTCTAAAGGCGCAATTCCACATATTAATGCCGATGATTTCCCGATGGATGAAGTAGGCAGTACTTATTTAGCACCGCAACTATTAACCAATGTGAATCACCAAATGCGCGTCATGACTGAAGAGAGCTTTGGTCCTGTGGTTGGCATAATGAAAGTAGATAGCGATGAAGAAGCTATCTCACTGATGAACGATTCTGAATTTGGTTTGACGGCCTCTGTATTCACTCAAGATATCGATACTGCCGTGATGATTGGCGAACAACTAGAAACAGGCACTTTCTTTGTGAATCGTTGTGACTACCTTGATCCCGCGCTGGCTTGGACTGGAGTTAAAAACTCAGGCCGCGGCTGCACGTTATCAGCACTTGGCTATGAATCGCTCACGCGACCAAAATCATTCCACATCAAAGTTTCACAATAACTTAAATATAAATTTAATATAGTTTTGCTGTAAGGAAGACACATGGAACTCAATCAATTTACTGCTAATTGGAATTACCCAACTGCGATCCGCGCAGGTATTGGCCGCATTCAAGATTTACCTGCGACTTGCAAAGAGCTCGGCATGACGGCACCACTGTTAATTACCGACCCCGGTCTAGCAGATTTGCCGATGGTGAAAGCAGCTTTAGCAGATTGTCAACAAGCCGGATTAAGATGCAGTATATTTTCGCAGATAAAAGGCAATCCGACAGGCGAAAATGTCACCGACGGCGTGCATGCTTATTGGCGCGGTGAACACGATGGTGTGATCGCATTTGGCGGTGGCTCTGCGCTTGATGCAGCCAAAGCCGTGGCGCTGATGGTTGGCCAAGACCGTCCAATTTGGGACTTTGAAGATGTCGGTGATAATTGGCTTAACGTGCGCACTGAGACCATGGCGCCAGTGGTTGCAGTGCCAACGACTTCGGGGACTGGTTCAGAAGTGGGCCGAGCATCCGTGATCACTGATAGTGAAAACCACATTAAACGCATTATTTTCCATCCCAATATGCTCCCTGCGATTGTCATCTTAGATCCGCAGCTCAGCGCTGGATTACCAGCTAAATTAACCGCTGCGACAGGCATGGATGCACTATCCCATGCTTTAGAAGCGTATTGCGCTAACTACTATCACCCAATGGCAGAAGGTATTGCTCTGGAATCTATTCGCCTGATC
>Ga0209395_1007602_pt1 | contig 11331 bp, 6 predicted proteins | sample GOMGulsemesocosm_3_FD_184635 | JGI IMG/M metagenome (GOLD analysis project Ga0209395, IMG submission 184635) | Methane-oxidizing microbial communities from mesocosms in the Gulf of Mexico - GOM9D Gulf of Mexico (SPAdes) (version 2) | ecosystem: Environmental > Aquatic > Marine > Cold seeps... | reverse complement strand
TGGATGCGCAGTTGTCCAATAACCTAGCCATAGATGGCGACAACCCTGACTTTGTAACGCAAGGGGAGTTGGCCGGTGAGTTTGCCACGCCTACCACCATAGGTGACACACGGGCTAACTTTAATAGGAACATGCAGATAAACAGCGCGTTCTTGTTCGGTAATATGGACGATCAAATATCAGGGGGTGGTGGCGATAGTGATGTGGAGCATAAAGACGTGGTGTCATGGGATGTTAGACCCTATAGCCGTTTCATTATGACCTGGGGTAGCGCTTGGTTTAATCACATGACTATTGGAGATGTGGCACCTCAAGAGTTTGCCGACAGCTTTATGAATGGTTACCACGAGAATACACGTGGTATCACCAATAGTATTTTACACAATTTTAGTAACGGTAATATGTTCTATGGTGTTAGCAAAGAAGACAACCATGAAACCGTGGGCAGGTTGGTTGAGCGCTTCGGCGTAGACACTGTAAACATCAGTGAGTTCTCAGGTACTAGTGAGGTTTATAAAAGTGACATGACTAATATTAGTTATGAAAACCCTTTGCACTCAGCAAGTAATGTAGATGGTGGACTGAAATATCTAACACGCATTGAGAGTGGATCTAACTTAAGCGGCATAGGAAAAGATGGTGGTGATATAGGAGCCACCGTCATGACATTGCTAGGTCAATCCGGTACGTTATATGGTGAGCCAGGCTTCGATGAAGAAACCAATATTCCCATGTGGCCATTTCCCATGGAGCACATTATCAAAGAAAAATTCTCTCAATACAGCTATACCGGAATGAAGTATAGCGGCCACTATACTAAACGAGTGGAAATTGGTGAAGGCAGTATTGATGGCGCACGGGGGTTTGCTGTGGATGGGCAATCCTTAACAAATTATGTGTGGGGCTATCTGGGTAATGTGGTTCCTCCCATGAATGTAAGTGCCAGTGTAGATAATGGTGATGTGATTGTTCAGTGGGAAGCCAGTGCTCAAGTAAGTCAGCAAGAGCTGACAGGTTATCGAATCTATTCATATGATATTGATAATAACAGCCAGTCATTGATTGCAGAATTGTCAGCAGGCAAGTTAGTGTATGTGGTTGAAGGTGGCACTTCGCAATCCACATATTCTTATATTGTGACCGCGATAATCAACACCGAAGAAAGTGGCGCATCCTATCCTGTGACAGTGTCAATTCCTTAATTAAAAGGTGTGATGCAGCCAAACCTATATGGCTGCATCCGATTAAAATTACCTCCTTCTTATTTGCTAAGTGTTTGCCTGCCAGATACAATATTGCGAAAAATATTATCTGACAAAATCTATCTTAAACAGTAAAAAAACAGCGTAATTTAAGTATAAAGTACTGCTTTTGTTCAGTGTAATGTCTTTGAAAATAAAATCTCATTAGGGATGTGAGTAATGGTAGTGCATTAATTTGTATTACTACGATTCCATATTAAAAATATGTTAAAAATTCTACTGGTATCCAACCTATACCCGAACGTAAATGAACCAACAAGGGGTATTTTTACTGAGCAAATTGTTGAGCAGTTAAGTAAATCTCACCGTATTGAGGTTGTGGCGCCGAGCCCCTGGTTTCCCAGCATTCTTAATGTATTTAAATCAGTCCCTCATAAGTTCTTACCAAAAATATGTATTAGAAAGAATATTAAAATATATCACCCTCAGTATTTGGTCATTCCCAAGATTGGTCGTTGGCTGTATGGGATGTTATTTTTTGTGGGAATATTTAATACATTAAGAAAAATTAAAAAGACCTATAACCCCGATGTAATTAATGTTCACTGGATGTACCCAGATGGATTTGGCACGGTATTGGCGGCAAAGCTGTTAAAGATCCCTGTGGTTACTCATAGCTTGGGCTGCGATATTAATGAATACAGCCAATACCCAGCTCGCCGCTTTTTTATCAAACTTGCCTTGAAAATGGCTAATTTTAATATTTCTGTAAGTGAGGAATTGAAGCATAAAACCATCAGTTTAGGGTCCTCTCCCGAGAAATCCATCAGTATTATGAATGGCGTTAACTCGGATTTATTTACTCCTGGTAATAAAGTTAGCCTCAGGAGTAAACTAAACCTGCCCACAGATAAAACTCTTTTCTTATATGCCGGAAACTTTAATATAGAAAAAGGCTTAGAGGTGCTACTGCGGGCATTTTCTCTGGTACACAATGAAAATCCAGAGGCTAGATTAGTCATTGTAGGCTCAGGGCCTTTAGAGGCTCATATTTATTCATTGGTGTCGGAGCTGAATCTAAAAGATAAATTGCTTTTTATAGGCCGTGTAGGTCATGAACAAATAACAGATTATTTATCTGCGGCTGACTTCTTATGCTTGCCTAGCTTAAGAGAGGGTTGCCCAAATATCGTTTTAGAATCGTTAAGTTCGGGTACACCTGTATTGGCAAGTAGGGTGGGTGCTGTTCCAGAAATGCTGGCCAGTAAAGATAGAGTGCTAGGACTACTGACTGAGCCAAATGATATTGATGGCTTGTCAAAAATATTATCCCAAAGTTTGTCTATGGATTGGCCTGATAAACTTGAATTTAATTGGATGGATTGGCGGCAGAGCTCAAATAAAATCGCTGACGTTTTGAGCCAGGTTGTATTAATGGATAAAGAGGGTTATTAAGTTTGGCTATGATTATTATAATGAACAAATTGACGAATTCAGCTATGGCACTTCCGCCATCTATCATTGTTTTATTTTTGATTCTTTCTTCTTGTATTGCATGCACATCAAGCGGGGGAGGGGATCAAGAAACTAACGGTGGCAATGTGGTGTATGAGCGTCCAGTTGAAATTCCTGATATTACTTTGTTTTCCGATCAAATGCTTAACGCAGGTGAAAACCTCAATGTCATTTTTGAGCTACCGGATGATATTGCCTTGGAAGGGGCTTTACATTGGACCAAAGACTACGGCCCCGATGGTGTTGTGGTACATCCATTAACCGGCCAGATTACTTGGGCAATAGACCCAGCTATGCCAGCAGATAGTTTTCATGTGGGGCTTAAAGTGAGTACGGCTTCTCAAACTATTCATACCAATTTCATTGCCCATGTAAAAAAAGATCAAATACTCACAGTAGGTGAAAGCGGTGATTACCCTAATATTAAGGAAGCCATGAGGGAGCTCAATAGTGGCGGCACAATTGTGGTTTTAGATGGTACTTACACAGGGGATGAAAACTTCATGGGGCTTACGTTAGGTGGAGCAGTGCAGCACCCGCCTTCAGGCACGCCTACAGCCTATACCACTATAATGGCACAGCACCCTGGCCAGGCGATATTAAAAGAGGGCGCTTATATTCGCCTTAATGGTGAATGGCCAGTGTCTTATGCCTCTTTTAAGGGCTTCTTTGTAGTGGGAGGGCAGATTGCTGTATTTGGCGAAGGAGATGATAAATCAGAAAGTAGTGAGCGTAATCATCACATTAAATTCATTCGTAATGGAGTTCAGGGTGGGTTAGCAGTTGAAAGCGGTGATAAAAAGACACCTTTCAATGCTTATCAATGCGACGATATATTATTTGAAAATAATTACACCTTTGGCGGCGGTAGATATAAGTTTACGAGTTTTCAATCTTCTAATATTGTGTGGCGCCGTAATGTGGCCCGTTATGATCGAGGAACATATCCTAAGGAACCAAAAGGTACGTATTCGGTGTATGCCACCATGGGTGGATTGTTATCGAATAATCTGGCCATAGATGGAGATAGTCCTGACTTTGTAACTCAAGGGGAGTTGGCTGGTGAGTTTGCAACGCCCGCCACCAGCGGTGACACCAGAGCTAAATTTTATAGGAATATGCAAATAAACAGTGCATTTCTGTTTGGTAATATGGATGAACAAATATCGGGTGGAGGCGGTGATAGTGATGTTGAGCATAAGGATGTGGTGTCTTGGGATGTGAGGCCTCATAATAATTATGTTTTAACTTGGGGAAGCGCCTGGTTTAATCATATGACGCTTGGCGATATAGCACCAATGGAGTTTGCAGATCACTTTTTCTTCGGGTATCACAATAATAGTCGTGGCCTGACTAATAGTATCTTACATAACTTTAGTAATGGAGATATGTTCTCCGATATAGATCAAGAAGATAGTCATGAAACACTGGGCAGGTTCGTTGAACGTTACGGTGTAGATACCGTAAATATAAGCGAGTTCTCAGGCACCCTTAATGTTGAAAATAGCGATATGTTTAATATTAGCAATGAGAGCCCGTTGCGCTCGGAAAATAATACAAATGGTGCTTTAAAATACTTAACCCGTATTGAGAGTAATTCAAGTTTAAGTGGTTTAGCAAAAGATGGCGGTGATATTGGCGCCACTGTCATGACATTCTTAGGTCAATCTGGCACATTATACGGTGAGCCCGGATATGATGCGGAAACTAATATTCCCATGTGGCCATTTCCCATGGAGCACATCATTAAAGCAAAGTTTTCGCAATACAGTTACACCGGTATGACATATACCGGCAGCGAATTTAATAGAGCAGAAAACGGTGAGGGTAACATTAATGGCGCTAGGGGTTTTGCTGTGGATGGGCAAACATTAACAAATTATATATGGGGTTACCTGGATAATGTAGTACCTCCCATGAACGTCAGTGCCAGTTTGAACGGTGAAGATATTATTATTCATTGGGAAGCCAGTGCACATGTGAGCCAGCAAGAAATAACAGGGTATAGAGTGTGGGAAATTAACGTCCAAACTGAGCAGGTATCTCTAATGGCAGATGTCACAGCAGCGAAACGAAATTATCGATTCACACCCGCGTCAAGCGACACTGATGTCAGATACGGGGTGACAGCACTCACTTCAGACAAGGAAAGCGGAATTGGCTACCCTTCCGCGTTATACCAGTAAACATAACCATATTTTAGTTTTACTGTGTTTAGGGGCAGGCATCGCGCTTACCCCTATAACGTTACAGCAACACCTAATAGGGTTTATGAATAATGAGGTAATGAACCTGCTTCATTTTCCTGCATGTTTTCTACTAGCTCGCTTTATTCCAATATCGCATTTTTCAAGTGTCAGCATAATGGGCGCATGGTTTTTTCTGCCCATAGTAGTTGAATTGTGCCAGTGGTGGGTGGGCAGAACGTGCGACATAGTGGATGCCATATGGGGTGTTTGGGGCATAATATTTGGAATGCTGTGGCATAAATTGCACTACAGCCTACGTACGCTATGTTTGCTGCCTTACTCTATTGTATTGACTAAATTTTTTGTCGTTAACCTTTATCCACTATGGCACTTACCATTAGTGAGTAATATGGAAAGTAGGCTCTTAATGGCGCAAATAAGCAATGTAGGTGAACGGCGTGAGAATACAATTACTCAAAAATGGTTGCAGACTAAACGCTCATCCGTGTTAACACTATCTAAGCAAACGTACCCTTGGACAGGTATTAGAGTTAGCTACCCTTGGGGGGCTGATATGGCTTCCTACAATGGCCTTAAGTTTAAGTTGAAATCTGAAAGTGTGCCACTAAAAATAGATGTAAAAATTTCCGACAATAATAATTACAAAATTAAAACTAAGGAAATTACTAGCACCCATTGGACTGAGGTTTTAGTTGAGTTTGATAGTAGTGCTCCGTCATTAGACTGGAGTAATATTGATCACTTTGCTGTATATTATGCCAGTGAAAATGGCCCCGAATTTATCGAAATAGACAATTTAAAATTTTATTAGTCCAAGATTAAGCAAGAGACAAGGAAATGTATTTTTGAAATTTACGGTACAATTTTTACTTACGGCATTAAGTAAGTCAACACTTCACCTAAGCATATTTGTTCTGAGTATTATTCTGTCTCGCTTTTTTACTAAAGAGGATTACGGAACCTATTTACATGTTCAGTTGATCACTAACCTAGCGGTATGGGCCTTTTTATTAGGTATTCCTCATGGAATCTACTATTTTTTACCAAAGGCCAAGTCTGCTAAGACGTACGTGTTATCTATTTTATCCATTATAAGTGCCATTGCTGTACTTGTGAGTGCTGCCGTTTTTTACAATGCAAATGGCTTGAGTCAGTTTTTAAGTAACCCACGTATTGAAGATTTATCTTATGTTTTGCTATTCATGATTGTATTTAAGATACCGCTTACTATATTTGAGCCGCTTATGATAACAGTGGGCCGGGTTAAACAATTTGCCAGTGTGGAGCTTATGTTTAATTTAAGTTTCTTTCTTGCCGTTTTAATTCCAGTCATGCTGGATAGCAGTATGCTAGAGATATTGTGGTGGCTAGTAGGCTTATATTGTCTGCATGCCATAGTGGTGATGTTTATCTCCCTAATAATTGCTTTTACCTATACTAACGACGCTGAGGAAAATGAGTCATTTACGCTTAAAGAGCAGGTCAAATACAGTTTACCGCTTGGCTTATCTATGAATGTATTGGAGTTATCACGCTACGTTGACAAATTGGTGGTGAGTAATCAGTCATCCGCTGAAGACTATGCAATGTATACTCGCGGTGCCATGGAAATACCTGTTATTGGTATTATCGCCAATACGCTAGATAATTTGCACATGCCAAATTTTGTTCAATATTATAAAGGCAATAATATAAGCGAGTTGCTCAGGGTATGGCATACCTCAGTTCGATTTATGGCCGCATTTATCTATCCATGTTGTCTGTTTTTAATTGTATCTGCTCCATTACTGATACCCGCCATATTTTCAGATAAATACATTGGCAGCGTCATTATATTTCAAGTGTATGCGTTAGGCATGTTATCCCGAATTTCAACATTCGATATTATTTTAAGGGTAATAGGTAAAACAAAAATCATCTTCTTTACGGCACTAATGTCTATCATCGTTAACTTAGTACTAACTTATAGCCTAATGGATATGTTTGGACTAATAGGTGCGCCTATAGCTACGGTCATTACATTACTATTCATGCGATTAACTTACTTAAAAGCAATCACCCATCATTTTAAAATTAGCTTGTTCCAGGTATTTCCATGGAAGTCTTTAGGTAAGAGCTTAGTATCAGCATGCGTATCTATTATACCTGTATTACTAATATATCCTTTGGATCTAAATGTTTGGTTACACCTATTTTTAATGGCTTGTGTTTTTAGTGCTAGCTATCTAATTTTAATGAAACTTGTCAGTGCTCTAAACGAACAAGATAAATATTCACTTAAGAGCTTTCTTCCTAGAAGATTGTCTTGGATTGTTTGAGGCGTTAATGTAAAAATGGACTATTTCAAATACATCAATCGATTTATTGTTTACCCACTCTACTATTTTAAAAGTGGTGATAGGCGCCTAGCACGTTTAAGAGTTATGGAGAAAAACCAGTACTTACCTTTAAAAGACCTTCAAGAATTGAGGACAGAAAAAGTACGGGAAATAGTGTCTTATGCCTATGAAAATACTAATTATTATCGGCAGTTGTTAGATGATAATGGGATATCACCTAGCGACATTAAAACCCTAGATGACTTGGCAAAAATTCCACCTCTTACCAAAACACATATACAAAATAACCGGCAAGCATTGTTATCAAGTGAGTTCACTAAAGCGGAACTGATTAAGGATGCTTCTGGTGGTTCAACCGGTGAACCTACCGTATTTTATAAAAACTTGGAATATCAGCAATTAAGAGCGGCTGATCAGCTTAGGCACGATCGCTGGAGTGGTTGGAATGTAGGCGATCGATTTGCATTGATATGGGGGGCACAGCGAGATCTAAAGGCCAGTCAATCAATTAGAGAGTTTATTATTTCTAGGTATATTGCCCGCATTTGGGAATTAGATGCCTTTGATATGAATAGAGAAACCATGGAAAAATACGTTAAAACGTTGCAAAAAATACAACCCAAAATGGTTTTAGGTTATGCAAATGCTCTTGTTGCTTTCTCTGAGTACCTAATTAAATACCACCCAGATCACGGCATTAAGCCTAAAGGTATAATTTCGTCTGCTGAAACCCTAACTGAGAGTAAAAGAAAAATTATTGAGACTGCGTTTAAGTGTAAGGTATTAAATCGCTATGGCTCTAGGGAAGTGGGGCTTATAGCCAGTGAATGTTCTGAGCAAAGTGGTTTACATATTAATGCCGATAATATTCATGTAGAAATTGTAAAAGATGGTAAGTCCGTTCCACTGGGCGAAAGTGGTGATATATTAGTGACGGACTTTAGCAATAAGGCAATGCCTTTAATTCGATATAAACTAGGTGATGTGGGTCGTCTAAGTGTAGATAGTTGTCGCTGTGCACGTACATTACCCTTATTACAGTCAGTAGAGGGACGCTCCGGTGATTTTTTTGTAGCGGCTGATGGTTCACTGGTGCATGGAGAGTATTTTACTCACCTATTTTACGGCGAAGCCGATGTGAAGAAATTTCAAATGGTGCAAGAATCCATTGAAAAAGTTAGATTCAAAATTGTCTCCTTTAATGAAGATCTAAACGCCCCTTATCTAAAATCTATAGTAGATAAAACCGTCGAAATGTTAGGTCAGCAGTGTTCGGTGAGTGTAGTTTTTGTCCCCGAAATCCCTCCCACAGCATCAGGTAAGTCATTATTTACGATTTCAAAAGTTGATCGATAGCGTTTATAGGGTATCTCTGTTGGCCAGCAGTTAGCCATTTTATCTACTAAGCGCAACATAACTATCAACTAGGTTAAGTAGGGTATTCTCAAGTATGTGTGGCACTTACCTTAATGACCGGTTTATTACAGATATTGATATTAAGTCTATTAATTCTGCAACTGTCTATGAATGTAGGGTGCGATTTAACAAGGAATATTATAATGACGACCTTTTTGCATCTTTTGAAATCCAGTTACCTAATACTCTAATATGCAGTGGGCTCGAGCGAAAGGCTGAGTTTTTGGCCGGCAGAATAGCGGCTAAAGAAGCTTTAAAGTACTTAGGAGTGTTCAATTACCAAGTTCTTATTGATGAGCTAAGACAGCCGATCTGGCCAAAAGGATTGGCTGGATCTATTACTCATACCCAATCTATTGCAATTTGTAGCGCTGCCAGTACTCAAAAGGTCGGTGAAATTGGTATAGATGCAGAGCATTGGATCGATAAAAAAGTCGCCTCTGAGATTCAAAATGAAATAGTGACAATTAAAGAGCTCTTTAATCTATCCGGTTTAAGGTGGCCATTCAATCACAAGCTTACATTGTGTTTTTCCATAAAAGAAAGTCTGTATAAAGCACTGTCTGCCTTTACTGCTGAAAACGATCACTATTATGATTTGGAAATAATTGGAGTATCACCGAGTATTAACAGCATTCAAGTTAAGTTATTAACGAAAAAGTCAAAAAAATACATAAAAGGCTATGTATTTTTTTGTGGTTATACTGAATATTCGGAATTCATTACCACACGCTTCATTGGAGCCTATGATAATGAAGCGAGATAATTATGCACTCATCTCTCTACTGTGAGTGCCGCTGGATAGTAGTTCATTAAATATCGCACTGCTGGTTTTAGATTCAACTATATTGTGATGGTCGCCTTCCACGTATCGAATATCAATCTTGCCTATTAATGTTTTGCTCCAACCTAAATAGGGGTCAGAATAAGGGCCGCTATTGTGCATGGGGGCCCTAATTAATGTGACAGCCCCGGAATACTCAATTGCAGTGCGCATAGCCATTAATTTGTAATTATTATTTTCAATCCATTGGTAGCGTACAGTGTATGGCAGCCTAATATTTAACGCAGAATATACGGGGGGTAATGCCTTGGAGGCTAGCATTTTCAATTTATACTGGCTGAAGCCTTTAATACGGGTAAAGAGTGAATCGCGCACCCCTTTAGCGGCCTCATTATCAGATACCTCTAAGTGGGGGCCGAAGCTATCGAACATAATAACTCTCTCTATAGTGTGGCCTAAAGCGGATAATTTGTTTGCTATATCTAAGGCTGTAACGCCTCCCATGGAACCACCCACTAGTGTATAAGGGCCGTACCCCTGTATTGCCAGAATTTCCTTTAGGTATGAGTTCAGCATATCTTCATAGCTGCTTTCAAGTCTAGAAACCCCATCTACACCCGAGGATTGTAGCCCGTAGCTTGGACGTTCAATATCTATAGAGTTTACTAGGCGTATATAGTTAAGTACATTTCCGCCCACCCCATGAAAAAAGAATACGGGTAGCCCTGTACCAGCCTTTTTAATAGTGACTAAATTCTTAGAAACTATATTGTCAATACTCCCGAGGCTTCCAGATCTTTTAAGGTCGTCTATGTGGCTGGCTAATTTTTTAATGCTGAAATAACTAAATAGTGTGTCTAAAGGCAAGTTAATTGAAGACTGTTTTTTTATGGCTGTGAAAATTCTTATGGATAATAGGGAATTTCCTCCAATATCAAAAAAATTATCATGTGTATCTATAACCTTTAAACCAAGTGTGTCAGACCAAATTTTATATATTAGGTTTTCAGTTTCAGTGACAGGTTTATTATCCGTTGGGCCGTTATCCAGTTGACTGGGTTTAGGCAATGAATTCCTGTCAATTTTAAAATTCAATGTCATGGGAAACTCTGCCAAATGAATCACTCGATTAGGAGTCATGTATTTCGGCAGGAGGTTACTTAGCTGGATTTTTAAATCCAGCTCTTTTAGCGGCTTTTGATCTTTTGTTAAGTAGTAGGCAACCAGCTGCTGATTACCTGGCTCATCCTCTCTTGCTATTACAACTTGAGATTGAATGCCAATGCAGTTGGAAAGGCAGGACTCAACTTCTCCCAGCTCTATTCGGTAGCCTCTTATTTTAACCTGGCCGTCGCTTCGACCTAAACATTCAATTTCACCGTTTGTAGTGTATTTGGCAATGTCCCCAGTGTCGTAAATGATATTGGTTTGATCAAACGGGTTAATAATGAAACGCTCATTAGTGAGATCTAGTTGGTGTAAATATCCTTTTGCTAAGCCAGCGCCACCAATATATAGGTTTCCTGGCATGCCAATTTGGGTGAGCTGCAGATTGTTGTCTAGGATATAAATGCTAGTGTTATCGATGGGGCGGCCAATTAAAATAGGCGGTTCGATACTTTTGACTTGGTGCACAGTACTCCATACTGAAGTTTCGGTTGGCCCATAGACATTCCAAACTGAGTCCGCTTTTTTTATCAAATCTTTAGCAAGGTCAACAGGAAAGGGTTCGCCACCACATAGAACTTTAATTTTAGTTGACGGTGACCAGTCTTGAGATACCAGTAACCTAAAGGTGGCCGGTGTGGCTTGGAGAAAAGTAACGCCAAACTTCTCTAATAGAGTAATGAGTTTATCGGCAAACA
>Ga0209395_1007596_pt1 | contig 11338 bp, 6 predicted proteins | sample GOMGulsemesocosm_3_FD_184635 | JGI IMG/M metagenome (GOLD analysis project Ga0209395, IMG submission 184635) | Methane-oxidizing microbial communities from mesocosms in the Gulf of Mexico - GOM9D Gulf of Mexico (SPAdes) (version 2) | ecosystem: Environmental > Aquatic > Marine > Cold seeps... | reverse complement strand
ATTTTGGATGTGGATCACAGCGATTGTGGGCATATCAACTAAATATTACACAGCGACACTCGCGGTAAAATACCGAGGGTTAGATAGAAGTGGTAATTTACAAGGTGGGCCCATGTATGTAATACGTGAAGGGTTAGGCCAAAAATGGTTACCCCTCGCTTGGTTATTTTGTATTGCTTGTATGTTTGGTTCATTGCCTATTTTTCAGATAAACCAGTTGGTTCAAATATTAAGAGACTTTATTGCGATTCCAAATGGGCTTGCAACTTCAAGTCAGCACTTTAGTTTTGATTTGATTTGTGGAATATTACTTTGTATTTTAATCTCCTCAATTGTAATGGGCAAACTCACTAGAATTGCAAAAGTAACCAGTCGAGTTGTGCCATTTATGGTGGTTGTTTATCTGATAATGACATTAAGTGTATTATTTATTAACTTTGATAAAATATTACCTGCATTCGCTTCAATTTTCATCAATGCTTTTAATCCAAGTTCAGTCGCTGGTGGATTGTTAGGCACTATAATAATGATAGGTGTGCAACGTGGTGCATTTTCGAATGAAGCTGGTATCGGCACAGAATCTATGGCCCATGGCGCGGCTAAAACGGACGAACCAATAAGAGAGGGCTTAGTTGCAACGCTAGGTCCTATTGTTGATACATTAATAGTATGTACCTGTACTGCTTTAGCAATTTTAGTCACCGGTGTATTAGATGGTAATTTCACAGGTGTGAGTTTAACAGCGCAAGCATTTGAAAGTAGCTTTCCTGGTATTGGCGGTTATTTACTTATTATGGTGGTATTCTTTTTAAGCACCAGCACTGTGCTTAGCTTTTGGTATTACGGTGGTAAATGTGCTGAATTTTTATTGGGTAAAACTTTTCAAAAATTTTATATTATCTTTTATTTAGCATTAATAATTGTAGGCGCCATAGCCTCGCTCAAATTAGTGATCAACTTGATAGATGTAATGTACGCTTTAATGGCAATTCCAACTATGGTTTCAACCATAGTACTTGCAAAAAAAGTAAATGCTGAATCTAAAATATATTTTGATAAATTAAACAATAAATAGCAGTATCAATAGTCGGTATACAAATTAAATCAGATATACCGACTGTTAAACCTTTTCTACACTTTCGAACAATTTGAAACTTTTTCCTACACCATTTTAAGCTAATATTTGTTTTATCAATAATTAATCAACAACAATAGATGAAAAAATATCAGCTTGAAAACAATGATACTTGGCTAGATTTGTTCACAAAACATAGCAACTTAAACATAGCCAACAGATTATCAAATTCGTTATTAATGTCCCTACTCTTTACTATTAGCTTAGTGGTTGTTGGCATTTTAGCTATGTGTATTTCAAAACTAACGATGCTTATCTCTTTTAATCAAATTAAGTGAAATTAGTATTATAGAGCCTTAAACTTGTCTAATTTCATTAATTAAATTTTGAATCCTCCCAGACTCAATCAAGTCATGATAAGACATAGGTTTATCAAAATAATATCCTTGAAAATTAGTACACCCTTGTTTAATTAAAAAGTGTATTTGTTCTCGAGTCTCCACCCCTTCAGCAACACAATATATCTCAAGATTTTTAGCTAAAGTTAATATGGTTTTAATGATAGATTCATTCACTTTGTTAGCGCCAATATCTCGCACAAAGCTCTGATCTATTTTAATTACATCTATTGGAAATTGGCTTAAATAAGTCAGTGAAGAAAAACCAGTACCAAAGTCGTCTAAAAATAACCTAAACCCAGCTTGTTTTAACTTATTTAGTTGCTCTAATGCACGGTTTTTATCATCCATTAAAATACTTTCAGTGATCTCTAACCTAAATTGTCTAGGAGAAATATTATATGGCTTGATAATTTCCATTAAGCTATTAGTAAGATCTGAACGCAGTATATGAATAGCTGATAAGTTAATAGAAATATAAAATTTAGGATTTAACTTTAAAAAATCAGAAAACTCATTTAATACACGTATTAAAGCTTGCTCTGTGATTTCTGTTATTAGAGATATTTCTTCGGCAATTGGGATAAAGATACCTGGAGATACCATACCATTATGTGTCGGCCATCTGAGCAATAGTTCGACCCCACAAACACTTTTGTCTTTTGTATTTATGATAGGTTGATAGTGATTTATTAAGTCATTACATTGCACGGCTGACTTTAATTGTGCTTCAAAAGTCATGCGTCTTTTGGCTTTATGATTCATTTCATCAGTAAAAAACCTAAATCCATTTTTGCCTGTTTGTTTTGCATGGATCATTGCAATATCAGAGTTTTGAATTAACTCTTCTGCATTTTGCGCATCAAATGGATAAACAGCAATGCCAATACTTGCTGTTATATTAAGCGTATAATTTTCAATAGTGACAGGCTGAGCTAAAAGCTGATTAATATCGATTGCTAAGTGAGTCAGCTCATCAGGAGATGCAAACTGTTCAATTAAAATTATGAACTCATCGCCACTTTGTCTACCAATACAATCATCATTTGATAATAACCCTGATAGTCTTTGAGTGACAATTTTAAGTAATTGATCTCCAATAGAATGACCAAAAGTATCATTTACAGGTTTGAACCTATCTAAATCGATAAAAAATAATGCTGAAGTATGATTTTGATTTTTTGAATGTATGATGGCTTGATTAATGCGATCTAACATTAAAGTACGATTTGGTATTTTGGTTAAGTGATCAAAGTTGGCTAATTTTTTCAGTTTTTCTTCAGATTCTTTTTGAATTGTTAAATCTGAAATTATGATAACAAAGTGCCGTGTTCTACCATCATCAGATGACACACAGTTTATACTCACTAATATCGGCACTGTAAATTGTTCTGTCACTACTAAATCTTCACAACTATATTTACCACCTATATCTAATGAATCAAAAATCTTAGTATATTTTTTATATGCATTGGATGTTAATGACTTAATAAATCGAGTCAGCATTGTCTTTAAATCATCATCATATAAGTTAAAGCTTTGTAGAAAAGAAGCATTTGCAGAAACAAGTTGCTTGTTTATATCTAGTATTAATAACCAGTCATTAATTTGAGCAAAAGCTTCACCGTAAATTTGAGCTTGAAATTCATTTGCTTTGGTATCAGTTATATTTGTATAGGTGCCTGAAAATCGGTTTGGTTTGTTATTTTCATCAAAGCTTGCAATTTTACCTGTTTCTCGAAACCAAACCCAATTACCGTTAAAGTTTTGCATGCGATATGTAGCTTGCCATTGTGGTATGTCACCACCTATAAATGCTAACCATGAGGCTGTATAAGTTTTAGTATCATCAGGATGAACTAGCTTAATATGTGATTTTAATGTGAATTCCGTATCACTTTTAGGGAACCCAAGCTCTGCTGAAACGCGTTTATCTATCCATTTATTTTCAGATGGCAAATAAGTCCAAATTCCGCTATGACTATTTTCAAGTGCAAGTGCTGTTTCTTCTTGTGCAATTTTTAAAGCTTTATGCGCTTTTTGCGCTTTATGCTGTAGCTTGACTCTTCTGACATAGAATATCGAGACTAAAAGGATAAATATCACTACATATAGTACTTTTACCCAAGGTTTTTGCCATGGTGGATAAGCAACATTCACTTTAAGAGTAACAGGTTCTGTTCTAAACCCTGTATTTGGGTCAGTCGCTGAAATTGAAATAGTATGTTTACCTGGTGCTAACTTAGAAAAATTAATATGTGATTTTTTTAAATTATTAAAGGTTAATTCATCAGGACCAATTACTTCAATATGATAGCGTACTCTATTGATACTTTTATGATCAAAAATAGAAAAGAATATATCTATACCAAAGTCATCGTGTTGGATCATGACTGGTTGGTCTAAATATTTGTCTGGTGTAAAAGCGAGTTCTCGGGATAATAACGTAATGCCAGTAATACTTACGTTCAATTCATCGTGTTCTAATTTTTCTTTTGAAAAATCCTTAGGGCTAAATGTGACAAGTCCGCGGGTAGAGCTAAACGCTAATCGACCATTTTTTAATTCTGTAACCCCATAACCGTTAAATTCATTAGCAGGTAAACCTTCTTTTACGGTGTATTCCTTTAAATTGAAGTTCGTTAGGCTTAATTGAAATAAACCAACTTGAGAGCTAAACCATAAATCATTATTTTCCCCCAATGCGAGTGAATAAATTTTATTTGAAGGCAATTTATTACTTGTATCAAAACGATATAACTCTTTAAATGTATTTTTATCAAGACCTATGAGGCCCTCACCTGAAACGCTCAACCATAAAACATCATTATGGATCACCCAATTATCAACATAATTATAAGTTTGAGGTTGATAGTTTTTAACTTGATAAATAAGAGAGACTTCTTTGGTTATTAAATTGTATTGATATAAATGACCAGAATAAGCCAAAAGAAGTGTATTAGGTTTATTTGGTAAAGGCTTTAAGAATCCATAAGCAAGATCTACTGGAGCATATTCTGTTAATGCTTCAAGTAGTTCGAATGATCCGTCTTCAATATTGTAAATATAATAGTTTGAATCTGTAATTAAAATAAATTGGTTTTGTGAAACTTTTTCTGCTGTATAAATAGTCTCTGTTTTGAGGATATTAAGTGTGCGCTCATTGAAATTTGGTTCAGAGACTTTACCAGTTTGTTTATTAAAATACTTTAATCCATCAGCAGTTAATAGCCACAAGTAGTTTTTTATTCCCGGGAAAATATGAGTAATTGTATGCAAACCATTGACTGCTTTTTTATCTTGAGTCATCAAATAAGCTGTATTTTTATTATCTACAAGGTTTAATTTATTTAACCCATTGTCAGTTCCGACCCATAAGATTCCATTTTCATCCTGATAATTTGACCAGACCATATCATGGCTTAATGATGGTTCAGAAAATGCGTTATAGTTTTTAAACCTTTGTGCTTGTGGTAACCAAGTAAACACTCCTTGGGTTCGGGAACTTAACCATAATAAACCTGTTTTATCTTCAAAAATATCGAGTATAGTATCTTCATTAATTTGATATTGCGAATTACTAAACTTTAACAATGGTGTCATTGATGATGTTTTTGAATCGAATTGGAAAAGACCTTGCTCTGTTGCTACAAAATAGCCTTTATCATTTTCACTCATATCCCAAATGTTTAATAATGGAATAATCTTTTTTGGTTTTATAATTGGATTGACACCAAACTCATTAATATTTAATTGGTATAACCCCTCAACGGAGCCTACCAATAACCCAAGTTGTTCATCAAATTTTAATAGTTTTGTATTATTAGAATCAATAGAGTTATCCCCAACAAGTCGATGTTCTATTAATTGGACTCTATTTGTTAAAGTGTTTAACTGGTACAAACCTTTTGAAGTGGCAATATATAAAAAGTTATCTTTTAATAATAAGTCTCTAAAAAAATCTAAATCACTTTTAAGCGTTAAATAGACCGTTTGCTCATTTGTTTTTAGATTATATTTTATTAGCTTAGTTGATACCCCTAACCATAGGTTATCTTGATTATCTTCAAGTATGATATCAACCATGCTGATTTTTTCATCAGTCGGGTTGAACTTGCCTTTGAAAAGTTGTTTGGTCTCTAATGTTTGCGGGTTAATTCTAAAAAGGCCGGAAAATGCTGTACTGACCCATAACATGCCTTTGTTATCTTTATATAATGTAACGATTGATTCGCTATCAAATATGTCATTTGGACCAGGGAATGTTGTTAATATATTGCCATCAGAACGATTTAATCCTAATTCTGTCGCAATCCATATATAACCTAAGTTATCTTGAATTGTTTTAGAGACCGAGGTTTGGGATAACCCCTCATCCGGAGATATTCTTTGTAACTGTTTACTGTATTGTGCAAATACAGCAGTGTTAAATAAAAAGATTAAAATAATTAAAAATGATACAAATAATTTTTTCACTAACTTTCCAATTGATGACTATTGATCCCTATCCATGGTAGTTAAAAAACAATGAGTAACATCCCGTTTACAATGTTACATGTTAACTTGTTTACTTTATTATTACGAATGAAATAAACGTCAATTTTATTTTAGATCAAATAAAATAAAACACCTCTAAATAGCACATTGAGGTGTTTTATTAGTTTTATTAGAAAAACGCTGTTATTAATACATTATGCAAGTATAATGATAATCACTCTCATTATCATCGGTGTTTGACTGTGTATATTTTAATATTAAGCTATATTTGTGAATTCTAAATCTAAAAAACGTATAAATAAAACATCCCTCTCTATTGCAAGAACGATTCATATATATGTATCAATGGCATTATTTTTATTTATGTTATTTTTTGCTTTTACTGGTATCACTTTAAATCACCCTAAATGGTTTGATAGTAATGCAAATAGCAGTAATTTTATTGAGTCTCCAATTCCTGACTATCTCCTACCAAGTCAGCCATTAGATACAAATTGGCAACAAGCGAGTGGTCATTGGCTTAAAAGTAAATGGGGTATTGAGTTTAGCCAAATAGAATTTGGTGAAGATGAAGTTATCGTAGTCCATAAAGGCCCAGGAACTTATCAAAATATCACTTTGGATTTATTAGACAATATAGCCATCGTTGAAACACAGAAATATGGTGTGATTGCGATATTAAATGACTTGCATAAAGGACGAAATTCAGGTCTGGCTTGGCGACTTATCTTAGATATAAGTTCAGTGCTCATTATTTTATTTTCTCTTACTGGCGCCTACTTATTATTACCTCAGACCCGAAAACTCAAAAAATCAGTGCTTTATATGTCACTTGTCAGCTCTGGTTGCGTTCTAGTTTATATCACTTTGGTCCCATAAATTTAAAAGAGATTTATATGAATATTAAAACCCCACTAGTTAGTGCAATATTTTTGTGTAGTACGTTACCTATTTATGCACAATCTAATTTGTCAGTTTCCTTAACTTTACCAGAGATCACTAGCGGCCAATATCATCGTCCATATACAGCTGTATGGATAGAAGATAATAAAGGAAAACATGTAAAAACACTTGCGCTTTGGAGTGAACCAAAAGGACAAAAGTGGTTGAAAGATATTCGACGCTGGTGGCGTAAAATAGGCAGAACAGATGCAAATTGGGTGGATGGTATATCGTCGGCTACACGACCTGCTGGTACATATGATTTGAAATGGGACTTAACGACTGAAGATAAGCAGAAAGTTAAACAAAGTGACTACAAAGTTTTTATCGAAGTCGTTAGAGAGCACGGAGGAAGAAACCTTCTAAAACATAGTTTTTCATTAAAAAAAGACTTTAAAACTACGCTTAACCCGACTGCCGAAACAGGCCCAATAAATATACAGTTTAATAAATAATTTATAATCATGACTCATAGGAAAACACATGAAAACTAAACAGGTTTTTGCAATCGCATCTTCACTAATCGTTTCTTCATTTATATCTCATGCCGCCAACGCGCATGATCGCTGGATCTTACCAAATGAATTTAATGCTTCAGCTGATAGTTCAAAAGGGGTGTGGATCACCTCTGATGTTACTGCTGGAAATCAAGTTTTTGTATTTGATAAACCATTTGGTTCAGAAGATATTGAAATAATTACGCCAAAAGGTAATAAAGAATACCCTTCATCTAGTTATCGTGGTGGCCGTAAATCAGTATTTGATTACCAATTACTACAATCTGGCACATATCGTTTTCAAAAAGAAGTCGCGGCTAAGTATTATTCAAAATATAAAGTGAAAGGATCTGATAAACCCGTACGCACTCGTACAGATAAACTTGCTACAGAATCTATGATGCCACAAGGCGCTTATGATTTAGAGGGAGCACTGTATTTCTCTCGTGTAGAAACCTATGTCACTTTAAACAAACCAAATAATACCGCGTTTAAACCAACCGGTGAATATTTAGAACTGTTACCTGTCACCCATCCGGCTGATATAATCGAAAATAATGAAACTGAATTTAAGTTCCTTTTTAAAGGTAAACCAATTAACAATGTTGAAGTATCGGTGGTCAGAGAAGGTACTTTATATCGTAATTCTATTGAAGCAATAGAATTAAAATCAGATAAAAAAGGCATAATTACATTTACCCCACCTAAAGCTGGACGTTACTTATTACATGCAACATATGAAAAAGAATTAAAAAATAATAAATTAGCGGATAAAATGGTGAATGCCATTTTCTTAACATTTGAAGCTGGTTTGGAATAAATTTATAGGGTTTAAAGCGAACAGTTTTAAACCCATTTTTTATATTTTAAGCAACTACGACTAAAAACCATTCAATTTAGAAACTTTTTAGTCTGATCACAAATAAATATGAGGCAAAACCTTCAGTTAAGGATTAAAATAAAACTACGACATTATCATGAGAAAGCTATGTTTTATTATAAATCTCTAATTTCTTTTTTTTCTATTTTATCTGTATTTACCTTAGTCGGCTGCGCATCTAACCACCAACTCCACAACCTATCCGCTTCTGTTGTATTACAAGATGAAGTCAATAACATTGATGGTCTCGATAATCCACGAACAGCCAAGTTTAATTATGATGATACGCAACTTTTTATAGCCAGCTCAGACGATGATTCATTAGCTATCTTTGATGTTACTAGCGATTTTGAGTTAACCCTTTCACAAGTTTTTAAAAACGATGAAAATATAACTGGGTTAAGAGGTGCAACAAAAGTTGCAATATCTCAGGATGGTAGATTTGCTTATGTAGTGAGTTTTTATGATAGTGCTTTAGTTATTTTTAAAAAAGCAGATGATGGTAAATTTCATTATCAACATACTTATTCAGATAAAATTAAATGGTGGGAAAATAAAGGTAAATCTATCGCCTCCTCACTACAAAAATTCGCTTTATTAGGCGCTTATGATATTGAAATAAATCATGCTGACAATCAACTATATATAGCAAGTTCAGTGAGCAATGCACTTAGCATATTTAATATAAATAAAGATGGTTTTCCAATATTCTCTCATGCATTAAGAGATACTGATAATATCAATTATGGTTTAGAGGGAAATGTTGATGTATTACTTTCCCCTACTGGTTCTACGATATTCTCCGCTGGTTACAATGAAAATTCTATTACTGTTTTTTCTAAAACAGACAAAAACAAATTTAATATGCTGCAAACACTTATAAACAACACCGATGGTATTAAACATCTTGATAAACCACAAAGTATGACGATGTCTAGTGATGGCAAAACGCTATATGTAGCCTGTGGAAATGGATCAATTGTTGTGTTTAATCAAAATAGAATGGGTGGTTATTCTTATCTACAATCAATAACTGATGTCGGGAAAACGGTATTAAATGGTGCGGGTAGTATTACAATAAGTGCTGATGATAAAACACTTTATATCACTTCTGAAGCTGATAATGCTATTTCAATATTCTCAATAAATAATGATGGTACACTTAGCTTCATTACAGCTAAAACCAACACTGACGTAAATGATAACAGTTTGCTGGGTGCTTCCTCGGTAAACCTATCATCTGATGGTAAACATCTGGTGGTTACTGCAGGAAAAGGTAATGCCCTGAGTATTATTGAAATAAACTAAGGCGTTTATTTCAATCACTTGTACATAAAAAGGCGACAAGATTGTCGCCATTTTTATTATTGATTTATTTAAAATTGGTATTTTAAACTCATAGCAAAGTGACGCCCTGCTTCTGTCACATTTGAAGTATCACTCTCATCAGTATGTCCTATTATTTTGTTATAACGCACGTACTCTTTATCTAAAATATTATTTACCGATACGTTTAATTTCAGCTCATCTGTAACTTGGTAATTAACCAACCAATCGATAGACGCATAACCTGGTGATTCTAATTGACCATCATTAACTTTAGTCATTCTATCCGCCCAGTTTATAACAACATCGGTTTCCCAATTGTTAGCTTCAAAAGCAAAACCTAAAGTACCTGATAATGGACTAATACTTGTTAAATATTGTCCTGTTGTATCATTTTTGCCGTCTTGGTAAGCTGCATTTGCATATAAAGATAAGCTATCCGTTGCATAATAAGTAATGCCTAACTCAGCTCCTTTAATTGTTACTGAATCAATATTTTGATATTGAAAGGTATCATAAATATGAGAAAAGCTGCCATCTGGATTATTAACCATTTCACGGCTGATTAATGCTGTTTCTAAAAAATCGGTATAGTCATTTTGGAAAATAGCAGAAGTAAATGCAAAGTTGCCTAAATGACCACGTAAGCCAATTTCATAACTATCACTTTGCTCAGGCGATAAATCATCGCTTGGAATAATTTCATAAATATATTCTGATGTTGGTTGATTATAATGTTCTATATAAGCAAGATCATAAGCAGGCACTTTAAAACCTTGACCATATTGTGCATAAGCACTCAACATATCAGTTACATGATATAAGGCACCTAAGTTAAATGTAGTATGTTGGTCATCCATTTTTGAAAATTCTGATCCATCCGTTTTTAAAGCACCGTTTGGATCCATTTCATATCTATCAAAACGTACACCTGGTGTAACTACAAGTTGATTGTCCATCAACTTAATTTCATCATTGATAAAGAATCCTGTACGCAATACATCATTTTTTGGGAATTTTTGTGTGAGAACATCTTTTGTTGGCTCACCTTCTACTTCTCTGTATTCATGAACTGTTCGTGAACTTTGGGTGGTTTCAATATCTAAACCAAAACCCAATGTATGACTTTCATTTAGCACTTTATTTGCGTTAGATAAAAAACCTACTGTTTTTTGTTCATAATCACTTGTTTTGAACATATCACGGATCTCAATGACCCCAAACATAGGCGCATTAATATCAAGTAAACCATATTCAACATCATTTTGTTGTGTTTGGTTTAGATATAAACTCATATTTAAGTAATCGTAAAAATCTGTAGCAGTTTCACTGTGATACTGAAATTGGATTGAATCATTATCTTTATTTGATGTCGAATTTTCTTCAACTATTTCATAACCATACTTATCTAAATCTCTAAAATATGCTAACAGGCCATCAGCACTATCACCTTTAGATTCTTGGCTCCAGATATCAGCTGACATGCTCAAGAAATCGGTATCAGATAAATTATATTTTCCTTTATAAAATATGCTGCTCGATGAGATTTCAAATGGGCTATTTGTTTCATCAAAGTTCTGTTGCTCTTCACCGTCTCTTAAGCTCACATTTAATACATGCTCAAAATCACCTGAAACCATAGCTAATGTGCCAGCTAAGCTTTTTTGGTTACTTAAATTTGTGTAACCCGCTTTAATGCTACCACCAAGAGTCTGACCTTTTT
>Ga0209395_1007590_pt1 | contig 11342 bp, 10 predicted proteins | sample GOMGulsemesocosm_3_FD_184635 | JGI IMG/M metagenome (GOLD analysis project Ga0209395, IMG submission 184635) | Methane-oxidizing microbial communities from mesocosms in the Gulf of Mexico - GOM9D Gulf of Mexico (SPAdes) (version 2) | ecosystem: Environmental > Aquatic > Marine > Cold seeps... | reverse complement strand
TTGGAATGTAATTTCTCCAGATTTATCGACCAATGACCCGAACAAACAAAAGCAAAGTGAAAGTGGTGGTTTAACCATGGATGCTACTGGAGCAGAGAACCATACTACCATCTTGGTAATTGAGCCTTCTCCACTAGAAAAAGACATGCTTTGGATTGGAACTGATGATGGAAATGTTCAAATCACCAAAGATGGTGGTGCTTCTTGGATCAATGTTAGCAAGAATATAAAAGGGTTACCGAAAGGAAGTTGGATTGCTCAAATTAAGGCATCGAATAAAAACAAAGGTGAAGCATTATTAATCGCTAACGATTACAGAAGATTTAACTATACTCCATATGCTTACAGAACTAAAAACTACGGAAAAACTTGGACACGTATTGTTGATGCTACTGATGTAAAAAGTTACACTTTAAGTATTGTAGAAGATCTTGAAAATCCAAATTTATTGTTTCTAGGAACTGATGATGGACTGTATGTATCATTAAACGCTGGAGAAAAATGGACTAAATGGACCAATGGATTCCCAACTGTTCCTGTAAAGGATTTGGTAATTCACCCTAGAGAGCACGATTTAATTATTGGAACTTTCGGTAGAGCGGCATGGGTTTTAGATGACATCAAACCTTTAAGAGCACTCGCCAAGGACAGTAAGAATTTTGCTTCTAGACTTCAACTTTTTGCGCCACCAGTAGCATATCAAGCGGCATTTATACAACCTACTGGAAGTAGATTTGGTGCAGATGCCTTGTACCAAGGAGAAAATAGAAAACGTGGTGCTCCAATTACTTTTTACATCAACAAACCAGTTACAAAAAAACCTGTAGTAAAAAAGAAATCTAAGAAGAAATCGAAAAAAGATGTTCAGAAAAAAGCGCTAGACAAAAACAAGGTAAAATGGGACTCTATCAAACTAGAAGTTTTTGATGGTACTCGATTAATAAGAACGTTAAAACAAAAAGCACCGAAAGAAAATGGGATTCACACCATGCGTTGGTACTTAAGAGAAAAAGGTGTCTCTAGAGCTTCAAGAAGAATTAGAAAATCGAGAAGAGAACCTAGCGGAGTTGGTGTTAAACCTGGAACTTATCGTTTAAAAATGAGTTTTGGTGATGTTGTTTCAGAACAAAACATCACTGTTGCATTCGACCCTCGTTTGAGCTATTCTAAAACAGATTTATCAACTCGTTATGAAATGAGCAAGCAATTAGAAGCAAATATGAAAACCATTGCTGATGTTGTAAAACAATTGGTTGAAAGCAAAAATACTGCGAGTGCCATTTCTAAAAAATTAGCAAAAGCTGATAAAAAGAAATACAAATCTCAAATAAAAGCTTCAAAAGATATCAGCAAGAAAATTGAAAAATTGATTAGTGGCTATCTAGGAACCATAGATAAAAGACAAGGGATCACTAGAAACCCCGAAGTTACCGTGAACCAGCGATTAGGTGTTGCAAGAAGATATTTAGGTGCTCGTTTTGGGAAAATTACCAAAACAGAAACTGAATTAATTAACAATTTCAGAGATGCCTTAAAAGAAGCATTAACTAAATCAAATAGCTTTTTCAATACAGATTGGAAAAAATACAAAACAGCAGTAGAGAGCATCAGCATTTCTCCCTTTAAAGAAGTCAAAAACTTTTAATCAAAACACTCTAAAAAACGAAGCCTAACCGCTTCGTTTTTTTTGTGCCTATAATTTTAATACTTTAGCTAAAATTCAAAACCTACAAAATGACTGAACCTTTTTTTACCAACGATGCAATTGTATTCGGAATCTTAATGCTATCCTTAGGCTTTGTGTTTTACACAGAATCTAAAACAACAGGGTTTTGGCCTAAGTTTTACAAAATTGTTCCTGGATTGTTTATGGCCTATTTTGTTCCCGCTATATTTACAACCCTTGGTATCATTGCTCCAGAATGGGAAACCACTTCTAGTACTGGTGAAATGGTAAAAGGCAGCTCAAATTTATATTATGTATCTAGTCGGTTTTTATTGCCAGCAGCTCTGGTGTTAATGACCTTAAGTATTGATTTAAAGGCTGTTTTCAACCTTGGTTCTAAGGCATTAATTATGTTTATAACAGGAACTGTAGGGATTATTATAGGTGGCCCAATTGCAATTCTACTAATTTCGATGGTTTCGCCAGAGACCGTTGGTGGTGCAGATTTTGATGCCGTTTGGAGAGGTCTTTCTACCTTAGCTGGTAGTTGGATTGGTGGTGGGGCAAATCAAACAGCCATGTTAGAAATATACAAATACAATCCGGCTAAATATGGCGGTATGGTGTTTGTGGATATTGTAATTGCAAATATTTGGATGGCTATTTTATTAATTGGTATTGGTAAAAAAGATCGCATCAACAAATGGTTGGGCGCAGATACTTCAGCGATTGAAGAATTAAAAGAAAAAGTATCTACTTTTACTGAAAAAGTAAAAAGAACGCCTACGTTAACGGATTTTATGATTATCCTATCTATAGGATTTGTAACTGTTGGAATTGGTCATTTCGCGGCAGGGTATTTAGCCCCTTATTTCGAGAATCTTGTTGCTGGATTTGAATCAGCAACCACAAGAAATATATTTACATTTCTTGGGTCTCAATTTTTCTGGTTGATAAGTATCTCTACAATTATCGCAATTATATTATCATATACAAAAGCCAAAAATTACGAAGGAGCAGGCGCTTCTAAAATAGGAAGTATTTTTATTTATGTATTGGTAGCCACCATTGGTATGAAAATGGACTTAGGGATGATCTTTGACAATCTAGGTTTGATAGCTATTGGTGCTGTTTGGATGACCATTCATGCTGTATTATTAATTTTTGTAGCTAAATTAATTAAAGCGCCGTATTTCTTTTTAGCTGTTGGTAGTCAGGCAAATGTTGGAGGTGCTGCCTCTGCCCCTATAGTTGCGCAAGCATTTCATTCATCATTAGCCACTGTTGGTGTTTTATTAGCAGTAGTTGGGTATGCAATTGGAACTATTGGCGCAATTCTTTGTACAATTTTACTAGAATTAGCATCAAAAGTTTAAGAGAAAACCGCATATTTGCAAACGAAAAATTATAGATTTAGATTTATGAAGAAATTACTTATTGTTGGCGTAGTGCTATTGATTGCAGCTTGTTCTGCACCAAAGAAAGAAGGAAATATGCTTGTAAATGGGCAAATAAAAGGCCTAAAAAAAGGGAAGCTATATCTACAAAAAATAGAAAATGACACTATTTTAAAAACGATAGATTCTGTGATGGTTTTAGGAAACGACCAATTCACATTGACAGCAAACATTACAGAACCAGAAATGTTTTACTTAACATTTGATGGAAACACAACCAACAAATACATTACCTTTTTTGCAGAAAAAGGCACCATCACCATTACAGACAACATTGACAAGTTTGGTATACGCCCTATTATTACAGGCTCTAAAAATCAAGATATTTTACATGAGTATACCAAAATAGCAAGACGCTTTAACAATCAAAATTTAGATTTGATTCAGAAAAAGTTCTTAGCTCAAAAAGCCAATCAAAAGGACTCCGTAGAAATTTACAACAAACAATATGAAAATTTATTAAGAAGAAGGTATTTAGTAACGGTAAATTACGCCTTGAATAATAAAGATAACCATGTTGCTCCATACTTAGCATTGACAGAATTAACAAATGTGAATGTGAAGTTATTAGATACCATTAACAATTCGTTATCATCAGAAGTTAAAAATTCGTTATACGGTAAAAAGTTAACCAAATTTATTGCCGACATAAAAAAAGACGCTAACAACTAGTTTCTTCTACGCATCATAAAAAAGCCGCTGAAATTTCAGCGGCTTTTTTATTTTAAACCATTAATTTTTACCCCGCCCTATCAATACTTGTGGTTTCGCCGCCTCTTTAGCCACTTTATAAGCAAGACAAATAAAAGCGACCATTGACGGCAAGTTTTTACTTCTTTTTTCTATGATGCTATATGCACCTGTACCCCAAATTATCTATCATTAGTTGCTGTATTTATTTCTAAACTGATTATTATCGTTGTTTTATTTGATCTAATATCAGATTTTAACAACCCTTGTTTGTTTAAAAAAGTAAAGAAACCTACATTTGAAAATTAGATGATCCCTATCAATATGTAATACTTACATGCGCAAACACGCTACATCTCTATAAACTAATGAAAAAGCTTCGTAAATTCTTACAAACGAACATCCATCTCAACTCCACAAGAAGAAAATTCGGACTTGTTATATGTACCGTTTCTGTTGCTTTTATTTTTCTTAATTTTTTTGAACCTTTTGGTCTGTATTATGATCAAAAAACTTCTGAAGAGGAAGTGTTTATTGAGCTCTTTATTGCCATTTTATTAGCTTTTATTGTATTGCTCTTATCACAGTTTGTTGTTAGGCTTCTATTGAAGCTACATACACTTACCATCGCATCACTATGCTTCTGGTTTCTTGTTGAAGGAGCTACAGTTGCTTTTGTTTGGTCAGTTTTTGACATATTCTCTAAAAGCCTCGCCAATACCTTTGTAACTATTTGGCTCGAAAACTTTATAGGATACCTCTTAATTATGGGGGTACCTTATTTTTTATATGTAAGCTACCTGCATATTAGAGACACTATAAAAAGTCTTAAAAATAATGCGGCAACTTCAAAAAACCACGTAAAAACTGAAGTAGCACTCAAAGATGAAAACGATGTTGTGCGGTTGGTTTTAAAAACAGAAAACTTACTTTTTATTAAATCTGCAGATAATTATGTTGAAGTTCATTTCTTAGAAAACAGCATTTTATCAAAATCACTGTTAAGAACCTCTATTAAAAAATTAGAAACCGCGTTCTCTACGACGCCAATTATTCGATGCCACCGCTCGTTTATTGTAAATACTTCAAATATTGAACTTATTAAAAAGACTTCATCTGGGTATGTACTAAAACTAAAGGAATTACCTACACTTACAATTCCCGTATCCAAATCGTATCTTTCTGAATTCAGGAAATACACACAGTAGCTAAACCGCTAAAAACCAACTATAGGTACCACTGCTCTTTTATCCCTAGCAATAGTGCAAACAGCCAACCATCCCAAATACATACTTTCTACCCCAATAATGCTCTTTTAGGCCCTTTCTTTTTTTTTATTCTGCCCTGCCCTACACCTTTGTATAGTCCTAAACTAGGACGTTATAACTGGACACGTTATAAGCATTCATAAATAGTAATTGATAACAGCAGTCTAATGAAAAACAAATTTCCATTTTTAATTGTCCTTATCCTCGTTTCTTTGGCAGGGTTCGCACAAACGGTAAATAAAAAATCACTTTGCAACAAGTGGTATTTGGTAAAGTACCAACATAATTGGGTGGACTATGCCCCAGAAGAGAAAGAACAAAACGATTATTTATTGCTACACTACAACATGACCTACGAGAGCGTTAGTGAAGGTGAAAAAACAAATGGAACATGGAAATTTAATAAGAATCACAACTATTTTATCCTCTATGATAAAAACCAACATGGATTAAAATTTATAGTCAACCAATTATCTACAGATAAAATGGTATTTAATATTGACATAGAAGAGCTGGAAGGAATCGATATTCATTATGCAACGAAGAAGAATGGAAGCAACTAACAAGAGAATATTTGGGTACGATTTTGCTCGTGGACTTGCCATTATAGGAATGGTATTTGTAAATTTTAAAATGGTAATAGCCGTAAAATCAGATGCTTTTCTGTACAACGTAATCGAAATACTATCAGGAAAAGCAGCCGCACTTTTTGTAATACTTGCTGGAGTTGGCATTAGCTTAATGCACCAAAGTGAGCTCCGTAAAAATAGCGCTTTTAAAATAAGACAGGTAAAAAAACGGCTTTTAAAAAGGGCGCTCTTCCTTTTTGTTATTGGCTTAAGCTACTACGCTATTTGGCCTGCTGACATTTTGCACTATTATGGTTTGTATTTAACCATAGGCGTTTTGTTTTTATCGGTTGCCAACAGGTGGCTACTCATAACAAGTGGAATAATTATAATTGGGTATCCGCTATCTATGTTCTTTTTTAATTATGAAACTGGCTGGAATTGGGATACGTTAGAATACATTGATTTTTTCACTGTCAATGGTTTTTTCCGAAATCTCTTTTTTAATGGGTTTCATCCTGTTTTTCCATGGATTGCTTTTTTGCTTATTGGGATTTGGGTTGGAAGAATAAACTTTAACAATATAACAATCAGAAAAAAAGTAAGTAGGTATTCCCTAATAGCATTTGTACTATTTAAAGGACTGTCACTCTTTATAGTTGGTTTTTTAACCCAAACTTCTCCAAATGAAGCCCAAGAAATAGCCATTATTTTTGGAACAATGCCCATGCCGTCCTTCTTTTTTTATATGGTAACGGCTTCAAGCTTGGCCATTTTTATCATTTCGATGTCCATATATATTTGCACAAACTTATCACACCTACTCATTGTAAAGCAGCTTATAAGCACTGGTCAACTAGCCTTAAGCAATTACATCTTTCATGTACTAATAGGACTTTTTTCTTTGGAGTTGTTTTTTGGAAAATTAGAGCAGGCATATTCCATAGGGTTTATGTTTACATATGCTGTTATTTACTGTGTTTTATTACTTGTTTTTTCACATTTATGGCGAAAAAAATATACCTATGGGCCTTTAGAATACCTCATGCGTAAAATAACTGGCTAATCTGTCACTACCTAGCGGATACTTTTTAAATATTGTTAATCATTTTTATCCTACCTTTAGAGGGATCACTAAACCGAACCAATGATTACAAAACTTATCGTTCTAGCCATTTATGTTGCCATTTTATTTTTAATTGGAATTTTCGCTTCGCGCAGGGTAAAAAGTATGAGTGATTTTTATCTCGGAGGAAAAAAAATGGGCTTCTGGGCTGTGGCTTTTTCTGCGAGAGCAACTGGGGAATCTGGCTGGCTTTTAATTGGCTTAACAGGAATGGGTGCTATTGCGGGCTATTCTGGATACTGGGTTGTTGCGGGTGAATTGCTTGGCGTATTTCTTTCTTGGCAGTTTATGGCAAAGAAATTTAAAGTACGTTCTGACATCTATAAAGCAATTACAATTCCCGACTATCTTCAAAGTCATTTTAAATCATCTACAAATAATCTTCGCATCATCTCTGCTTCTGTGTTGGTTGTTTTTGTTGTTATTTATGTAGCATCGCAAATGGATGTAACCGGCATTGCATTTGAATCCATGCTAGGTATTGACTACCGAATTGGCGTGCTTATTGGGTTTAGTATTGTACTCATTTATATATTTATTGGAGGATTTGTAGCTGCAGTTTGGTCAGACATGTTTCAAGGAATATTAATGTTTTTCGGATTGGTTTTATTACCTGTGGTTGTGTGGTTTTCTATGGATCATGGCGCTGGAATTACTGATGGGTTAAATGCTATTGACCCCACTCTTACCCAAATAATGGGCCGTAGTGATGATGGTTGGATGAATCTATTTACCATTCTAGGGTTCTCTATGATTGGCCTAGGGTTCTTAGGATCACCACAAGTATATGTTCGTTTTATGTCTATTAAAAGCGAACACGAAATTGACAAAGGAAAATGGGTAGCCTTACTTTTTACCTTATTAACAGATGCCGCGGCAGTAACCATTGGTATTTTAGCTAGAATCTATTTTACCTCCGAAGGACAAGATCCCGAAGCAATATTAGGCACTGGTGGAGAAGATGTATTGAGTATGATTACCAACGAGTTCCTACCAACAATTCTAGTAGCCATTTTTATTGCCATTGTACTTTCTGCTATTATGTCGACGATAGATTCGTTATTGATTCTTGCCTCTAGCGCAATTACTCGCGACTTTTATCAAAAAATTTTTAGACCCGATTTAAAAGATGGTGACCTCACAAAGCTATCGAGAATTGTAACAGTTGCTATGGCCATGGTAGCCCTCGGAATCGCTGTATTACTATACAACCTCTACCCGGATAGACAAATTTTTTGGATAATGATTTTTGGATGGTCAGGCATTGCCGCCACATTCTGCCCTGTTATTATCCTTTCTCTTTTTTGGAAAGGGTACACTGAAAAAGGCGCAATTGCATCTATGATTACGGGGTTTGCTTCTGTAATACTCTTTAAGTTTGTAGTATCTAATATGGAAGGAATTGGCCCTTATTTTGTAGAATTGGATGTGTTGGCACCTTCTTTTGCACTGGCCATGCTGGTAGGATATATTGTTTCAAAAATGTTTCCAAAGAAAACGGCCTAATCATTTACATACATTTCTGTGACCTATTTAAACCAGATTTATATTATATTTATAAAAAATGGATAACACCAACAAAAACTAGCGTTATCCGGAACATCAACCCGGATAACATCATAAAATATAAACATATAACCAGTTGTGTATAATGCCCGAAATGAAAAAACAAATAAACATAAAACTGATTTTATTAGAATCTGTCGCTCTGATTTTTCTAATAAATGGATTACAAAGGTTATACATGGCATCTCAAGGATTGAAATATGATGCTTTGTTGAACGAAAACTGGGACAAATTTAAATCTCTAACTTCTGAAAGTCTTGGAGATTTTTTTGCTATGAGAGCATTTTGGACTTTAGGATTTATATCCTTTGGAATCATAGCAATTGGAGTAATAAATTGGAAAAAAGGAGTTGCAATTATCAACTCAATTATACTTTTTATAATAATACTTGGAGTTACAATGACAGGGTTTTTCTTATCTGGAATTACAAATAACTATCTGAATTATTTTTGTGGAATATTTACCGAGAATTATGGAACATCATTTTTCGTAGGCGGAAATATATTAACCATAATTGGAATTGTAATACTATGGAAAACTATAAATTTGAATAAAAACACTATACACAACACCGTATAAAATTAATTGCTTGCCATTCGGTAAAATAAAAATTTAGTTTTAAATTCACCCTTGAAAAAGGCTATGAACCTTTCGGTACACAATTTTAAAACACTCGGAATATTTTGGTTCAGCACCTTTGCGGTTTGATTTCGCCAAAATGGGTGGTTTTAAAATTGACAACCGCAACTAAATCATACACAAAAACGTTGGCAACAATATGGAAAATCATTTTTCAACTAAAAGCATAGTTTAAACTAAGTATTTAGTTATATTTGAATTCATTCTATAAAAAGACCATATGAAATTCAACTATTTATTAAAAGCAATTTTTATAATTTCAATAATTATTGGAATCAACAGTTGTAAAGGGAAGACAAAAAATAAAGTAGAAATTGTTAATAATAAAAAAGAAATTGGAGTCTTCGATTTTGATGATAAGCAAAAACTATCTATATATAACAAGTTGAATTTAGATGAAACTCATCCAAATCTACTTAACCCTCAAATTTCTAAATCTCACTACAATTCAGTAATGAAATCTTGGATTGATTTACATCAAAGAATTGGACAATATCTATCTGAAAATGAATTTACTTGGGGAGTAAAAGACAATTCAATAACTATAGTTCAAAAAATCTATTTCAAGAATAATGGAGTAATACAAAATTATTTCTTCAAGGTTTTAAATAAAGATGTAACTAAAGAAAAAAAAGAACAGTTTGCTAACCTGGTATCAACCTTTGCCAAAGACAACCAAATTGAATTTAAAAGAGATGGAGATTTTGCTCAATGTGGAAAAACTAAGTATCTGAATAAATAAATACTGTTGCCAACATCGTGTATAATTAATTGCTTGCTATTCGGTGAATAAAAAAATAAGTTTTAAATTCACCTCAGAAAAAGGCTATGAACCTTTCGGTATACAATTTTAAAACACTCGGAGTATTTTGGCTCAGCATCTTTGCGGTTTGATTTCGCCAAAATGGGTGGTTTTAAAATTGACAACCGCAACTAAATCATACACAAGACCGTTGGCAAACATTAAAAAATAATGACAGAATTTGACAAAGAAGATATTGAAACGTTAGACTTTATTGTTGAGTTAGCTATTAATACAGGCTCTAGCGTGTCTGCAAAAAATCTTATTGACTCTGGAAAAATTATAATAACAAACAAAGAAGGTTATCATACTTTAACTCCTGGATTTGATGCCGAAAAAGAGTTTAGTAGATATATTCACATATTGGAATCTTACAGAGTTTGCAAGTCAAATGTGACTAAGGGAGGGAAATATATTATGTCAAATTCATACACTTTACAATTCCAAAAACTAGGTGGTTTTAAAAAAGTATATGCTGACTTAATAAAAAAAGAGGAAAAGGAGAGTTTAGAAATTAAGTAAACAAAAATAGATTTAGAATTATCAGAAAAAATTTTGAATGAATATTCTAAAACTAAATGGTTTGCTCGAATTGGATTTTTACTTGCAGTTGCATTAGTCATTTTCGAGATAGTTAAATTTATAATAGAATTAAAATGAACTCAGGATATTTCATAAGAAAAATTGGCGTATTTACTATTTGGTTCTTTAATGGGTTTAAAGGAAAGTTCTCAGAAATTGAAAGTAAATTTCACAATTACAACCACATTGTTGGACTTATTTTCTTAGTAATATTAGCTTATTTTATTATTTAATTAAAACACTGATAAATAACATATTAAAAACGATTTGCCAACACCGTGTATAATTAATTGCTAGTTCCTACTCTACTTACGAAAATCCTCACGGATTTTCTAGTTGGCTTGTACCTGCCCACCGGCAGGCAATTTTACTAAATTAGTAGCCGAATTCACGCAAGAAAATCTTATACAAATACGTTGTAGGTAATTAAAATCAACTATACGAATGAACGACAATCTAATAATTATACTGATTATACTTCTCTATTTTTTACCAGTATTTTATCAGTTGTATTTATTATTAAAGGAGCGTAAAGAGGAAAATAAGAAACTACTGAAACGATTATTAATGTTTACGAAATACAGTTTTTTAATTCTAATTTTCACTTCAATATTTGTTGGAGTTTTGAGTCATATAAATTTTTTGAATTACGAAAAACCTATAACATTTGATAAGTATGACCAAATCACTTTTAAGAATTTTAGAGGTCTTGAATTCTTTAAAAAGTCACTTTATGGCAATGAAAGGTTTGCTTATGTAGTTACTTCAATAGATAGTGAAATAAACGATAATTCTGTAACTGTTCAATCATTATTTCATCCTTCACGTTCTTTTGTTTATAAAAAAAACACAAGCAGTAAAGAACTTTTAACACACGAAAAATATCACATCAAAATAACAGAATTGTTTACTCGAAAAGCAAAGGAAGAAATATCTAGTTTAAAAATTTTCGATAAAAACAAAATCAAGGGAATAA
>Ga0209395_1007588_pt1 | contig 11346 bp, 11 predicted proteins | sample GOMGulsemesocosm_3_FD_184635 | JGI IMG/M metagenome (GOLD analysis project Ga0209395, IMG submission 184635) | Methane-oxidizing microbial communities from mesocosms in the Gulf of Mexico - GOM9D Gulf of Mexico (SPAdes) (version 2) | ecosystem: Environmental > Aquatic > Marine > Cold seeps... | reverse complement strand
GGAATGTTTTAGCTTCACGTATTGCAAAAGAAGATTTTTTCTTTTTAAAGTTTAACTTCTCTCATAACGGAGGAACAATGGAACAACCAATCGATTTTCCGGATTTAAATGCTTTTGGAGAGAATAATTTCACTAAAGAACTGGATGATTTAGAAAATGTGATATCGTGGATTACAAGCACTAAAAATAAGTATTCAACAGAAGTAAATTCGCAAGATATTATTTTAGTTGGTCATTCTAGAGGAGGAGGAATTGTAACAATTAAAGCTTCTGAAGATAATAGAATTGCTAAAGTAATTACTTTAGCTGGCGCATCAGATTATAAGTCCAGATTCCCTATTGGAAATGAATTGGCCTATTGGCGAAAAGAAGGTGTAGCTTTTGTAGAAAACACAAGAACGAAACAACAAATGCCCCATTCGATTCAATTTTATGATGATTTCATGGAAAATGAAAGCCGTTTAACTATTTCTTCTGCTGCCAAAAAAATTAACATACCACATTTAATCATTCATGGTACAACTGATGAAACAGTGCCGTTTCAAGAAGGGGAAGCATTGCATAGCTGGAGTGCAAATAGTGAGTTGTTTGCTATTGAAAACGCTAACCATGTTTTTGGAGGAAGTCACCCATGGGAAAGCAATACCTTACCAGAAGATATGGAGTTAGTAGCCAATGAAATTATAAATTTTAGCAACTAATGACAATTACGAAACCTACTAAAGCAGACATTTCAGAATTACTGATAGTCACAAAAGCTTGTGCAAAAGCAATGATAAGTAACGGTATTTATCAATGGGATGATGATTATCCTTCCTATGAAGCTTTTGAAAATGATATTGAAATAGGGCAACTATGGCTTATAAAAAGCCAAGAGACTATAATTGGATCTGTAGTGATTTCTGATATAATGGATGAAGAGTATAAAGTTATTGAATGGTTGACGCCAAATACTAAAAATGTATACATACATCGTTTAGCAATTCACCCTGAGCAACAAGGAAAAGGATTGGCACAAAAATTAATGGATTTTGCTGAAAACTACGCCAAAGAAAATGGATATGTTTCTGTGCGTTTAGATACGTTTAGTTTGAATGAGCGCAATAATATATTTTATCAAAAAAGAGGTTACCGAAAATTAGGTGATGTGTATTTTCCTAATCAAAGTGAACATCCATTCCATTGTTATGAATTAGTACTTTAAACTCACTATTGGGTTTGACTCATCGAAAATAATAATTTTAATGTGTGTCTTGAATATTTACATCGAGGCATTTAATGTATTCATTTAATTGAAAGTAGACTTAAGTTTTAAAGGAATTAATAAATTGGCAATACCTGCATTGATTGCTGGTATTGCAGAACCTATTATTTCCGCTACGGATTTAGCTATTATTGGAAACCTACCCAATCATAGTGCTGAAGCAGCAGCGGCTGTAGGCTTAGTATCCGTATTTTTGAACGCTTTAATATGGATGTTAGGACAAAGTAGAAGCGCTATCTCATCCATTGTATCTCAATATTTGGGTGCAGGAAAATTAGCTGAAGTTAAAAACTTGCCTATTCAAGCGATACTGATTATTATAGGTATAAGTGTATTCATACTAAGTGTTACCTATCCTTTTGCAAGAGAAATTTTCAGTTTATACAATGCTAAAGGATTAGTGCTGGATTATTGTGAAGATTATTATCAAATTAGGGCTATTGGCTTCCCTATGATATTGGTGACTTTTGCTGTTATGGGAACATTCAGAGGCTTGCAAAATACCTATTATCCTATGTTGATAGCGATAACGGGTTTGGTTGTAAATTTAGGATTGGATGTGATTTTAGTATTCGGTATTGAGGGGTATTTTGCTCCTTTAGGGTTGAAAGGAGCTGCGTATGCAAGTGTAATTTCACAAGCTGTAATGGTATTACTTTCATTTTATTATCTCATTAAAAAAACGTCAATCATTATTAGGTTTAGTCTTCCTTTTAATAAAGAAATAAAGAATTTAATGATAATGATTCTCAATCTTTTTGTAAGAACATTAGCGTTAAATGTTGCGTTGAATATGTCAAGTTATTTTGCAGCTAGTTATGGTGTTGTGTATATTAATGCCTATACTATAGCTGTTAATATTTGGTTTATTTGTGCATTTGTAATTGACGGCTATGCAAGTGCAGGAAATATGATTTCCGGGAAATTGTATGGGGCTAATGATTTTGAAAACTTACTTGTTTTAAGAAAAAAATTAACCAAATACGGATTAGTCGTAGGGCTACTGTTGTTGATTGTCTTAGGTACTTTTTATTATCCTATTGGTAAATTATATTCCAATAATGAATTAGTAAGAGAACAGTTTTATAACACGTTTTGGATAGCTATAGCAATGCAACCTTTATGTGCAGTAGCCTTTATATATGATGGAATGTACAAAGGGATGGGGAAGATGAAAACGCTGAGAAATTTATTATTGTTAACAACGTTTTTAGGGTTTATACCAGTGTTGCTTATTGCAAATTATTTCGACCTAATGTTATACGGTGTTTGGTTGGCTTTTGTTGTTTGGATATTTTTAAGAGGATTGATATTAAAGTTAGATTTCAAAAAATCAATTATTAATGAAATGAGTAGAAGTGTTTAAAAGAAATCACCTGCATGTACTATAAACTTCCAAAAAAATAGGACTGCAAAACATGAAGCTACAATAAATTTAATAAAAACTGAACTTAGTAGTCCTAATAAAGATCCAAAAGCAGCTTTTACCGCTAAATTAGATTTTGTACCGTAAAGTATTTCACCTGTTAAGGCTCCTAAAAACGGACCAATAATAATACCAAAAGGAGGGAAAAAGAAAATACCAATTAGTAATCCAACAGTAGTTCCTATGACTCCATATCTGGATCCCCCAAAGCGTTTAGCACCCATGGCTGGGATAAAATAATCTAGGATAAATATAGTAAGTGCTAGTATTAAAGTAATTCCTAATACCGTATAACTCATCGGTATGGCATCGGTAATATATAAAAATAGTAATCCAAACCAGCTGGTAATAGGTCCTGGAAGTATTGGAATAAAACTACCAATTATTCCACCAATAATTAATATAAAACCTATTATAATAAAGACTATATCCATGTTTTTGTTTTGTTATATGACGTCCCATTTGTCATTTTGTTACAAGTTTGCAACTAAAAAATTAGTTTAAACTATATAATTAGTTACATTTGTATAACTAAGTTTTTAGTTTAAAGAATTAAAATCAAGAATTATGAAGCAGTTAACTAGAGCAGAAGAAGAAGTAATGCAGCATTTATGGAGTTTAAATGAAGCTTCAGTAAAAGAAATTATTGCCTTATTTCCGGAACCTAAACCAGCATACAATACCGTATCTACGATTATAAGAATCTTAGAAACTAAAGAGTTTGTTAATCATAAGCAAAAAGGGAAGGGATATATATACTTTCCATTAGTAGCTAAAGAAAAGTATAGCAAACAATCAGCTCATAAATTAGTAGAAGGTTATTTCCAAGGTTCTTTTAAAAGTATGGTTTCTTATTTCACTAAGAACAATGATATTTCAGTGAGTGATTTAGAAGCGATATTAAAAGAACTAAATTCTAAAAAGAAATAGTATGCAAACGATCATATTACAAATACTCGTTTTTCAATTATGTTTTTTAGTGGTGTATGAATTGCTATTAAGAAAGGAAACCTTTTTTAATTGGAATAGAGCATATTTATTAATCACATCAGTAGTGTCGTTAATAGTTCCGTTTATCAAATTAAAGTCGTTTGCTACAGTTATTCCTAGTGAATTTATGATAAGTCTTCCAGCCATAGTATTAGGAGAATTAAAACCAATACAACACAATTTAATTGAAAGCTCAGATATCACTATGTTAGCTAGTGAATCGAGTTTTTCAATTGCATTTTTTTGGTATGTAGGTGTTGCCTTTTTTGGAGGTTTATTGCTATTTAAACTGTTTAAGATATGGAGATATAAGCAAACTAGTAACTCCGTTCAGAAAAAAGGGTACTCCCTTACAATTCTTAAAAACTCAGAAGATGCATTTTCGTTTTTAAGGAGTATTTTTCTGGGAGATCAAATAGAAAGCACTCAGAAAGAAAGCATTTTAAAACATGAAATGGTGCATGTAAAAGAAAAGCATACGCTAGATTTATTATGGTTTGAAATCTTACGCATTGTATTTTGGTTTAATCCATTAGTATATCTATATCAAAAAAGAATAACAGAAGTACATGAGTTTATTGCCGATAAAATAGCTTCAAAATATCAAAAAAACTATTATGAAAACTTGCTAGCAAAGACTTTTAACATTGCACAGTTTTCAGTAGTTAATCAATTTTATTCATCATCATTAATCAAAAAACGTATCATTATGTTAACAAAAGAAAAATCAAAATCAATTAAGCTAGTAAAATATTTTACTGTTTTACCTGTAGTACTAAGCATGCTTTTATATGTATCATGCTCGACAACAGAGTTACAAAATACTGACGAAAGTAAAGCCTTAACAGAAGAGTTGGTAATTAAAAAAGTAGTAGGGATTATTGACAATTCGAAGCCAAAATTGGGATCTGAAAACAAAGAAATATCTATAAAAGAATATAGGATTGTGCTAGAAGAAATAAATGAATTTTATTTAAAGAATAAGTCAGGAATTGATAAAATACAAATGAATAAATATAGGGATATTAGTGGCGAATCATCGTTTTTATCTTTAATATCCAAACTAAATCCTAGTAGTGAAGATATAGACATGACAGTCATGGTTTTGGCAGAGGTATGTGTTAGTAACTTATTAAATCATGATATAAATAAGTTAGATGAAAGTGAGAAAAAAATCAATATGGAAATGTTACTTATGGATGGAGTAATAAAAAAGTTAAAAGAAAATAAGTATCAATTACCAAACTTAGAAGAATGGGAAGCAAAACATGAAGCAAAAATGAAATTGCTTTATGAAGATTACTCGAATAATGTAAGTGTTGAAACAGAAGAAGTAAACAACGATTATTCTGGTCAAGCAGAAGTTCCTTTTACAGTTTTAGATCAAGCACCTATTTACCCAGGATGTGATGAAAATGTAACTTCGGAAGAATTAAAAAAATGTTTTAGCATGAGTATTGCTAAACATGTAAATGAACATTTTGACACTAATATTGCTAAAAACAATAATTTATCTGGTAAACAGCGTATCTCCACCATGTTTAAAATTGATAAAAACGGAATGATAATGGATATTAAAGTACGCGCACCACACCAAGATTTAGTGACAGAAACAGAACGTGTCTTAAACCTTTTACCAAAAATGAAACATGGAATACATGAAGGGAGAGCGGTTACAGTTCCTTATTCATTACCAATCATAATTAAAGTAAACTAAATGAAGAAAATACTAGTACTATTCATAAGTATATTATCAATTAAAGCCGAAGCTCAAACTTCGGCTTTAGCTGTTGCGGATAGTTTATTTCAATTAGGAAATTATTCAAAGGCCATTTCATTTTATGAAAAGGATATTAATAAAAGCGTTTATTCACAAACTAAAATTGCGAAGGCATATGTTGGCTTAGGAGCAAATAGAAAAGCGATCCCCTATTATGAAAATATTGTTTTAAAAGATAGTACACAGTTAATTGCTCAGTATGAATTAGGAAAATTGTATTATAAAATCAAGACTTCTAAAAAAGCGTTGAGCTGTTTTGAAAAGTTGATAAAGAAGGATAAGCAGAATCCAAATTTTCAATACCAATTAGGATTGGTTCAAATACAAGTAAAAGATGTGAAGTATATTGAATCATTTAAAAAAGCTGTTACTTTAGATTCTTATCATTTAAAAAGTATTAAGCAATTGTGTAAATATTTTTTAAAGAAAGAAAAGTGGTTCTCCTTTGAAAAATATAATACCATAGGATTGCAACATTATCCTGAAAATCAAATTCTAATAAATTATAAAGCGCAGTCCTGTTTTAATCAACAACAGTATACTAAAGCCATTACATATTTTACGAAATTATATGATGTTGATCCATCTAATAAATTTGTGCTCTACAGATTGGGCTTGGCAAATCATATGCTAATGAAATATAATGAAGCGATTTTATTTTATGAAAAAGCAATTGAACAAGACAAAACTAATGGCGATTACCATACACAAATTGGGTTGGCGTATTTAGGTAAGGAGTTTTATGAAAAGTCATACTATCACTTGTTGAAAGCGACGCACTTAAATAATGTAAAAATAGATTTGGAATATTACAATTTAGGAATATGGCACAAGGAGCAAAAGCAATATGCTAAGGCTATACAACTATTTAAAAAAGCCTTAATAGAAAACAGGCGTAACTTAAAGGCTAAATTTGAATTAGCAATATGTGCCGATAATTATTATCAAGATAATGATAGTAAACTGGAATTATATGAAAATTATAAATTGAAATTTGAAGGTAAAAATAAAAGAAATGATCAAATTGTAGCAGCAAGAATAAGTCATTATAAAGAGTTGTTACATCTTGAAGTAAAAACGAAACAAGTTAAAAAAGTAGCTTCAGAATAATTATCTTTAATGTTTTATACAAAGAACTCATGAGACAAAAAGTATTATTTATAGATAGAGATGGAACGATAATTAAAGAAACTACCGACGAAAAAATTGATACTTTTGAAAAGTTAGTCTTTTATCCAAAATCAATAGTTTCCTTACATAAAATAGCCAAAAAGTTAAATTACGAATTGGTTATGATTACCAATCAAGACGGATTAGGGACTTCTTATTTTCCAGAAGATTCCTTTTGGCCAGTACAAAACTTTGTTGTTGATACGTTTCAAAATGAAGGTGTAGTATTTAAAGAGATTTATATAGATAAAACATTCCCTAAAGAAAATGCATCCACAAGAAAACCTAATACAGGTTTATTAACATCCTATTTTTCTGAAAAATATGATTTAGAAAATTCTTTTATGATAGGTGATCGATTAACCGATATGGAATTGGCGAAAAACTTTGGAGGCAAAGGAATTTTTATTAATGACAAAACACATTTAGGTACTGATGAAATTACCGTAAAAAGAGAAGAGTTGGATAAACATATTGCATTAGAAACGAATGATTGGAATGCTATTTATAAATTTTTAAAAGCACTATAAATCACTATTTTTATTAAGATAGGATTTATACATGGGTAGTTTGCATGAAAATATATAACATATCACTATTCAAATAGGGGATACTTCAGGATGTGAAGATATCAATTGTAGTTAGCATATATTTTCGTATTTTTCCAGTCTGAAACTTTGATTTGAAGAAAGCTGTTTTCATTATCTGTATGTCGTTGTTTTGCTCTTGTAATTATTTCGAGAGTAAAAAGATCCATGCTACTGATGAAAGCATTCAGAAGCGTTTGGATACTATAGATAAATCTGTAATTGATAAGTTTCCAATTTTTAAAGACTGTGAGCAATTAGATGAAAATTTAGAGGCTGAAAAAAACTGCTTTATTACCTCTTTAAGCACTTATATTACTAACTCATTATTTGAAAATAATGTAGTACTTGAAAACGAATTAGATACCTCTTTTCAGGTGCTTATAGAAGTTTCAGATAAAGGAAAAGTAAAAATACTATCATTTACAATAGACGAAGTTTTAAAAGGAAGTATCCCAAATATAGAACAAATTATTTCAGGTAGTATAGTCGAATTACCAGACATAAAACCCGCATATAAAAAAATAAATTCAGGAGAATTAGTGCCTGTTAAAACACAATTTGTAATACCAATACGGGTTGTGGCTCAAGTTGACAGTAATTAGTTTTTAGAACTCCCTGCATAAAACTATACATTACCAAAAAAACATAAAATTACGATTTCAAGAAAATCCCTGAAACCGTAATTTTATGTTTTGTAACTTAAGAATTATTAATCTTCTGAAGGGTTATAAATTAAATTTATATCCTAAACGTAAATCTAAAGGAGTATTTCCTTGATTATCAAAATTGATCAATGCAACTAATTCATTTGCAGATAAGGTAATGTACCCGTTACCTAATTTAATATCAGCTCCTATACCTAAAATGATTGGAGCATCTAAAGCTGATCCAGAATCTTTAGATACTGTAGTAACATTTCCTACTGTAGTTGAAGTTTCAGATTTAGAAAAAGTATATGTGGCTAATGTTGCTTGAGGGTAGATTGAAAAAGATTCTTTGTTTAATATTCTGAAGCGGTAGAATAATCCAAATTGACTAGATGAATATTTAAAATCATCTGCCTCTAAACTTTGTTTAAATGCTACACCTAATGAATGTCTTGAACGCTTTTCGTCATAAACTTCAACTTCAGCCCCAAATACCGGAACCATAGTATTATTAGGGTTTTTCACAAACGGATTGTTTGACATTCCAGCAAAACCTCCTAGCCTAGCTTTGGTTACAGGACGTTCAGCCTGTAATTTGTAATCAATATCAGATGCTTTATTGTATTGGTCTACATAGGTTCTTAAGCTTGCTAGAGTCAAGTTAACTTTAGAGATATCCATTGCTGCATCAGCAGTAAGAATACTTAATATTTCTTTGTATTCACTTTGATACTTTCCGTTCTCATCTTTTGTGTTTGTTAATTCTGTAACCGAATCATCTTTTTTGATAAAATAACGATATTCACCTTCTACAACAACATAAAACAGTGATGCTTTTCCTGTAATTTCTTCTGTTAATTCGTATGATTTTCCATCTATAGTATGTGTCATTTGCGCAAAAGATGAAATGCTTAAAAATAACGTAAATACAAGTATAGTAATGATTTTATTCATGGTAATAATATTGTAGTTAAGCCTCGTATTTGAGGAATTTCGATAAAAATAAAAAATAAATAGGGAATAAACTTAATTTAGAGGTTAAATAGCACGTTTTTTAACGTGCAGGCAGTTTTAAGGACCAATTATTCCGAACAGATAAATACCTAATAATAACTACGGTAAGCATAGAAACAACCATGTTAAGTGTGGGTATATTCGAAATTTGTTCTAAGCCTAAAAACACCAAGCCTCCTGCAAGACAAGCTGAGGCATAAATTTCTTTTCTGAATATCAACGGAACTTTATTGGTTAAAACATCACGAATAATTCCTCCGAATACGGCAGAAACAATTCCCATAAGTATTGCTATAGTTGGTTCCAGTCCTATTGAAAGTGTTTTTTGTAAACCTAAAATAGTAAATAACCCAATACCAATAGTGTCAAAAAAGAACATGCTTTTTCGTAATTTAATAATTCTTTTTTTAAATAAATAAGAAAGGATAAGGGCAGCAATAATAGTCCATAGATAATTTAAATCAGTCATCCATCCCACAGGAGTTTGACCAATAAGCATATCACGAAGTGTACCTCCTCCAATGGCAGTCACCATACCTATAATGCTTGCGCCAACAACATCAAAATCACTGTCAATAGCAGTAAGTACCCCACTGATAGCGAATACTAAAGTTCCTACAATATCAAGAATATAAATCCAATCCATAAAAAAATAAATTAAACTACAAAAATAAGCTAAAATGAAATTAGAATAGCATATTATCAATGCATAATATCTTGGGTTGTGATCTATTTTTTAAAGCTACGGCCTTTCCATTTAAAAGATCCAAACATACTCGTGATAGCAATGAATATTGTAAAAAAAGAATAAAAAACAACCGTTTTCAAATAGGAGATCGGTTTAAGTTGCTCTTGATACAAATGAGCTGTTTTGTATATAAGAATAGTGTCTATTACAGCTTTAGGAATTAAAAGCCATAGGAATTGTAGGTTAAAGAATCCCATTATAAAAGAGAAAACTATTATGAAGTTCGCAAGGAAAACAACCATTCCGATTCCTTTAGCAAAAGGGTTTTTAAAATGAGTGGCTTTGGCAGCCCATCGTTTGCGTTGTTGTATTAATTCAGCCCAAGTATTTGTAGGAAATGTTGTTACTAATGCCTCAATGTTTTTTAAAAATAGCACCTTGGTTTTATCATGAGCAATAAAGTTTTCTAATAAAAACACATCATCACCACTGGCGATAAAATTATTGTCTTCAAAACCATTCAGTGTTAAAAACAAGTCTTTTTTGTATGCTAAATTGGCACCATTAGCCATAAAAGGTTGCCGCATACCAAAACCACCAATTGTAGCTCCTTGCATGCTTAAAAAATCAATTAACTGAAATTGTGTTAAGAAGGATGAATTACTTTTAAAACTTACAGGAGCAACTAACATATTGGGCTCGTTTGTAACAATACTAGTGTTAAAAATTACTAACCATAAAGGAGGTAGTATACAATCCGCATCAGTAGATATAATCCAATCGTATTTTGCTTTTGGTATAGCGATGCTTATGGCGTCTTTTTTAGGAGAATTTGAGCTTCGGATATTCTTAAGAAGCTTAATGTCAATATCAGGATTGTCAGTACAAAAATTATTGATAAGTTGTACGGATCCGTCAGTTGAATCGTCATCAACTAAAATAATTTCAAAAAAATCTTTTCGATACTCTAATGTTGTAATTGACACTAATAAATGAGGTAATCTATTCGCTTCATTTCTAAATGGGATAATTACAGAAAAATGAGTTTGTGGGGACTGATTTTCCGTAGGTTCTTTTACCCTATCAAATCCAATGATAAATAATAGAATAAGGAAGAAATACATTCCTATTATAAGGACACATATGATATATGTTAACATCATTTGGTTTCAGTATTAAATTTGAACCGTAAAACAAAATAGCTTCCTACTATTGCCGGAATGGCAAAATTAAATAACCACATTAAGGTAGTAATGGCTATAACTACAAATTCATTAGCGTTAACAAAACTAAACAGCCAAACTGCAATACTCCCTTTTACAAGAACATCTAAAATAAAAATTGTAGGAATTATAGAAACTAATATATACATACTGGTTATAAACGCCATAGCTTCGATATACGAACATTCAATACCAAATAGCCATATTAAAAAATAAAATTGATGTGCAAAAACACCGTATTTTAATAGTGACAATAAAACAGTTTTTATAATGGTTTTGGTATTCAAAGTGTTGTAAAAAAGTTTGAGTTTTGAAAATGAATACCCTTTTATAATAGTGTACTTTTTTTTAGATGAATAATTATAAATAAAGCATATAAGTAGGGTACCTAAAATAGCAAAGCAAAGTATTCTGTAATATGAAACAGGAAGCTTGTAGCTGTTTATGACATATAGTAAACCTACAATTCCGAATACGATAGTTGCTGTTAACTGCGCTAAGTTCCCTATTAAGTTCAGTCCGAGAATTTTCTTTCTATATAATTTAGGAAAGTA
>Ga0209395_1007586_pt1 | contig 11349 bp, 11 predicted proteins | sample GOMGulsemesocosm_3_FD_184635 | JGI IMG/M metagenome (GOLD analysis project Ga0209395, IMG submission 184635) | Methane-oxidizing microbial communities from mesocosms in the Gulf of Mexico - GOM9D Gulf of Mexico (SPAdes) (version 2) | ecosystem: Environmental > Aquatic > Marine > Cold seeps... | reverse complement strand
AAGCGCAACACCACAAGGCGGTAAGGCGAGTTGGCGGAGTGGTTACGCAGCGGATTGCAAATCCGTGTACACGAGTTCGATTCTCGTACTCGCCTCCATTTTTAAAGTTAAATAACAACAACTTAGTTGGCGCTTTAAATCCACTCACTTTAGCACTATATTGTTACACACAGTTACACACATAGTGGTGCACCGTGGCAAAGAATCCGAATATTTACACCGATAAGAAAAAGCTTCGAATGGGGCTTTATATTTACAAGTCCGGGCGTTCGAAATTCTGGTACGTTCAGCTATGGGATACCGTCTCAAAAAAGTACGTCCGACGCTCTACATTTGAGATCACCAGCATCCAAGCCACAAAAGCCTCATTCGAGTTCGCCAACAACTATCATGGTAGCGTCCACCATACGAATGCGATCTCAAAAGACCGAAGCTTTGAAATTCACGCCAAGCGCTTTGATAGGTATCTAAAAGGAAGCGAGGGGACAGACTCCCGAAAATACAAAGACTATCATCAGCCCCTTTTTCGGGCTGGGGACGGGTTACTGGTATATTTTGGTAAATATGACATCTCAAAAGTTACAACGGGATCGATGCGCGATTACTTAGCGCATCTGGATTCAAACAGAGCAAAACCACTCGCGGGCGGTACAAAGCGAAAACATGTAATGGTCATTCGTGCCATCTTAAGAATGGCGTTTGAAGACAACGAGATAGACAGGGTACCAGACTCGCCAAAAATTCCAAATATTGATAAACCGCGCATTGCTTTCACCGACAGCCAATACAAGCGCTTTATTAGAGCTGGAACATTATGCGCAGAACGCGGTGATGTGGTTAGCAGTGTCAAAATACGCCAACATCACATCCATATGTTCAGGTTCATTGTTCATTCATTTGTACGCCCAACTACAGGCGAGCTATTTGGCCTACGGCATAAAGACATTGCAATAAAATCAAAGCCAGCACGTCTCGAAATGGTCATAAAAAAGGGCAAAAATGGCCTACGCGAAAGTTTCACAATGCCATTTGCAGTACTCGTCTACAAAAGCATCTGTGGGAACGGTGCTTGGGCGAAACCAGCGCCAAGCGAATATCTATTTATGCCAAGGATAGCAAAGCGGGATTACGCCCGTACGGTCGCAGGTCGAATATTTAATCATATCATCAAAGAAGCCAAATTGGACAAAGAAGAAGAGCGCCTTACGACATACTCGTTCAGACATTATTCACTCCAAAAGCGAGTGAGGGATTCAAATTCCAGGGTCGATAAATATGTCTTAGCAAAAAATGCAGGGACAAGTGTCGATATGCTTGAGCGTTTCTATCTTGCAAGGATGAACCCGTCACCAGAGATCATCGAAAAATTTCAAACGGACGAGTGAACAATCGTAGTTGAAGTTCATTTCCACTTAAGTTGATCTTCTGTGGCAAAGCGGGCTGCGTTTATGAAATCTCGCTGTTCGCCATTAAGAATACTCCAAAATTTGGCAACTTGCGCGATCAGGGTATGTATTTCAGCCAAGCTCTCTTGCCCTTCAATATGTTTGTTGTTTTTCAGTGCATCCTCCAGAGAGGATAGTCGTTCTTCAATTTTTCCACGGGTTTTATTCATATATTTCCTCCAGTAGTTTTTGATATTGGAGCGTTTTTGGAAAAACCTCTGCAGTGACATGATCAGAGCTGGATTTTTCATATCTTGAACACCACACATTGGTAGCGCCCATCAAATAGGAGGCGCGGCATCCCAAATTTATTATGTCCGTGATGTGAGAAATTGTACCACATTTCTGGCATGTAAAGAAGCCCATTGTGGTCCGAATTGTCCGAAATATTCGACTAATTTCTATGCCCAATTTCGTGTGTGTTTTAACCTCCAGTGTGGGAGTGTGCGTGACCCAATATGTAAGTTTCATTGGCACTTTTTTACCGTTGTGATACTGTTGGGCAAATTGACCCTAATGGTCTGAAATCATATGATATTTGGGAATTTTATGAGCAAGAAATTGACGCTAAAAGAGCTTGAATCATTCCTATGGGAAACCGCAGACATCTTGCGCGGTAACATGGATGCCTCAGAATTCAAGGATTACATTTTTGGCATGTTGTTCTTGAAACGTCTATCTGACGCTTTTGAAGAGGCGCAAGAAAAGATTGTTGCGCACTATGTAGCACAGGGGCGATCCAAGTCAGAAGCTGCCCGACCACAGTTGAAGCCGTAGGTGCCCCAGCTGAATCCCAAGATGTTCTATTGGCTGGGTTGTTCACAAAATCCAATTTTCTCGACGTTATGCAAAACTTCACAGTGTTCGAACCAGTCGGTAGCCGGATCGTCAAAAAGATACCGAGATATCAACAGTTCCGTGCTGTTCACAGGACCATACAACGCCTTAAAGAGGGCAAGTCGCGCCGTGATAAGGGTGGTGTCATCTGGCACACGCAGGGGTCTGGAAAGTCCCTCACAATGGTTTTCCTGACTATTAAAATGCGTCGCGATCCAGTGCTACGTGAATACAAATTGGTGTTCCTAACGGATCGCACTCAATTGGATGAGCAACTAACGAACACGTTCAGAAATGCCCAAGGTGAAACCGTGCGTCATGCTGGGTCTGTGAAGAAACTGAAAGAACTATTGGCGTCTGATGCATCCGATATCATCACAGCCATGGTACAGAAGTTCCAAGAAGGTGCTGATGATCTTGAATTTCCCGTTCTGAACACTTCGGATAAGATCATTGTGCTGGCCGACGAAGCCCATAGAACCCAATACGGTACACTTGGTGCTGCAATCAATGCAGCATTACCCAATGCACCCAGGATAGCCTTTACAGGTACGCCCCTGATCAAAACCAATAAGACCGGTGAAACATTTGGTAGCTACATTGATACGTATACAATCGAACAAGCGGTGCAAGATGGGGCGACTGTCCAAATTCTTTACGAAGGTCGCGAAGCAAATGTTCGTGTGACGGGCGATTCACTGGACAGTCTGTTTGATGAATATTTCGGTGATCGACCCAGTGAAGAACAAGCTGCAATCAAAAAGAAGTTTGGAACGACCCAAGCAATCCTTGAAGCGCCACAACGCATCCGGCGGGTTTGTATCGACATCCTGAAGCACTACCGTGAACACATCCAACCCAATGGGTTTAAGGCGATGATTGTCACATCTTCACGCAATGCGGCAATTACATACAAAGAACAGATGGATGCGCTAAATGCACCAGAAACCACGGAGAGCTTCATCAGCCCTTCGCACACTCTCACTATGACTTGCTGTCGCCCTACGGCTTTGATCTGGATCAACGGCAAACGATTGTCTTGTGTTTATTCATTGGCCAAACAAGCAGGTTATTTTATGAAGAATTTATTGATGATAGTTGGAGTAGCTTTGATGCCCGTGAGTGCGTCCGCAATCGAAAAGTGTGGATCAGGGCCGCGATATACATGTGTTGTAGACGGAGACACCATTTGGCTCTCAGGTGAAAAAATTCGCATGATGGGCTATGATACACCTGAGCCACAAAACAACATATGTGGTGGGTCGAGGGAGGTACAGCTTGCCCATCAAGCGTCCAACCGCTTGGTGCAATTACTTGACCAAGGTGATGTAACTATCGAACGTCATGGCAAGGATCGCTACGATCGAACACTGGCAATTGTCCGAGTGGGTAACATAGATGTCGGTGACATTTTGGTTGCAGAAGGGTTGGCACGTTATTGGCCTGATGGCCCTGAGTTCTGGTGCAATTAGACGACTTGAAAGTCTAAGATATTGGGAGAATATGTTTCTAATTGGTGAAAATTACAGCAGGCGCGACGACATTCACGCGCATTTCAGCGGCCAACAGCAGGGTGGGATTTCCACGCCTTCTGAGCAGCCATTTATCTTTCTGTTCACAGGAAAATCTGGCGGCCTATTTGGTTATGAAAATGGGTGGTAGCCAAGCGACGGTGTGTTTCTATACAAGTATTGCTTGAGAGACTTAGCATCTCAGATGAAGAGTTGGCGCACACAAGAATATACGGCTCAGAAGGTGGACGGTTAAGATGCTACGGAACAACGACATGATTGCCGGGCTAGATAGCCCAATCTTCCAAGACAGCAGCGTAAAATTTAATAGAGAACAAAAATTTGGCATGAAGCTATTTATAGCTGCTTGGCTGGTTGAAATATTAGCAGCATCCCTCGGCTTGCTTATTGCTTTTTTTATTGCATACGATGCCTATAGCCTGAGCACAGTGCAAAATGGGAATGCCAAATTAAATGCCATAATGGGCGCACTCCCGTTTGTGCTGATTGCAATTATTGAACTTACAAAAATTCCGTTAGCTAGTGGGCTTTATAAGGTTCGCCATATTGGCTGGAAAGCATTAATCTTTGTAGCATTGTTGGCTCTAACAACCGTTACCTTTGAGACTATTTTCACAGGTCTCGAGCGGCAGATGACGAATATCACTGCTAATGTAACGGGCGGCAGAATGCGAATCCAAGAAATTGAAAGTCGGCGTGCGGAAATTCGAAGGCAAATCAACCTTATCAATGGCCGAGAAATTACTGCAGAAACACAAGCTTTAAGCGATCAAATAGCCCAAGTTCGGACTGATACCGACCAAGAGTTATTGGAACTTGACGAGCGCCATCTACTTGAAACAAACGATAATGAGACAGAGATAGACCAGCTAACGGAACAACAAACCGAGCTGCAAAAGGCACAAACGGCGCGATTGGATGTCAAGATAACGGCTGCCGATGACCGGATACAACTTTTCACGCAAGAATCAGAAGGAATTGGAGGGGAAATAGAACGTATCCGCTCGGATTTACGGAATGGTCCGAGAGTTGAGGGAATTGAAAACGAAAGCCGAGCAGTTGTCGAGTTGATGTACGAGACCGAAAATTGGTTCAACAGCAATGAGGGAGATCAGGTTCGCCGCGCTCAAGTGCGTATCGGCGTCCTTCCAGATGGCGTCTTCGGGCAAAGAACACGCGATAACTTTGAAAACTGGCGGCTGCAGCAGGAAGATATAATTGCAGCCAACAATAAACGAATTGAAACCATTCGAGCTGATTTGCAGGCAGAGTTAGAAGGGTTATCACAACAACAAGAACAAAATCAGGCTAACCTTAGTGACATACGGACTGAACAGGAATTAGCGAAAGAGGAGCTTGCCACGCTCACAGGGACACTGATAACTAATCCGCCCACCCCTGAACTCGCGCAGATTGCCGCAAGCCTACAAACTGCTCGTGATGTGATGAGTTCGCTAAAGGCGTTACATAATGAAAGGCGCGCAGAAATTGCGGCTGGCGGCCAACGTGACATTGACAGGCTCATTTACCAGCGAAGTGCAGTCGAAGACGAGATCAATTCAGAAAGACAAAGCATTTCCGTCCTAGAGAGCGAGATTACGTCTGACGAGAGACAAATTGTGGAAATTGAAGCCGTGATGCGCCAAGACGCTCGCAACAACCAAGTGTATCGTTTTGCGCAAAAAAGAGGCTATTATGACGATATCACGAGAACTCGTCAGTCACACGATGACATCTTGGACGTCACGGAAGACGATCTCACTGTTATTGGCACAATCTGGTTCGGGTCGATCGCTCTGATCTCCGCAACGATTGGCACCATACTCGCCCTCATAGCAAATATCATGACCGATCCTGATGCTTTTGTGGAAAAGCAAAAATCTAGGAAGGTGCGCCCAATTCAGCGAGGGCTGAGGCTTTTGTTTGTAATTGCACGCAAAAAACTATTCAGAAGACGCGATGTCATAGAAAAAGAAAAAGCCGTTGAGGTCGAAAAGATCGTTGAGGTCGAAAAGATGGTTGAGGTCGAAAAGATCGTTGAGGTCGAAAAGATCGTTGAAGTCGAAAAGATCGTTGAAGTCGAAAAGCTAGTTCCAGAAATCATTCCAATTCCAATTTTTATACCGAGTGATGCCGACCACGAGGCTGAAATGGGCAAAGCTGAAAAATACTATGACGCTATTAATAGGAAGATTGATGACGCCATAAAAAAGTCAAACAACAAATAAAGAGCGAAGGGGCTGCGCTTGGTCAAAATAAACCGCGAATATCTTGATCCTGCTTTGGGTTCGATTAACAGTCACACAAAAGCGCTGATTGAAAAGTCACGGGCCCAGCAGAATGCTGTTGGCGCGGCTGCTCAGGCGGTCGCTTATAAAGCCAGAGCAAATTTGGTATTTCGAACAAATATCAGCCGCGGCATAATGATAGCCTTGGTCTTGGTTGGGCTTGGGTTGTTCGTTGCTCTGGTAGCGAACCCTATATCGGGCATAGTGAGAGCACTGCGAGAACAGCCTACCAGTGTTCCACAAGTCCCTTATATCGACCCAACATCCGCGCCAACGGTGAGCACCAGTAAGGGGATACCCGCACTTACTGTACCAGTTCAGGCACAAAATCTTGATTCAAACCTTTGCAGCGACAATGCCAGCTTTGAAGCATCATGCCGCGATCAATACACGCTGCCTAACGGATCAACATACTCTGGGATGTGGCAAGATGGCGCCGCCAATGGGCTAGGCACTATTTCATTCAGTGAGGGCGGCAGTATCACGGGGCAGTGGGCGGACAGCGCGCTTTTGGAGGTCATTAGTGTAGACTCCCCAGAAATTTCAAGCATCATAAGAGACTCCGTAACCGTATTTTCTAATACCCCCAGTACAGAAATAAACTCCACATTTGACGATATAATCGCAGGTCATATATTTAACAGTATCAACGACCAAACTTGGTCAAGTGCTTATTGTTACACATCTATAACTGACGGAAACGACCTTCTTCGAACCGATCTATCTATCTATCCAAGCTTTGACTCAGAAATAGTATATGAAGAATACAGTTCTACAGGTCGCTATACAGCCCGAGAATTTGCCGAAGCACAACAGCGCTGTCCATATCGACGCATGAACTTTTAATCTTTATTCAAGTTCACCAAATCCGTAACGAAGTTTTGCTGAGAAGTGTATACTCACAACTTTATCGTTATCTAGCTCAAGAATGTCTCGGAGCAACTTTAGATATCCCACCTCATTTGCAGTGAGTTCACTGTTTGACAAAATGATTTCAACTGCGATCGCGTAAGAGAGTATTTGGCTATTTTGATCCAGCGACTGCGATGCATTTCGAATTATGCCTTCTTGGTCGTAGCCATTTCGAAGCTGATCTAAAAGCTGCTTTTTAACGGAGGATATTTGCAATTCAGAGATTGGTGGTATGCCAACATGCTGGGCAATGCTCTTAAGGATTGTAAAACGCTCAGCATCATCAATGTTTCCATCAGCGGCGGCAGCAAGTAGCGCGAGCTCGATCAAAGGTTGCATAGTTAAGCCCGCTCCAAGTTGTTGCGATTCTGCAATTATATGGTAAGCGATATCTGGGTCGGCTGTCACGTTGCTTTCTGAAAGTTCCAGGGCATGAGCTCGTCGATTTTTGCGGCAGGATGCTCGGCGGCGATGGCCTCTAAGGTTGCTTTGAGATAGTGACCTGCCCCCCGAAACTTCCCTCACTTTGATGTAGAGTTTGCTCAACCTTTTGAAGGAGCAAACAAATGCGAAAGAGCCGTTTTACCGAGGCACAGATTATTGGGATGATTAAGGAACAGGAAGCTGGGATGCCTACTGCAGAGGTGGGGCTAATTCTGTTGCGTTAGGTCAAGATAATGTGCGCGTTTAATATGGGGTCCACGCATCGTAGCGTTAGGTTGATTTCTCTTATATGCAATGGCATATAAGCTACAGAAGCTAACGCAACGATTCTGGAGTAATACCATAGCAACGATTCTTTACGCCCGCGTATCAACGTCAGATCAAACTACTGCCCATCAACAGACCCAAGCAGAAGCGGCAGGGTACAAATTTGATTGGGTGATTGATGATCAAGGCGTATCTGGTGTTTCCGTTCCCCTGAGAGATCGTGTGGGTGGGAAGCGCCTTTTTGATAAATTAAGGAAAGGTGACACACTTGTTGTCCGATGGGTCGATCGATTAGGTCGGAACTACGAAGACGTCACTGCAAACATCCGCGAATTTATGGCGATGGGTGTCACGGTTAAAACGGTGATCAATAATATGACTTTTGACGGTGCAAGCACTGATCCCATGCAAATGGCAATCCGTGACGCGATGATTGCCTTTATGGCGGCAAATGCACAGGCCCAAGCAGAAGCTATGAAACTTGCTGCGAAAGCAGGTCACGCCCATCGAAAAGCTCAAAATGATGACGCCTATAAAGGTCGAAAACCATCATTCACGACCGAACAGATCGATCTGGTTGTATCCATGACTGGTGAAGGCATCGGTGTAAATGAAATGGCCCGGCAGATTGATCTTAGCAAATTCACAGTGTCGCGTATCAAAGCAGATACACCAGCTGCATACGCTAAGGCAGCACGGTGGGGGATTTAATGATCACGTATAGCTCACCAGAAGATCGAGAGCAGCATCATCCACACAACCAATTCCACTTTGCCTGAGCATATATTTGCCTATTAACCACAGAGTTCTTTAGTGAAGTCCGATTTTCATCAACAACAGGACAAGTTCAGACTGTCGCGCGGTTCCGGTTTTTTGAAATACTGAACTCAGTTGGTTGCGCACCGTATTTTGACTAACGCCAAGCTTTTCAGCAATGTCAGACAAAGTACTTCCATGACACAACTCAATGGCGAGGCGGCGTTCAGCTAAAGTCAGTTCATATAGTGAAACCGCAGCGTCAAGTTTCACGTTTATGTCTGCCCTAACATCTCTCAAAACAACAACCACTCGCGGGCTTTTGGTGTCGTCCCTCCACCCTAGGTCAAAAGTAGCATCTGACCGGGTGACCGGGTGCAAGAACATTACAAACGGAAAGCCACGTTTTTGCACACGTAATCCGATTGGTCGCGAGACAAATTCAGTCATGAATGTGTCTTGCCTAAGCACTCCGCGCAAAGCACGGGCAGCTTTAGCATCGTCAAATTTAAGCTTGCCGACTTTGTCCTCAGCCAAAACCCCTTCACGAAACCACTTTTCTGCAATTGAGTTGCATCTGAGCACTCGCCCATCAACACTCAGTACAATCAACCCTGCACTAGGGTCACTGGCCTGAAACGCGTCCAGAATTGTGTTCGCGGCAGACATGCGAACATGACGCTGCGCGGAGAATGCATTTCTTAAATGGGGCGAAAAAACTTGCATAGCAAATTGCAAATCTGTCTGTATATGCTCCCGATCCCGGAGCCTCAAATTACAACAGAAGGCAAGAAAACGGGTCGAGTCCCGGTGTAATACAACAGCAGCACCGCTTGCGATATCTTCCTGCTCAAGAAGCCAATCTGCATAAAACTCAGAATGCATGACTGACGACTGCGATGCCAATTGCTCCGCAAGCAAAACAGCACCTTTCGGGGCGGTATGCATTCCGGGCACCCAAGGGTTTAGTGCAGCATAATACTCACCATAACTTTTTTGGAAACTGGGATCGAAACGTTCGCAAACAAATCCAAGATTACAGTTTGTTATTATGTCGTGACCATAAATGGAGGGATAACCGCAATCGGTCATTTTACTAAAATGAGCAAGAAATCCTGTCCAACCCTCTGGTCGAGAACTGGAAGAATAAATGAGTTCAATCCCTTTAGTCACATCAACTTCGCGCAATTGCATATCGGTACCTTCCGACACGAAAAATATAGAGTAAATTACCTGACCAATGGCGTCATTCTGCAGGTTAATTCGATGATTGTCAAATTTCCACCAGTCTGCCAAAACGAACACGCAGCATAAGCTATTGAAATAATGATATATTTTACATGACATGAATATTCTCACGTTGCGTGATCAAGCGATCACGACAAACGTTCAGAAAACAAGCGTACGGTCACAAAACCAGCCGGTGACAGCCCTAAAGCGCAAGCCGATAGTCATGCGAACAAAAAATGTGCTCAATAATCTTACCGTCCATTACGACAATCTTACCAGAGACATAGACTGAACCGCCAATGTTATCAGTTAGCCTGAATACTTGAGTGGCCTCACCTGAAATTGTCGATTGACCATTGCGGATAAGGTATGTTGTTTCGCCAACAGTAAACACACTGTGTGTTTGGAACATTATTTCTGTTTCAATATTTCGTGATCGAAGAACCGAAGCGGCGACATCTTGATAGCTTGAGCCACATTCTGCTCCGCCCCCAATACTGGAAGATTCATGATATGCACTGATAGGCGCAAAGGTTAGGCCATAGGCAACAAGAAGTCTGATAAACATATCGACACTCCGAAAGGCTTGTTGTTTGCTGAGTTCGGCGAATAAATCGTTCTCGTCAGGATCACGCACATTTCGAGTTACTTCGTCACCATATGGGGCGAGCGAATATTCAAGATCGGGATAAACTCAGAGTTCTATTGATACACCGAAGAAGTTGGTTGCTCATGATCCATTTGGACTATGACAGGCAGGTTTTTCGAGTCTTTGGATAATCTGCCCCTATCCCTGCAAAAGACAAACTGTATCTCAAGCTGGATATACCGGGGAATTCAGTAATCATGAAGATCAGCTCACAGGCTGCACCAACAACCAAATGGGCTTATCCCGATTTAGTTCTGGCCTCTTTCAAGCGATATTCGAAATGTAGTTCCACCAGCTACAGCGAACCAAATGAAGCGCATTTTGGCCAAAACCTCATCCGGGCGTCGAGTGGAGTTGATTTGGAAAATACCCCAATACTCCCCACAAGTTTACTTGGGGTTGTTAAAAGGCAATCTGCGATAGAAATCGGGAACACACTTTGTTTGTCGCATGAAAACAAATACTTCCTAAGCTTTGGGCCAGTACAGGCTTCACAAATATCCCGACTTTGAACATTTAAAGGGATTTATAGTCCAAATGGATCATGACAGCGGTCTCTCATCATGCGCACATAGGGATCAAGTTAGGTGCCAAATCTACATTCAAGCTTCGGTTGCTGATATCTAAGCGGTAAGCCCAACTAAGCTATGCTTTGTTACTTGTGCTAAAGAGTACGACGGCATCTGCCGTTTGCCGAATTATGCCTCAGTCACACATCACAATACGCCTGCTTCGTCGGTTTTCTGCCCGAGCACTATTTACAGCCAGATTCATACTAAACGTCCAATAGGAGCATGACATGAAATGGGTTTTGTTTTTAATTGCAGTTTCATCTGACGGTGACCATCTAAGCCGTGTTGGAGCCTACCCAACAATGGCTGAATGTTTCAGAGCTTGGAACACGGTAGAGCAAACTCTCCCCCGGCCCAAAGTCAACGTTCAAATTATCTGTATAAATGTTCATAAGACCGATTTCGTTGAACTTCCGG
>Ga0209395_1007578_pt1 | contig 11361 bp, 7 predicted proteins | sample GOMGulsemesocosm_3_FD_184635 | JGI IMG/M metagenome (GOLD analysis project Ga0209395, IMG submission 184635) | Methane-oxidizing microbial communities from mesocosms in the Gulf of Mexico - GOM9D Gulf of Mexico (SPAdes) (version 2) | ecosystem: Environmental > Aquatic > Marine > Cold seeps... | reverse complement strand
CATTGAAAAATCGCCGCTTGTAAAAATGAGAATGGCTTTGTATTATTTGTTTGCTGATCTTGTATTGGTTTACTAGTCGCAATTTTATAAGCTAAATAAATAAGATATAAAACACTGAATCCCTTTAATATTTGATAGCTTATTGGGTAAATATCAAATATTTGTATTAATCCGGCACCAACTAAACACACCATAAATACAAAACCTAGACTGACACCTAACATATGTGGAATCGTGAGTTTAAAGCCAAAATTAGCCCCTGATGACATAAGCATTAAATTGTTTGGTCCAGGAGTAATGGATGAAACAAAGGCAAATGCAGCTAAAGCCGTTAATATTTCTATATTCATAAAAGCCTCTTAAGGTTATAATTTCCTATTAAAGTGTTAAAACAATTATAATTTTTATTTCACTAAATTATCTTGCTTTGTTTCGATAACCAGAGGTTTATTCACAACTTATGTCTAGTATTGATAAAATAGACGCAAGAATATTGCGTGAGTTAGAAATGAATGGGCGGATCAGCAATGCTGAACTGGCTAATAGAGTCGGGCTTTCGGCTTCAGCATGTTTAAGGCGAGTGCAAGAACTTGAGCGTTCGAATACCATTAAAGGTTATCGGGCGATACTTAATCAAACCCAGTTAGGGATAGGGTGTGTTGCCTATGTGACTGTTGGTTTATCTAGCCATACAAAAAATGCACAGTTAGAATTTGAAGGTGCCATCACTTTATCACCTGAGGTTAAAGAGTGCCATAATATAACGGGCCCTTTTGAGTATTTATTGCGCGTTGAAACCACTGATTTAATTAGTTATAAAAAATTTCATACCGATGTTTTAGGCACTTCTGCGCATGTCGCATCAATTACCACACATGTGGTAATGGGCTCGCCAAAAGATGATAGAGCTTAGGGTTGCCAAAAGATGATAGATCATAGTTTAAAAGCAATTAAAAATGTGTACGATGATATTTTGGGTATTTCTACCGATTTCACATCAATTACCATCCATTGCTCGTAGGGTAATGGGTTCCCCAAAAGATGATAGGGTATAGTTTAAAAGCAATTTAAAAATATGCACTATGATATTTAGGATGCTTCTACCTATTTTGCATCAATTACCATCCATTGCTCGTAGGGTAATGGGCTCGCCAAAAGATGATAGAGCATAGTTTAAAAGCAATTAAAAATGTGTACGATGATATTTTGGGTATTTCTACCTATTTCACATCAATTACCATCCATGATGATGGGGTTGTGGGTTCGACTAAAGATGATAGGGCATAAGTATAAACCAAATCCCTTCCAGTCATTGTGTAAAGTTGATTGTTACTTTTCGACCACCTGATATTTGTTTATTTTCATAATGCCAGTGCATTTTATTAATTATTTTATCAACGAGTTGTAGGCCTAATCCATAGCCATAATCTGAGCTTTCGTTATCAAACTCAGCTTTGCCTATATTGATATTTTCAATGACTAAAACTTGATTCTCAAAGTGAATGTTGATGTTGCCTTCAGCGGTATATTGAAATGCATTTCGTATGATATTGTTTAAAATTAATCTACATGGCGTGGGTGCTAACTTTAAGGTTAACTCATCAATATCGAAATTAAGCGCGACCGTTTTACCTTGTAATAAATATTGATTATCTTCGAGTAGCTGTTTTATCATATCAGCGATATTGATATCACTGATGATTAACTTTTCGTTTTCATCTTCACGACTAAGCCACAATAAAGTTTCAGTCATATGCTGCATATTCAAAGCAGCTCGTTTTATTCTTGCAATAGAAGTGTGATTTTTAGGATTAGTTTCGCGGCGCTCCATTAATTGTGCATTGCTTTTAACCACTGAAATGGGGGTTCTGAGTTCATGGCTGGCATGGCGTAAAAATGCTTGTTCTTTATCTAATACATCACTGATCCTTAACATGGCTTTTTGTTGTTGAAGTGCAATTTTTTTCAGTTCATTAAACTCAAAGTCAGGGATGGGATCTGTGACATTATCTAATGTTAAGTTATCTACCCAAATACCTAATTGATGTAATGGTCGCATGGTACGTTTTAATAATAAGTGAACAAATAATTGCATAATAATTAAAAATAACAATGCTAAAGGCCAAGTTAATTTGACCATGTTTTTGATATTGTTTTGACTTAAAGCTTGATAGGTATCTATATCTATTTGCCTGGTTAAGTAGAATATTTTGCCATCATTAAGTGGTTGCGCTAAAACAAAAATAACTTGCTCGGGCCAAGACATTACATGACCTTCGAGGTTTAACCTTTCACTCAACATTTGAGTCTGTGATACATCTTGTAACTCTGGAAAGTGATGCTTTACCCAATCAGGTACTGTTTGCCAATTAATATAACCTTTGAAATGAATAGAGTCTGGAATTTCAGGTTGTTTGTTATTGTTATAAGCTTGACTAAAACTTTTAGCTTCTAAATGTAAATCCTGAAAGTTCCCCTCATCTAACCCGTTTACAAAGTATATATTTATCAATGCAGTATAACTAAGTACAACCAGACAGGCGATAATAGTATGTGCAGTGATCACATATTTACGGAGCGTTTTATTATTGTTCATTGATGAGTTTCCATTAAGGTTTTAATGTAAAACCTTGGCCTGAAATTGTTTTTAATAATTTAGTTTCACCCTCAGAGTCTATTTGTTGACGTAATTTAAAAATATGCACTTTTAGACTATTGCTGTCGGGGATTTCGTCACCCCAAATAACACGTGATAGCTGCTCTCGGCTGATCACTTGAGGTGACTTCCTTAGCAATACTTCAAGTAACTTCCAACCCGTAGGTGATAGTTTTAATTCACGCTGCTGGCGTTTTGCGACCTTAGATGCAAAGTCGACAGTTAAATCAGCAATAGAAAAGTGATTGGCTTGCCCGCTTTGGCGTTTAGCTAATACATGTATCCTTGCTATTAACTCTAACATTTCAAAGGGTTTAACCATGTAATCATCAGTACCAACATCAAAGCCAGCTAATTTATCGGGTAGAGAGTCGCGGGCGGTAAGCATCAATATCGGCATATTAGAGCCTATTTCTCGAATAGATTTACATAATGTTAGGCCATTCATTTGCGGCATATTGATATCTAAAATTGCCATATCATAGTTGTTTTGTTCAATAAGCTGTAAACCTAAAATGCCGTTTGCTGCATGGTCACAGCATATATCTTCGATTTCCAAGTAATCAATTATGGTTGCGGCTAAATCAAGGTCGTCTTCGACAAGTAATATATATGCTTTCATTTATATCCTGAAAGTTGCAGCCATTGGCTGCAACTTTAAAAATTTAGATGGGTTGTTTAACTTTAAAAAATGCGGCGTACAATACAGGCACTACACCCAAGGTTAATATTGTGCCAACACCTAAACCAAAGGCTAATACATTTGCCATACCATAAAATAGTGGGTCTTTATTTAATATTAAAGGCAATAAACCCATAATCGTTGTTACTGTGGTCATAGTAATGGGTCTTAGGCGTGTCATACAAGAGTTGATAACAGCCTGATATTGCTCAACACCATTGGCTATTTCAATATCAATTCTATCGATTAAAACAATGGCATTATTAATAATAATGCCAGCAAGGCTGTATATACCTAAAGTCACCATAAAACCAAAAGGTGCATTCATTATTAATAAACCACTTACCGTACCAATGATTAATAATGGAATCGTCAATACAATAATTAATGCACGTCTATAAGAGTTAAATTGGATCACTAATAGAATTAATATAAAACCTATCACCATAGGCATGCTAGCACCTAATGCTTGCTGTGCATCGGCAGATTGTGTAATAACACCATCGTATTCAATGCTATGGTTTACAGGTAAATCGGCTTTGAGTGCCTCAATATCTTTATCTATTACTTTTTGTAAATCTTGTGCTGTCATCGCTGTATTGGCAGCTTCAACGCTCACAGTATTAAACATGTCTTCACGTTGAATTTTAGAATACTGATTAACGGGCACAAAATCAGCTACTTGAAATAATGGTATTGCAAGTCCAGATGTATTAGAAAATACTGATGCGGTGCGCAATCTATCTAGATTAAAGCGTTCATTATCATTTGCTCTAAGTAGAATTGGAATAATGTCATCACCTTCTCTAAATTCAGTGATGTTTGTGCCATTGAAAAAACCTTTGAGAGCAGTTGCAATATCGTCAGAGGTGACACCTGCACGGCGCGCTCTATGTTGATCTATTTTCACCATGACTTTTACAATACGATTTTCCCAGTCTGTACGAATATTTTTGGTATGCGGCACTTGATGTAATACATCCATAATTTCTTGTGCTTTGGCATAAATAATATCTTTATCAGGGCCCTTTACTTGGATTTTTATAGAACTTGAATCGGATGGTCCGGCAAACATACGTTTTACACGACCAAATACATTAGGGAAGTTTTCAATTAAACCATTATGTAACTTGCTAACCATAGTATTTAAGTCTGTACCATCTTTCACATTTAACACTACAAAGCCTTTATTATCGGCTGGGTCTTCGGGTGTTAATGTTAAAACAAATCGAGGGCCATTAAATCCTGAGTATCCTGAATAGCTGGTGATCTCAGGGAAAGTCTCTTTATTATCTAGCCAAGAGAATACTTGCTTCATTTGGCGATTTGTTTCTTTAGCTGATGTACCGTTTGGTAAATCAATATACATCATGATTTGAGTACGATCAGAATCTGGGAAAAACTGATGGGAAACAAATTTAAATGACGCCATGGATGCAAATAATAATGCAAACATCGCAATCATAAATACTGCTTTATGACTTAAAACCCAATGTAAAAAGGCTTCGTATTTTTGATAAAACACACTGTTTTGTGAATCATTTTTTTGACCAGAAGACGGCTTTTCTTTTTTGATAAAGAAATAACATAATGTAGGCGTAACACATAAAGCCAATACCCAGCTGGTTAATAAGGTAATTAATATAACCAGTGAAATTGCGCGGGTAAATTCGCCTGCAACATGCTCTGCTAATATAAGCGGTAAGAAGAAGAAAATAGTTGTAGCTGATGAACTTAATAATGGTAATGCAAGCTCCTTTCCGCCTTGGCACATGGCTTCAAAGCGTTCTTGGCCATCTTCAATTCGGCGTTTAAAATCTTCGGCAACTACAATGCCATTATCAACTAATAAACCCAGTGCAATAATCAAGGTTGCGAGGCTCATTTTTTCTAACACCATGCCGCTGTATTGCATAATCGCTAAAGTTGTTAGCATTACAAAAGGCACAATCGAGCCTACAATCAAACCTGTACGCATACCTAAAAAGAAAATAACCACAACTAATACAATTGCTAATGTTTGTAATACGTTAATAGAAACGCCTCTAACGGTTCTTTCAACTTGCTCTGCTTGATAGGTCGCAATATTAATCTTGTAGCCAACAGGTAATGTGCTTTGCACATCATCAATTTTGGCTTTTACCCGTGGTGCATATTCTAATAAATTAAAGTTTGGCAACATGGCAATAGAAAGCATAATGGCAGGTTTACCATTAAAGTAAGCTGGTTGATGCGGCGGGTCGATATAATCTCTGCGTAATTGCACAATATCTTTTAGCGCTATGGTGTCGCCTGTGCCTGGTATTGATATATGCGTATTGCCAATCTCTTCAACAGAATTAAAATTACCAGTAGGTTCAATTACAAATGATTTTGCACCTGTATCGATTCGCCCACCTGGACTGATAATATTTTGTTTTTGTAAAGCCGTGATAATCGCCTGAGGTGAAATGCCTAACTGAGATAATTTAGCTGAGCTTGCCTCTAAAAATATACGTTCATCTTGAATACCTAAAATATCGACTTTTTTGGTACCCGCAACTGCATAAACATGATCACGTAAATGTTTGGCAATATCATGAGATTCTCCCATAGAAAAGCCATCTGAAGTGAGTGCTAGGGTTACAACAGATACATCACCAAAAGAGTCATTTACAAACGGAGTACGTGTGCCATCAGGCAGGTTTGCCTCAGCTTGTTTTACTTTATTTCGTAAATCTTGCCAGATATTGTCTAAGTTAAAATATCTATCATATATTTCAACATGGATCACAGATTGGCCAGTGGTTGATGTTGAAGTCAGTTTTTCTACCTCTGGAATTTTGCGTATTTCTTTTTCTAAAGTACGGGTAATTAATTGTTCTACACGCTCTGGTGCCATGCCCGGATATGACGTTGTCACTATGGCATTACGGATAGTGATTGATGGGTCTTCTTGCGCAGGTAAAGTGAAATACGCAAAAAGCCCATTTATTAATAACAATGCTAAAACCATCAAAACAGATTTTCGATAAGTAAAAGCGATTTGAGTTAAATTCATTTTCAAGCCTCTATTATCTACAATTAGTTAAATTGTTTTACATGTTTATCAAGTAAGCGTACTTTTTGACCGTTGCGTAAAAAACTTACACCAGCAGTTGCGATAATTTCACCTGCTTTTAGCCCTGACGAAATCATCACTTGGTTATCTATAACATTTTCAGTCTGAATAGTACGTTGTGAAATAGTTTGTGTTTTTTCATCATAAACAAATACATAAGAAGATTGGCCTGAACCTGCACCGATAGCTGATAAAGGTAGGCGGTAAGCTTGACCACGGTATCCTGTACGGCCAACACCTTCAAAAGTAAAGTCGACTTCAGCTGTCATACCCGCTCTTAAGCCAACAACGGAAGAGTCTATTAATACAGTAACAGGAAATGCATTGGCTGTTTGTGCACGAGTACCAATTTCAGTTACGGTACCGTCACCCGTTAGCTCAGGAAATGCAGGATAGTGTATTTGCATTTTATTACCGGTAGATAAATCGCGAATTAATGTTTCGGGCACCATGATTTGTACTTCTAACCCGTCTTCACCTTCAATTTCAAATACAGTTTGACCTGGTGTGATTTGCATTGATGGTTCTATGCTACGTTTGGTGATACGTCCGTTATAGGGGGCTTTTAATTGGCTATCATTTAAGTCTTTGGTTGAAATATCTAATTGCGTTTTTGCTAAGTTTACTGCGCTGGTGGCTGATTGAAATGCGGCTTGTGCATTATCAAATCCAGATTTAGACACTAAACCTTGTTTAGATAATTCGGTATAACGTTGAAATTCATTTTTTGCTTCTACTAACGCAGACTTTGCTTTTTGTAAATTAGCTTGAGATGATTGTTGGCTAAAAACAAAACTGCGTTTATCTAACTTCGCTAATATATCTCCACGGGTTACAGCATCACCCAATTTGACCTTTACAGTATCGACCTTGCCACCTACCTGAAAGCTTAAGTTCGTGGCTTCTACAGGCTGAATAATGCCAGATAAGCGTCTGACTTGATCTAAGTTACTTAATTGTACTTGGGTCCAAGCTATAGGTCTGATCACTTGTTCTTGAGTGACTTCTGGTTTACTACAACCGATCAGTCCAATTGTAAGTATCATTAAGGTTAGGCAAGCACGCATGAGGCTTTCTCCGTTTATATAACTGAATAAAGTGTAGACTAAAATTGTCTTTGTAATTCAGTTGGTTTGAAGCAATTAATATTGAATTACATTCAGTATAAACAAAGCAAGGTTATGACAGGGTTAAACTTGGAATTAATTAGGTACATATTTTATTTATTTAATCTCAAGTTGGCTTAATTGATTATTTATCCAAGTTATAAACTTTTTCACATTGGGGTTTTCTAATTTATCCTGAGCGATAACAAGCCAATGATATTCACCTAAATCAACTTCGCTTTCAAAAGGTTGAATTAATCGCCCTTCATTTATATCCTGCTCGGCTAATTTCTCACTCACCAAGGCAACACCTTGCCCGCTCATAGCAGCTCTCAATAGGACATCAGAGCTTGAAAATCTAGGACCTTTACTTGGATCGATATTTAATACCTTGTTTTCTTTGAACCATAAACTCCATTGGGTATTAGGGTCTTGATCATGTAATAAAGTGTGCTTAGCAAGATCTTTAGGAGAATCAAGCTTTATAGACTGCTTCAAAAGTAAAGGACTGCAGACTGTAATGAGTTTGTCTTGCATTAATGGTATGCAGTGATATTCAGGCCAAGGACCTTTGCCCATCCTGATAGCAATATCAACATTTGTATGATTTAAATTTGTTAATTGCTGATCTAAAGAAAGCCAAATTTCAATATCACAATGCAGTTTATAAAAATTGCTAAGTTGATCAGTTAGCCATTTACTTGCAAATGAATGTGTTGTGGCAATACCTAACATATTTGATGTTTTTACATTTTGAATGTTATTAGTACCTTCATGTATAAGGTCTAATGCCGCTGAAATTGTTTGAATGTAGTTATTACCATTTGTATTGAGTTTAAGGTTTCTTTGACTGCGATCGAATAAAGTTATGCCTAACCAATGCTCTAATTGTTTAACATGTCGACTTACAGCACCATGAGTTACATGCAGTTCTTCACTAGCTTTTTGCGCGCTGCCTAAGCGAGCGACAGCTTCAAATGCGCGTAATGCATTTAAAGGGGGGAGTTTTCTCATATGTTAAATAAAGTCACGGGTAAGTGATTTTATTATCCTTTTATATCATTTAAATAGCCATATCATATTGATAAATAATTTACACATTAGGGTGTTTAAAAATGGCAATGCTAATCAAAGGTATATGGAGCAAGGTAGATAAGATTATTGAAAAAGGTACTTATAAACGCCAGAACAGTATTCATAACCAAATAATTTCCGATGATATTGTAAAACAAGTTATTTCTGAACCTGGTAGATTTCATTTAATCGGTTCATGGACGTGTCCTTGGTCTCATCGCACTACAATTATGCATAAGTTAAAGGGGTTGGTGCAGCATATTCCTTTACATATGACCGGAGGGAATCGAGTTGAGGGTTATCCTGCCAATTTTGGTAAACCCTGGTTAATACCAGGTAGTAAAAAGGAAATTATTCATCTTCATCAGCTATATACTACTAATAATCCTAGCCATACTGGTCGCGCAACAGTGCCTATTTTATGGGATGAAAAACAGCAATGCATAATTAGTGATGAATCATCTAAAATAATTAGATTATTCAATAAAATAAATATAAATAAAAAAAATATCGATTTTGTGCCTTTAAAAATGTTTGATCAAATAAATAAGTTAAATGATGAAATTTACCAAGATTTAAATAATGGAGTTTATAAAGCTGGCTTTGCACAAAACCAAGCATCATATGATTTAGCTATAAAACCGATATTTAGTTTACTATCAAAGTTAGAGGGCATATTAAGCAAGCAACGTTTTTTGTTAGGCGAGACGATCACTGAATCTGATTGGCGCTTGTTTGTCACTTTAGTCCGTTTTGATATTGATTATCATATTCATAGTAGATGCACTCAAAATCGATTAGTTGATTATCCAAGCTTATGGGCTTATACCCGTGACTTATATAGCTGGAATGGCATTCAAGATACACTCGATTTTAATGCCATTCATCTAAGCAACTTTAAAGATGTAAAAATAGTCGCAATAATGCCTGATATTGATTGGCACCAACCCCACAATAGAGATGATTTTGGCATGGTGAAAGCGTATTCAAATGATGGCGAAATCATAGAAATGGAATAGAATGAAAATAACCAACTTGATAATCAATAAAAGCGAGTTTTATTGATTATCAAGTTGAAATTACCCAAGAGGAATACATGTCATTTGAATGTGTATCAGGGGAGAAAGTATGTCATTTTGTGTCTGATTTTTACAAGGAATTTCAGCCAAGCTATTTATCCTGTTTTCATTGTCATTCACCGAAAAAGCCCTATTTATATTTATTAAGCCTGCTAAGTTTTAGTCATTATTTCTCATTTGTTAAATCGAAATCTTGGTTGGAGATTGACATGAAATTGATTTCAGCAGCGCTTAAAAGTCCGGCAGCAGTCGCTGTCACTGTGGCGCTTATTTTGTTAGTTGGTGTAATAAGTTTATTTAAATTACCTGTACAACTATTCCCTGATATAGAGCGGCCTCGCATTGCAATTCAAACACAATGGCGTGCAGCTTCTCCTAAAGAAGTTGAATCAGAAATATTGGAACCGCAAGAGCAAGTATTAAAAGGCATTCCAGGCTTACGCTCTATGAATGCTTTTGCTAATCAAGGCGGTGGTTTTATTAATCTGGTATTTGGTGTTGAAACCGACATGGAACAAACGCTGATTGAAGTGATTAGTCGTATGACCAGAGTGCAAAACCAACCAAGAGATGCTTTACCTCCACGTATTATGTTAGGCGGTTTTGGTGGTAACAACCCCGCGTTAACTTGGTTTTTTTTACAAGCTTTGCCTGGTAATGATAAATCCATAAGTGATTATATTGATTTTACAGATGATGTTATTCGACCACGATTAGAGTCTATAAATGGCGTTGCTGGTGTGCAAACTTTCTCAGATCAAAATCGAGAAGAGTTACAGATCAGATTCGACCCAATCAAAGTAGCACAATACGGTATTCAAATACCGCAGTTGATTTCATTAGTCTCGGCGAGCAATGATATTTCGGGCGGATTTATAGATGTTGGTCGCAGACAATATACGCTGCGTTTTAATGGTAAATATAAAGTTGATGAATTATCAGACCTGATTTTAGAGTCTCGTAACTTTAGTAATATTCGTTTAGGGGATGTAGCTAAAATTTCAGTGAGTCGACAAGATAGACAGCAACTGGCAATTCAAAATGGTAATCCTGCATTTTCATTTCGTATAGATAAAGCCAATGGTGCAAATGTACTTGAAACATTAAATCGTGTGAAAGATGAAGTTGCTTTAATTAATGAAGAAGTACTTGCTGATAAACAACTGGTAATGGTGCAATCATTTGATGCTTCAGTCTTTATTTATCGTGCGATTAATTTAGTAACAAGTAATTTATTTGCCGGCGTTATTTTGTCTCTAGCAGTATTATGGCTATTTATTCGTAGAATGCGCGCGACATTAATTATCGCGACAGCGATTCCGATTAGTTTGTTTTCTACTTTTATTGTTTTGCAGATAACAGGTCGCTCATTAAATGTAATTTCACTTGCCGGATTAGCGTTTGCTGTAGGCATGGTGCTTGATGCGGCGATTGTGGTACTTGAGAATATTTTAAGGATGCGAGAGCAAGGCCATGATAATCATAAAAGTGCAGAGCTGGGCTCAAAACAAGTTTGGGGGGCATTATTAGCCTCTACAGCAACCACTGTTGCTATCTTTTTACCAGTATTCTTTTTAAAGGATATTGAAGGCCAGTTATTTGGTGATTTGGCGCTGACCATCGCGATAGCAGTATCAGTTTCTTTATTGGTCGCAGCTGTTTTA
>Ga0209395_1007576_pt1 | contig 11361 bp, 10 predicted proteins | sample GOMGulsemesocosm_3_FD_184635 | JGI IMG/M metagenome (GOLD analysis project Ga0209395, IMG submission 184635) | Methane-oxidizing microbial communities from mesocosms in the Gulf of Mexico - GOM9D Gulf of Mexico (SPAdes) (version 2) | ecosystem: Environmental > Aquatic > Marine > Cold seeps... | reverse complement strand
TGTCTATTCAATACCGTATTTGATCCGCATCCCTGCGGTAAATACTAAAAAATCGTCCCTGATTTTTTCATTGGCCAATTTATAATGTAAGGCGATAAAGGACGGGAGTAGCCGCGCTTTATTGGTCATATATTCCTTAACTGACACGAATTACGCACATAGTAATCCCTTTTTAGTCGTATCCGTTTACTACAGCAGGAGCGTTCACTAACGTCATCCCGCAAGTGTCTTATGCGGGATCTGCTAACGGTCTGTTTAGTGGTGATGCTTATGGCTAAACAGATCCAACTTTGGCAGCAGTTCAGCGACGAATGCGCGTGCGCCGCGGCGTAATAATGACCATGAAACCAATAGTAGAATTATTACCGTGCTAATCGATTCCAACAAGCCCGGCGCGCCGTGGTTAAGGTGGATTAGTTGCTCGAAGCGCAGGCCAATGATGTTATCGATGAACCAGGCGCAGCTTAATACCGCCACTGGTAATAGCGTTAAGAACCATCCCGCAACCACTTTGCCATGTTCTTTGGCAATAAATCGGATGAGTTCGATGCTGATTGTTGGGCCTAATAGCATCAGTACCAGCGCGCTGCCCGGGCTCCAGCCACTAACGAGCAGTGCGGCGGCAAGCGGGGTTATGCCCGTTGCGCAGAGTCTAAATGGTATCGCAATGGCGGCAATGACTAAGATATCACTCCATTGTGGTTGGTGCTGACCGAAGGTCAGTAGGGTGGCTAGAATTAACCCCACCAATAACCACGGGGCTGTATGGTCGAGCAAGTGCTCATAACCATGGCGCAATGCGTGTTGCAGTCGGTTGGCGATGTCTGCCTGTTTCTCGGGTTTGGCTGGGCTGTGTTCTTTAACCCAGCGGCTTAACAGTAAGGCGAGGAATATGATGATAACCACAGCACAAGCGAGTCGGTATAAGGTTATTTCAACGCCAAGCAGCGGCAATGAAACGAGCAGTGATTCAAAACCTAGGATCGGTGCTGAAATTAAGAACGCCAGCGCCATGGTGGCGTTGGCTCCTTGTTTTCTGAGCAGTTGATAGGCCTTGGTGGCATCGGGAATGCAAAAGGGTAATGGCAAGCCGAGCAAAGCGCCGCGCAATGTTTGAAATTTTGAGGGGCTGTTCATTTGCATTTGCAATGGCTGGCTGTCGGAAAACAAAAACTTGGTGACGCTCGACAGTGCATAGGCTAATAGTAAATACGGCGCTAAGGTGGTTGCCAGCGTGACGAATAGGTCTAATTGATGATGTGCCTGCTCGCTGTCATGCTCATGTCCAGTTAGGAGTATGGTGGCGAGGCAGATTAACCCGAGCATTGAGCCGATACCGTCATAATGGGTGGTACTTTTTTCATGCTGGTGGTGATGCTCAGCATAAGGACGATGGAAGACCACGTGTAATACCGAGCCTGCGATAAAGCTTTCGACCAGGGCGATGGCTGTTTCGCTTAAACTAGGCAGCCATTGGTCACCAAAGTGAGCGCCAAGCACGGTGCCACCGGCCATTAAGCCGAGCACGCCAAGCGCAATGCCTTTGCCAAAGTGTGGTCGCAGCAACCACCAGATGGTGAGCCCAACAGGCAGGCGATGTGCGATCACCGCAATGATTAAGGTCAGTTGGTCAAAATCTGGTGATTCAATGAGGGCGGTGCCATCGGTGAGGCTGTGTAGTACTAAGCCAAATACGCCAAGTGCTAGCGTTGACTTATGAGTCAATGCCGCTGCTTTATGGAATAGACTTTCCGCGATACTCGGGCCCATGAGGCCAAGTAATACAAATCCAATGCTCCATAGCCCCGCTGATTCGATAGATTCTGGCAGGATATGGAAAATGACTAAGCCGCCAATAACCACGAAGATAAACCCGTCGAACAGGTCGAGCATTTTGGTGTTGGTGCGGGTCAGGTTAAAGAGTATCGGCCCAATTAGTAGGGCAACGATACTGGCAAGCAGGATCATCGAATGTTCACGGATTAAGAATTAATGTAATACTATAACATAGCCTTTCTATAGACTCACGCCCACAAGCACCAATTAACTATGCAATTTGCGACAGGTTTATCACTTTTTGTTGTTGATGAGATTGCAGTGCTGCCTCAACAATTTGTACCACTTCGATTGACCGTTCGCCATCGACGGGTGAGACTCCGCTCTGGGTTATGGCGCGATATAGCTGCTGATAAAATGCCATGTAATCACCTTTTGGCGAGGGAGATAACATTTCTTCGTCTTTATCTAATGGGTTAGCGTAGAGCGAGCCCCAGTCGTCGATAGCTTCTTGGCCGTATTTCTTGTTTTCAGGGGATAGACCAGCTTTAAGTTGCTTGTGCTGTGGATCGGATCCTTGTTTGATGTAGCTACCTTTGTCACCGTGAATAACGAAACGTGGGCCAGAATGCTTTATTAGCGAGCTTGAGCGCAATTCAACGCATAGGTTGTTGCAATAGCTTAAGCGGATGTAAAAATTGTCGGGGGCGTCGGCATCTGAGCGCTGGGTTGAGATGTCGGCGAATACCGATTGTGGATTACCAAATAACTGCAGTGACTGCATGATTAGGTTGGGGGCCAATTCCCAGATCGATCCACCGTACTCGCTGTTGTTGCGCCAGTTGTCGACAACATCTGGCCAAAACCGGTCGACTCGTGCCGAGTAGCTATGCACTTTACCGAGTTTATTGTTTTTGATTAGGTCCTTAATCGCTAAGAAGTCACAATCCCACAGACGGTTGTGAAAAGTTGCAAAGGTGAGTTTCTTGTCGTTTGATAGTTGAGCAAGCTCAATTGCTTGTGATGATTTTAAGGCAACGGGTTTCTCAACCACCACATGTTTATTGGCTAACAGTGCGCGCTTAGCTAAGGTGTAGTGAGAGTCGTTTGGCGTCGCGATGATGACAAGTTTGATGTTTGGCTCAGCCATGATTTCATCGACGCTATATTGTTTGCAGTGATCAGGTATCGATGCCGCTTGTGATGAATTTAATGTCGCTACCGCGGACAGATTGAAGGTGTCGATAGCCTCAATTAGTGGAGTGTGCAGACTCTTTCCTGAGGTGCCGAATCCGATGATGGCGGTGTTAATCACATGCTGTTGGGTCATTAGTTTACTCAATTATCGGTTGTATGCTAAAAATCCTAAAAATGGGTTTTTTGTTGGGAATGTGCTTTTACCCATAGTCGACTAAAGTAACCTAGTTGCACCACTAGAACTTTGATCCCTATCAATCGCTAAACGTCTTAGCGAGTTATTTTATCGACAGTTGAGGAGCTTGGGCTTAATTTTTGATAGACTTCGCACAATTAAACATTTTAACAAGGAAGTAGCTCGTGGCTTATGATTTTGGTTCGGCAGGATTGGGGATTACAAACCCGTTTAAACAAGAGGGGGCTATTCGCGCGCTCGGCGGCGCGGCAGTCTCTGCCATTGGTCTATATAGTATCTTCAATATCACCGATGTCATTGAGCAAAACATCGTTCAAGCTTGGGTTTTCGCCATCGTGGGTTTATGCTTATTGGTCGCTGGTTTGCGCCGCTTGGGCAGTGGGCTCTATTATCTATTTAAGTTTTTTGTGGGCCGCTCTGTTCCCTCATCATTAGCGTTTAATCATACGCCCAGTGAGGCAGAAAATGCCAAGCAAGAGCATAAAGAGGGCGTGCTCGCCTATAACGCATCGACGCTAGAGTCGATGTTAATGGGACGAAAAAATACAACCTTTAAAGAGCCTGAAGGTTGGATGGGCAGGTTTGTTCATTCGATTTTTCCAAAATTGGTGTTTCTTCCTTATCCTGTGCGCAACGTATTGCAAGAGGTTGTGTCGGTGCTTGCCACCACGTTAATCGCCTTTGTTGCCTTTGGTTTAACTTATTTTGTCTCATCGAGTGGTTTAGCCGGGCAGGCAGGACATATTATTGTGCCAGCGTTTTCGGTGCTGTTGTTAATCTACTTAATTGCTGCTTGGCGCAGTGCGGCAAATGCGGTGCGGATCGACCGGGTTAAGGTTTTGCAAAGCGCTGGCGCGGCAAGTTTAGCTAAGGTGATTGCATTTTCTATTATCTTTCCGGTGGTGATTGGCTTTGCTTATCAGTTTATCAGCACTCGTTTTAACAACCGTTTTATGGTGCAGGAAGTCTTTGAAGATGCTGTTATATTTTCAGCTTGGCCGAGCCTTACTGTGCTGTTGTTGCTTGGCGGCGTAGCCAGCGCATTGGTGCTGTATATGGTGGTGATCCGCTCGCGTGCGTCATTACCAGTCACTGAGGTTAGCGAGTTTAGAGAAAACTTGCAGGAGTCGGTGCATCCGCGTGAGATCTTTATCAATATCGAGACTATCGTGTTAGCCAACCGCCGCTACAAAGAAATCCCTAACCGTACCTATCGCGCCTTCGATCCTAAACTCGATGAGCAAAGCCAAGGTAAAGGCTCGTTTGTTGGTGAGTTGATTATTGAGACACAGCCTGAGTTTAAGCAAGTAGAACAATCGGGGGCGTTTAAAGGCGCTCGCTTAGGTTCTGCCATTGCAGGTCAGGTTTTATTGGTGATCGGTGCTTTCTTGTTCTATTCGCTGAGTGAGCAGGTTGGTATTTCAATCGAATATGTTAAGGATTTATATGCTAATTCGCCGTCAATGCAGGGCAGTGATCAAGCGGTGATAAGTCGCTTGAAACCTGTTGTCGCTGAGTCATCGGTGCTGATCGTCGGGTTTATTAGTACCATCTTTATGTGGCAGATTGTCTCCCACATTGGCCGCATGCTCGAAAACTTCGCCAATGTTTTTTATGCCGAACTACAGTTTGATTCATTGCTGATGTTTATGAAAACAGAGGGGACTTTCTCTGAGTCTAAAATATCGACCGGCATGTCTATTCATGATTCAACCCGCAGTGAGAATGTGGTGGTTAAGTCGTCTATTACGCCGTGGGTGGTTAGTTCACGTATCACTACCAGTACTTATGCTACCGCTGGCAGCCAAAATATTGAGATGCCACGTTATGTGATGTCGATGGAAAAAAATGAGGATGAGCTCAATAGCATCATCGGGGAGATCCGCGAGTTCCTTAAGGGGCGAGAAAACATTGCTGGCTTCACTAATTCGGCTGATTTACAACATGCCGAGAATATTCTAAAAGTTAATCAGGCCTCTCGTTCTAATCCGACTTTGCTCGATAATAAGGAAGACGAGGAAGCGGCGGGTATGTTGCGTAATGAACAGCAAGCCAGCAAAGACCAAAACGGCTAGTTTTGGCGCTTTGTCATCGAAGTCACCAGGCTCAGTCATTTCTCAAGTGTAACTAAGCCGTCATCCCCGACGTGTAACGATGCCGTCATCCCCGAAGTGTGTTATCGGGGATCTGGTTGGTGTTTTCGGCACAGGATCCCGCATAAGAGACCTGCGGGATGACGGTGTGGTGGACTTGCGGGATGACGGTGTGGTGGACTTGCGGGATTACTGTAAAAGTCGTCATCCCCGAAGTGTGTTATCGGGGATCTGGTTGGTGTTTTCGGCACAGGATCCCGCATAAGAGACCTGCGGGATGACGGTGTGGTGGACCTGCGGGATGACTGTAAAAGTCGTCATCCCCGAAGTGGGTTATCGGGGATCTGGTTGGTGTTTTCGGCACAGGATCCCGCATAAGAGACTTGCGGGATGACGGTGTGGTGGACCTGCGGGATGACGGTGTGGTGGACTTGCGGGATTACTGTAAAAGTCGTCATCCCCGAAGTGTGTTATCGGGGATCTGGTTGTTTTGCAGCGCAAGATTTACTCGCTCACTAAAGCTTCAACCGCTGGTTTGGGTTGGTGGTTTCGATAGATCAAGTGTCGCCACATTTTCTCTAATGGCCCTTGGCCAATTCTTGGTTGCCACCAGATGGCGATAAATAATTGCGCTAGGGTCATCACTAGCGCTACCCCGAGCATTTCAATGCGAGCAAGTTGTCCAAACAGGTCTGGGCGGATCCATCGAAATAATAGGGTCATGGTCAGCGACTGGAAGATATAAAGGCTAAAAGCCATGCGTCCGGCATATTGCAATGGCATTAGGATGTTTGGATTGTTTTTACACAATTTGGCGCCGCGCGAGGCAACGGCCACAGCCAGTAAAATGGCGGCAACGGCGTTTAGTGGCATCATTAAGGCAAAACCCGATAGAAAGTCGGTTTGCCACATCATGGCGAGCTGCACGCCACTGAGGCAAAAACCAAGTGCAAACAAGCTAAACTCCCGTTTATTACTCAGGCCATTGTCGAAAAAATCACTCTTCATTAACCCCATGCCTAACAGCATGATACCGCCCAGCACCCAAAACATCAGTGGCATCGCTAGCACTAACACGCCGCCATGTTTAACGTTGTACCAGATCATATCTAAGACCGAGCCCGTTGCCTGATTGATTAAAGCGTTGGCGTCATCGAGCGATAACGGAATGGGTAACATGCGCTCTTCTTTAGGGACGTCGATAAGGTCCATGCTGGCAATGAGGGAGAATATTGTCGCCGAAATCGCGATGTAGATGATGCCGCGGCGCAGCAGTTTGTCACTTTCCCAGTTGACCTTTCCTAAAATTATTAGGCCGCATATTGCATAGCTGACTAGGATATCGCCGAAAAATAATAGGCTTAAATGAACGGCGCCAAACAACATTAACCAATGCAAGCGAGTCTTGGTTAGTGCGTTAGCGTCGAAGCCTTTAAACTCAGCCCGTTGCCAGAACATCACGAGTCCTGCGCCAAATAGCAGGCAAAAAAGTGAGTAAAAGCGGCTGTTAGCTAGCATGAATTGAAACGAATAGGCGAGTTTGTCTGCCATGCTCGGTTCACCTTGCCACGCAGGGCTCATGTAGGCTGGCTCTGGCGCCGAAAATGCGACAATATTCATAAACAAGATGCCTAAAATTGCTAAGCCTCGTAGTAGATCCATGCTGGCGATTCGTTTCGATAAATCCATGTTTTACTCTAAGAAATTAATTATTCTCCTAAGAGTAACCTATTTTAAATGTGATGTTGTGACAAAATTGTAAACAGTTTTTGCAGGCTTGAGATGCAGAGTTTTGCACAGAAATTGCGAGCTGCACGATAGTTCTTGCCGATTAAATTTAACATAACCAAGAACTAGCTTGGCTATGGCGGCAATTCATTATAAAATTGCCAGCTTAATTTAATTTTATTTTATGGGTGTTGTCCGTGTTAGCGAATCAATTACGAGAACTTATCGAGCTTAGTGAGCTAAATGTGAGCGATGCGCATCAGCAACAGCTGGTCAAACTGGTTGGGTTACTCAATAAGTGGAATAAAGCTTTTAACCTGACGTCGGTACGTGATCCGAGTGAAATGCTGGTGAAGCACATTATGGACAGCATCGTGGTATCGCCTCATTTGCAAGGTAACAGCTTTATCGATGTGGGTACTGGCCCTGGCTTGCCAGGCTTGCCGCTGGCCATTCTTAATCCTGACAAGCAGTTTGTATTGCTCGATAGTTTGGGTAAGCGTATCCGTTTTATTACTCAAGCTGTGCATGAGCTAGGCTTAACTAATGTGACGCCGCTACAGTCGCGTGTCGAGCTTTTCACGCCACAGCACCAGGATTGGCCCGTGGCTGGCTTTGATGGCGTTCTTAGCCGTGCATTTGCGTCGCTGGACGATATGCTCGAATGGTGTCATCATCTACCCCATCAACAGGGTAAATTTTATGCTCTAAAAGGTGTGGTACCCGATGAGGAAATCGCGAGATTGGGTCAAGGGTTAACCCTAGAAGCAATTCATCCATTGGTTGTACCTCAGTTAGAGGGTGAACGCCATTTGGTCGTTATACAGCAAGATTTAATAAAGGGACTATGATCGTGGCAAGAGTAATAGCGGTAGCAAACCAGAAAGGTGGTGTGGGTAAAACAACCACAGCAGTCAATTTAGCAGCGTCTTTGGCGGCTACTCGTCGCAAGGTATTGCTCATTGATCTCGACCCGCAAGGTAATGCGACCATGGGCAGTGGTGTCGACAAGTATGAAGTACCAACCACGGTCTATGATTTATTAGTCGATGAGATGCCAATTGAAGAGGTTATCGTTAAAGATACCAATGGTCATTATGATCTCATTGCGGCTAATGCTGATGTTACAGCGGCGGAAATAAAGTTGATCGAGTTTTTCGCCCGTGAAGTCAGGCTTAAAAACAGTCTCAAGCCAATTCTTGACCAATACGATTTTATTTTTATCGATTGCCCTCCGGCGCTGAACTTGTTAACCGTCAATGCGATGTCGGCTGCCGATAGTGTATTGGTGCCAATGCAGTGTGAATATTATGCCTTAGAGGGATTAACTGCACTGGTTGATACCATTAGTAAACTGGCGGCGATTGTTAATCCAGATTTGGTCATCGAAGGTATTTTGCGCACCATGTATGATCCGCGTAATCGTCTGGCTAATGATGTGTCCGATCAGCTTAAACAGCATTTTGGTGATAAAGTGTATCGCACCGTGATCCCCCGCAATGTACGTTTGGCCGAGGCGCCTAGTTTCGGCGCTCCAGCGATGTACTATGACAAATCATCGACGGGCGCTAAGGCTTATCTTGCCCTAGCTGGTGAAATGTTACGTCGGGCCGATCAAGAACCTTTGGCAAGCTAACTGCAGCTATTGTGCAAGTGTCTTGTGCGGGACCTAGCGAAGCGGGTAGGCTTCGAAATTGACCAAATTAAACATATATAAGTAGAGTTAATAAAAGATGTCACCAAAAAAACGCGGCCTGGGTAAAGGCTTGGATGCACTATTAAGTACTAGTAACACCGCTCGCACCAAACAGGTAGTTGCAGATACGCCGCAACAACCGGCCCAAGAAAATGAATTGCGCACGCTGCCTCTCGAGTTTTTAACCCCTGGTGTTTATCAGCCGCGCAAAGATATGTCGCCGGATGCGCTCGATGACTTAGCTGCCTCGATTAAGGCGCAAGGCATCATTCAGCCAATTATCGTCCGTCGATTGGCTGACAGCCTTGAGCACGGGAAAGAGCGTTATGAAATTATTGCCGGTGAACGACGCTGGCGTGCCGCGCAATTGGCTAAATTAAGCGATGTTCCTTGTTTGGTCAAAGATGTTGATGATCGTTCTACCGTGGCGATTGCGTTAATTGAAAACATTCAGCGTGAAGATCTTAACGCGATGGAAGAAGCGGTTGCGCTCGATCGCTTGATCAATGAATTTGAGCTAACTCATCAGGAAGTTGCCGATGAAGTGGGTAAATCTCGTGCCACGGTGACTAACCTATTACGCCTAAATACCCTCAATGAAGATGTCAAACTGTTGCTTGAGCGCGGCGATATCGATATGGGTCATGCCAGAGCTTTATTAGGCTTAAGCGGCGAGTTGCAAAGTGACAATGCGCGCATTGTCAGCGATAAAAATTTAACCGTGCGCGAAACCGAAAGTTTGGTGCAAAAAGTACTGAAGGGCGAACCTGAGAAAAAACCAAAGGTTGCCGATCCTGATATTGTCTCTTTGCAGCAGCGCCTCACCGATCATTTAGGTGCAGCAGTAGCGATTAAAGATAATGGCAAAGGCAAGGGTAAATTAACCATCTCATACACCTCGCTAGAAGAGCTAGACGGTGTGCTAGCACACCTAAAATTGCAGCCCTTAGACTAATTGACTAAAGTGTTTGAGGATTGCCCGAAAAGCCCAAGCACTAGTGATTTTAACACTTCGATAACACTATATGTGGGGGCGCGTATCTCATTCGCCTCGTTTTCTGTATTATTATGTCAAAACTGGTGCGTTTGAGTTGCAATTTTGGACGAAAAACGTATACTTCCGCATGCTTTTTTCGGCGCGATTTTTAGAGTTTTACGGACTTTGCAAAAGGTCTTGGCTCTACACTAAAATAAGCAGGTTGCTCAGGAGATAAATTGGTTAATAAACTCGCATTACGTGGGCGTTCAATGGCTTATCGGTTAATTGGATTGCAAACATTGGCGGTGTTAGCTGTCTCATTTATCTTCTTCTTGGCAAATGGCACAAAAGACGGTTATTCGGCCCTGTTGGGCGGCGTAATTTCGATTTTGCCAAATTTTGTCTTTGCTACCTTAGCTTTTCGCAATGCCGGAGCGAGCGCTGCTAAAGAGGTCATCAGTGATTTCTTTAAAGGCGAAGCACTCAAGCTTGTTTTAGTGATAGTGCTATTTTGGGTGGTGTTTAATACTTTGGACGTGCTTTATATGCCACTATTCGTTACATACGCATTGGCAATAGTACTCCACTGGTTATCACCATTAATTTTTAAATCCAAAAAAGTGGGATAGAAGATGTCAGCATCTGATACTGGTGAAGCCCTCACATCTGGCGATTATATCGTTCATCACCTCCATAACTGGACGGTGGGTGAAGGATTTTGGTCGTTAAATGTCGATTCACTCATTTTTTCGGTAGGCCTTGGTATTCTTTTCTGTTGGTTGTTCGCTAGTGTTGCTAAAAAAGCCACTACTGGAGTTCCTGGAAAGTTACAATGTTTTATCGAAATCATCGTTGAATTCGTTGATGGTACCGTCAAAGATACCTTCCATGGTAAAAGTGCGTTAATTGCTCCTCTTTCATTGACTATATTCGTTTGGATTATCCTAATGAATACAATGGATTTAATTCCTGTTGATTGGTTGCCAGAAGTGGCCAAAGCAGCAGCAATTAATGAAGGGAACTACTTACGTGTTGTACCAACGACAGACCTTAATATTACAATGGGCATGTCGATCAGTGTATTTTTCCTAATGATCTTTTACAGCATCAAGATTAAAGGCATTGGTGGGTTCACTCGTGAATTGACTATGCAACCGTTTAATCATTGGACAATGATCCCAATTAACTTAGTCATGGAGTTGGTTAGCTTATTCGCAAAACCTGTTTCGCTTGGCCTACGTTTATTCGGAAACATGTACGCTGGTGAAATGATCTTTATGCTAATTGCATTGTTGGGCGTGTGGCAACTACCGTTACATTTCATATGGGCTACGTTCCATATCATGGTAGTTATTTTACAAGCGTTTATTTTCATGATGTTAACCGTCGTGTATCTAAGCATGTCTTGTGAAGATCATTAATGTATTCCCTGTGTTGTAACCACGCTCCTACATGATGAGCGCAGTGTAACGGCATATAATACGAAACAAATTTTTAATTTTTAATTTTTAAATCTATCTGGAGAAACAAATGGAAACTATCTTAGGTTTTACTGCAATCGCAGTTGCACTACTAATCGGTCTTGGTGCACTTGGTACAGCAATCGGCTTTGGTATCTTAGGCGGCAAGTTCTTGGAAGGCGCTGCGCGTCAACCAGAAATGGCTCCAATGCTTCAAGTTAAAATGTTCATCGTTG